>Ga0210398_10001432_pt1 | contig 24712 bp, 18 predicted proteins | sample IncBWC4OmetaG_FD_161047 | JGI IMG/M metagenome (GOLD analysis project Ga0210398, IMG submission 161047) | Forest soil microbial communities from Barre Woods Harvard Forest LTER site, Petersham, Massachusetts, United States - Inc-BW-C-4-O | ecosystem: Environmental > Terrestrial > Soil >... | reverse complement strand
TTAGCGTTCCGCCGGTGCCGACGCCGGAAATCAGAAAATCTACTTTGCCATCGGTATCGTTCCAAATCTCAGGCCCGGTGGTTTCGACGTGAATTTTTGGGTTGGCGGGATTATCGAATTGCTGAAGCATGAAGCCGTTGGGAGTGTTGCGCAGAATCTCTTCGGCTTTGGCGATAGCGCCGGGCATTCCTTTCGGGCCCGGGGTGAGCACGATCTCCGCGCCGAAAGCCAGCAGGAGGACGCGGCGCTCGAGACTCATCGTCTCGGGCATGGTCAAGATGAGCTTGTAGCCTTTGACGGCGGCAACGAAGGCCAGGGCAATTCCGGTGTTGCCGCTGGTCGGCTCGACGAGGACGGTTTTGCCGGGTTGAATTTTGCCGGAACGTTCGGCTTCGCCGATCATGCTGATGCCGATTCTGTCTTTGACACTGGCACAGGGATTCTGGCTTTCAAGTTTCGCCACGACTTCGGCAGCGCAGCCTTTCGTGACTTTGTTCAGCCGCACCAGCGGCGTCTTTCCGATCAGTTCCGTAACATCGTTTGCAATTTTCATGATCGATCAACCTCGGTGGATTTATTCAAGCATGCTGGAGGCAACGACACAATTCAATTCACAATTCTATTCATGGAAAGATTCCGAAATTTCCAGACTTGCATTTTCGATGCCTGAGCCGGGGGTTAGGACGCAGGAGTAGCCGTTCACCATGAGCGGCAAAAGGGCGCGCGGTTTGAGCTTTCGCAAAAAAGCAGGTAATGCGGGAGATCCCTCGCTGCGCCGGAAAAACGGCTACGCTCAGGATGACTCCCGATAAGAACTTAGACGTTTGAACTCGAACTACACCGCGCCCGAGGGTCGATTCTTTTGACTGCGCATGGGCTTCAGTTGCCCCACGAAACAGAACAGCCCCTTAATGTTGGCACCGCCGGAGGCGATTGGCTATGAAAAAAGAATGGTTGAAGCGTTTCACACATTCGCGTCATCGAAGCTATGAGTCATCGAGTACCAATCGAAGATACGAATCGAGGAGATCGGTATTTCGCGTTGACCGCCCGCGTGGTTGACACTAGAATACGAAACGATATGAGGCGTAATAGCAGTCTTCGTTCTTGCCGGACCGGCGCTTGCGTGTGTTGTTGTTGTCGCGCATTCGTGTCTTCTGGCACAGGGAGGCTGCTGACTTAAGGATTTTGTAATTTCGGCACTCATCCACCACCGCCAGAAGCTTTCTGGCGGTGGTTCTTTTTTTTGGGGAAAACATGACGACAGCAGTGAAAGAAACGAAAGCGCAAAGAGTCGAGCGGCTGAAGCGGGCGATGAATCCGTGGGAAGGGCTCGTGGAAATTCGCCGGTTTGCGCGGGAAGGGTTCAGCTCGATTCCCCCGGAATGGATCGGAACCTATTTCCGCTGGTGGGGCGTTTATACCCAAGGCGATGGAGCGGGAGTGCTCGGCGGCCAGGGCGGTGAGGGCAAGGCGCTGCAGCGGTTCATGCTGCGGATTCGCATTCCGAATGGCTTGCTGCGATCAGATCAACTGCGCACGATCGCGCACCTCACCGAACGTTACGCCCGCGGCATTGCCGATCTTACCGTTCGGCAAAACATCCAGTTGCATTGGATCACGATCGAGAGCCTTCCCGAAGTTCTGGAAGAATTGTGGCGCGCGGGCTTGAATACTACGGGCGCCTGCGGGGACGTTACGCGCAATATCACCGGGTGCCCGGTTGCAGGAGTGGATGCGGATGAAATCTGCGACGCATCGGCGCTGGCGCTGGAGGCCGACCGGCTGCTTGCCGGAAACGCCGAGTTCTACAATCTGCCGCGTAAATTCAAGATTTCCATCAGCGGCTGCCGCGTGTGGTGCCCGTACCCGGAGATCAATGATGTCGGGCTGACCGCGATCAGGCGGCAGCAAAGCGGAAAAGAAGAAATTGGATTCTCGCTTCGCGTGGCCGGCGGACTTTCGACCGACCCGCATCTCGGCGTAAGGCTCAACGCTTTCGTGCGCTGGGGGCAGGTGCTGCCCACGTTGCACAGTATCGCGGAGCTGTTTCGAGATTCTTCTCAACTGCGGGAACACCGCGAGCGGGCGCGTCTGAAATTTTTGTTTCTTCGAGAAGGATGGACCGCGGAGGATTTTCAGAGAGAGCTTGAGCGCCGGATTGGATTTCAATTCGATCCCGCTGTGCCTGAGGAGGCGCCGGCCGATGTCTACCGCGACCACGTCGGCATCCACCCGCAAAGGCAGCCGGGTTACAGCTATGTGGGCGCGGCGGTATTGCGTGGGCGAATCACCCCGGAACAAATGCGCGCGGCCGCCGAGCTTGCGGAAGGTTTCGCAGGCGGCGAACTTCGCACAACGAACATGCAGAACCTTCTGGTCGTGAATGTTCCTCACCTGCAGGCGGAACCGCTGGCGAAAGAATTGGACGCGATCGGCTTGCGGGTTGGCGGTTCGCCGTTCTACCGGGGAACAATTGCATGCAGCGGCACGGAGTTTTGCAAACTTGCGATCACCGAGACCAAGGCTTTTTCCCGCTGGCTGGTCGAGGAACTCGACGACCGCCTGCCCGGCTTCGATCAGCAACTCAAGCTGCACGTTACAGGTTGCCCCAACAGTTGCGGACAGCACTGGATTGCGGACATCGGCATCGAGGGCAAGAAGCTGAAGCTACAGAGCGGCGAGATGGTGGACGCGTACTACTTTTGCCTGGGCGGAGCGCTGGGACTGAATCAGGCGACGGCGCGGCCGGTGGGCTACCGCTGCCCGGCGATGGAAGTCCCCGATGCGATTGAACGGCTGCTGCGCGCCTATCTCGAAAAGCGCGAGAGCCCTGAAAACCTACGGCATTTTTTTGCGCGGCATAGCGATGTGGAGCTGCGAGAGTTTCTTGCAGGCTCACACGTCGATGGTGTGCCCCGCGATTTGCCGACGGCGGATGAGCGGCTGATTCAGGCCGCGGGGGCGACCGGTGACTAGTCTCTTCCCAATGTTCGTGAAGCTGGAAGGGCACCGCTGCCTGGTTGTAGGCGCGGGCAAGGTTGGTGAAACGAAGATTCGCAGCCTGCTTGATGCGGACGCGGATATTCACGTCGTCTCTTTTGACGCTTGCGAATCCGTAAGGGAGCTGGCGAAAGAAGGAAAGATCCAGCTCTCGTTGCGTGCGTTCGATCGTGGGGATCTTGCGGGAATTTTCCTGGCTGTGGTTGCTACGCCTTCGAGGGAGCTCAATCATGCAATTTATCGCGAAGCCCAGCGGCTAGGGGTGTTGTGCAATGTGGTCGACGATCCGCCGAATTGCGATTTCTTCTATCCCGCCGTGGTGCGGCGAGGAGCCCTGCAAATCGCTGTGTCTACATCCGGGAGAAGCCCGTCTCTGGCGCAAAAATTGAGGCAGCAACTTGAAAAGCAATTCGGCCCCGGCTATGCGGAGTGGGTCGAAGAGTTGGGAGAAACGCGCCAGTTGGTGCTGGCCAGCGATCTCGATGCGAAACGCAAGCGCGAACTGCTGCAATCGCTCGCCAGCCGAGATGCCTTCGAGGCGGCTCTGGCACTGCAATCGCAAGAGCAACTCTCTCAAGCGGACGAGTCAGACGCGGGGCTGGAAATCGGGGACCTGGGGAACGTCGAAGAAAAGGAATCGGTATGACGGGAAAAGTGTACCTGGTTGGCGCCGGGCCGGGAGATCCCGAATTGCTCACGCTGAAGGCGCTGCGCCTGCTGAGAACGGCGGATGCCGTGCTGCATGACGATCTGGTTGCGCCCGAGATTGTGAAGCTGGCAGCACCATCGGCGCGGATCTACAACGTGGGCAAACGTTGCGGGCGGAAAGGCATTCGACAGGAAGAAATCCATTTTCTGATGATCACTCTTGCTAAGTCGGGCTTGCAGGTCGTGCGCCTGAAAAGTGGAGACCCTCTGATCTTCGGACGCGCCGGGGAAGAAATCGAAGCACTGCGGCGAGCGGATGTTGCCTTTGAAATTGTGCCGGGCGTTACCTCGGCTCTGGGAGCTGCGGCGGCCGCAGGTATCCCTCTCACGCAGCGGAATAAGTCTTCCGCGCTGGTGCTTGCCGCCGCACACCGCGCTGGGGACTCCGAGGCTGATTGGAGCCGGTTGGCAGGTTCTGGAGCGACTCTCGTTTTGTACATGCCGGGACACAACTATGCAGCCATCGCGGCAAAGTTAGTCTCCGCGGGCATTTCCGGCGAGACGAGGTGCGCGCTGGTTTCTCATGCGACAACTCCGGGGCAGACAATTCAACGGCTTCGGGTTGCAGAGCTTGCTCAAGTTCGACATCTCGCGCCGAGCCTGCTGATCGTCGGGGATGTGGTGGGCAACAGCGCTTGCGATGCGCGGACAGGGATGGCTGAGTCGCAGTGTCTGGAGATCGACTTTGATTCTGCTTTTCTTAACAGCGCACTCGCACCGGGTGAAATTGGGCGGCGTGATGGGGAGTCTCAATCGTGAAAGAAAAAATGGCGGAGCTGCAGTTCGTGGCGGAAGGGTGGAATCCGGATCAGACTCTCGAATGGGCCTTTGATGCATTCGGCAGCCGCGTGGCAATCTCCTCGGCATTTGGCGCCGAAGGCATGGTTACGATTGACATTGCCTCAAAGATAAGCGCGAACTTTCGGCTTTTCACCTTGGATACGGGTTTTCTGTTTCCTGAAACGTACAGTCTCATGAACCGGGTCGAGCAGAAATATGGAGTGGCGATAGAACGTGTGCCGGCGTTGCTCTCGCCCGCCGAGCAAGAGAGAGTTCATGGGGCAGCGCTGTGGCAGCGCGATCCGGACGCCTGCTGCAACCTGCGCAAGATAGAACCGTTGCGGCGCAAGCTTCAGGAGTTGGAGGCGTGGATCACTAGCATTCGCCGCGAACAGACCGAGGCGCGGGCGTCTGCCGGCAAAATTGAGTGGGATGGAAAATTTGGCCTGGTAAAGATCAATCCGATTGTGGATTGGACGTCTGCTCAGGTCTGGGACTATATCCGCTCTCATCATGTACCGTATAACCCGCTTCATGACCGCTCGTATCCGAGCATCGGCTGCACTCATTGCACGCGGGCGGTCGCTCCGGGAGAAGATGCGCGGGCCGGCCGCTGGGCTGGATTTGCAAAAACCGAATGCGGCTTACACTATTGGGCTTATTCGGATAAATGAAAACCGCAGAGGACGCGGAGGACGCAAAGGACATTAAGGTTGACGCTCGAGTCTTCGCAGGCACGCGATTCGTGGACGCCCTGCTTTCCTTGGCGTCGCTGGCGTTCCCAGCGGTTCGGGGTTGAATTACGTTCCGCTTCATGACCGCTCGTATCCGAGCATCGGCTGCACTCATTGCACGCGGGCGGTCGCTCCGGGAGAAGATGCGCGGGCCGGCCGCTGGGCTGGATTTGCAAAAACCGAATGCGGCTTACACTATTGGGCTTATTCGGATAAATGAAAACCGCAGAGGACGCGGAGGACGCAAAGGACATTAAGGTTGACGCTCGAGTCTTCGCAGGCACGCGATTCGTGGACGCCCTGCTTTCCTTGGCGTCGCTGGCGTTCCCAGCGGTTCGGGGTTGAATTACGTTCCGCTTCATGACCGCTCGTATCCGAGCATCGGCTGCACTCATTGCACGCGGGCGGTCGCTCCGGGAGAAGATGCGCGGGCCGGCCGCTGGGCTGGATTTGCAAAAACCGAATGCGGCTTACACTATTGGGCTTATTCGGATAAATGAAAACCGCAGAGGACGCGGAGGACGCGAAGGACATTAAGGTTGACGCTCGAGTCTTCGCAGGCACGCGATTCGTGGACGCCCTGCTTTCCTTGGCTTTCTTAGCGCTCTAAGCGGTTCGGGGTTGATTTCCTTGCTTCTACGTCCCGGCCGCGGCTGGTGAAAAGCGTATAATTTTTTACATCTATTGATATCAAACATTACGCTTGCTCCTATGCGAGACAGGCGTAATTTGCCCGGATCATGCTTTCACACCGCTTGAGTACAAGACAGAATCCTCATCCGTACTTCTGGAAGTTCTCTTTCCGGGAGTTCCCCTATGAGTGATCCGAAGCAGACAAATTCCAAGAATGATCCTGAGGATACCGGTGTTTCCCGGCGAGATTTTCTTAGAATTTCCGGAATTTCCGCAGCTGTTCCGCTGGTGGTCGGCCCCAAAGTTGTTCTCGCTGCCGGACGGGAGATTCCAGTACACGGGCCCGGGAAGGTCGAGATGGAATTCAGCATCAACGGTAAGGCTTACGAGTCGAGCCTTGAGCCGCGAGTGACTTTGCTGGATGCGCTTCGCGATGAGTTCCATATCACGGGCGCGAAGAGAGTCTGCGATCGTGGCGAATGCGGAGCCTGCACAGTCCTCATGAACGGCAAGCTGGTTTATGCGTGCTCCACGCTTGCAATCGACGCGCAGCGAAAAACTATTGTCACGGTTGAATCGCTGATGCAGGAGGGTAAGTTGCATCCGCTTCAGCAGGCTTTCGTCGAGAACGACGCGTCGCAGTGCGGTTTCTGCACTCCCGGATTTGTGTTGGCTTGCAAAGCGCTTCTCGACCGCACTCCGAATCCCGGCGCCGAAGAAATACGGCGGGGACTGAGCGGCAATCTCTGTCGCTGCGGTACTTACGACGGAATCCGCAAGGCCATTGCGCAGGCCGCGCGGGAGAAAGCGTGAAGATGCCGAAGTTTCCGGTGACGAACTATACCTGGCCGATCGCAGATCAAAGAACGTTGATTGGAAAACGAATCGCGCGGGTCGATGCCCCAGCGAAAGTCTCGGGACAAGCCAAGTACACGTACGACGCGGATCGTCTGGGAATGTTGTTTGGCAAAGTGTTGCGTTGCCCTTACGCGCACGCGAAGGTTGTCAGCATCGACACGAGCGCGGCCGAGAAGATGCCGGGAGTCAAAGCGGTTTACATCGTGCAGGGACCGGGGACGACCATTTATTGGGAAGGCGATGAAATCGTCGCCCTAGCCGCGGTCGACGAACCTACGGCGGAAGATGCGGCGCGCGCGGTCAAGGTGGAGTATCAGCAACTTCCTCATCTGGTGCGCGATGCGGAGCCGCCAAAAAGTGACGGCGAAGGCCAAGGACCGCTGAGCATGGATGACATCGACGACATGCTCGATAACCAGGCGCCGAGCGCGGAGATGGCCGACCAGATTCAGCGATACGGAATTACGCAAAAGCCAGATGAAGAAATGCTGCAAGCCTTGAAGGCGGACGGCGCGACCGAGGAGGTGCTTGACGCGATTCGCGCGGCTGCAGTGCATCCAGAGGCGGGGCAGCGGCCAAAATCGAATTATCAGAAGACTGTGGCGCAAATAGTCGGCGGGCCCGATACCGCTTTTGCGGAGGCGGATGTGGTTTCGGAAGGAATTTATGGCATGCCTCCGATTGCGCATTGCTGCATGGAAAGCCACGGTTCGATTTCCGAATGGACGGACGAGAACCATCTGTTGACGCACATTTCAACGCAGAATGTTTCGGGTATACCGGCACAAATGGCGGAACCGCTGGGGATTCCGGCGACGAATATTCGCGTGCACCAGGAGAATGTGGGGGGAGGATTCGGCAGCAAGTTCGCCCCCGACCGCTGGGGAATTTTCACGGCGCAGATCTCGAAGAAGGCCGGCGGAAAACCGGTACGTATCATGCTGGAGCGTGACGCCGAATTGAAGGTTGCCGGGGCTCGACCGTCTGCCTATGCGCGGGTAAAAGTAGCGGCAAAAAAGGACGGCAAGTTAGTCGCATGGGAGTCGGAGTCGTGGGGCAGCGGAGGCCCGGGCGGCGGCGGGATGCCGCCAATTCCTTATATCTTCAGCATTCCGAATCAGCGAAAAGAACATACGGCGATTCGCAACAACATCGGGCCGGCACGGGCATGGAGGGCGCCGAATCATCCTCAAGCTGCCGTGTTAACGATGTGTGCGCTGGACGATCTCGCGGCGAAGCTGGAGATGGATCCGGTGGAATTCTTCACAACAAATCTGGAGCTTATCAAGCCACGCCAGGAAATTTACCGCGAAGAGATTCCGATTGCGGCGGAATTAATGAACTGGAAGCAGAAATGGCACCGGCGACGGCCGAGCAGTGCGGGTGAGGTCGTTACCGGAGTGGGTTTGTCGATTCATACGTGGGGCGGACGCGGACATAACAGCGACTGCGATCTGACTATCCAACCCGACGGCTCGGTCGATCTTAAGATGGCTTCGCAGGATGTGGGCACGGGGATGAGCACCTGCATCCTTATTGTTGCGGCGGAAACGCTCGGAATTCCGATGGATGCAATTCATCTCAAAATTGGGGATACTGCGTTTCCGCCATCCGGCGGTTCAGGAGGGTCGACGACAATCGGCGGAGTTAGCTCTTCGACGCGTCGCGCGGCCGTGGATGCGCGAGATGCACTGTTCGCGAAAGTCGCGCCTGCTTTGCGCGCGCAGCCGGAAGACCTGGAGTGCGCCGGCGGGGCGGTGAGAGTGCGGGGCGATTCCACGCGCTCGCTCAGCTGGAAAGAGGCTTGTTCGAAACTTGGCGCCATGCCGCTTACGGTTCGCGGGCGGAATCCTGACAAGAGCAAGTCGCCCGATCTCACGAACAGCGGCGTCGGCGGCGTGCAGATGGCCGAGGTCGAGGTCGACACAGATACGGGAATCGTGAAAGTCAAGAAGATGGTCGCGGTGCAGGATTGCGGCCTGGTTATCGATCTCAAAACTGCGGAGAGCCAGGTTTACGGCGCGTTGACCATGGGCATCAGCTATTCGCTTTTTGAAGAAAAAGTGATGGATCCGACGACCGGGCGCATGTTGAACGCTAACATGGAGTTTTACCGGCTGGCTGGGTTTAACGATATTCCTGAGCTGGTCGTTCATATGATGACGGGAAAGGGCTATGACGAACGCGGAGTGATTGGGCTCGGCGAGCCTCCCGTGATTTCGCCCGGAGCGGCGATCTCGAATGCGGTCGCGAATGCGATTGGAGTTCGCGTGCCGTTTCTCCCGCTGACTCCCGACCGCGTGCTGGCGGCGCTGGAACAGAAGGCAGGGGCTTGATGCGGGCGTTTGAGCATGTAAGTCCAAACGATAAAGTGCAAGCGGTGGGCCTGCTGGCTTCGACGTGGGGCAAGACGGAAATACTAGCGGGCGGAACGGATTTGCTGGCGTTGATGAAAGATGACGTTGTGTCGCCCCGGCGGCTGGTGAATATAAAAGAGATTCAAGAGCTGAGCGGCGTCACTGCGGGCGAGCGAGGAATCTGCATTGGCGCGATCACTACGATTGACGATCTGGCGAACGATTCGTCGATCCGGAGAAATTATCCAGCCTTTGCCGAAGCGCTGGTGGAAGTCGCCAGCCCGCAGATTCGCAATCAGGCAACTATCGGCGGGAATCTCTGCCAGCGGCCGCGCTGCTGGTATTTTCGGAATGGTTTCGGTCTGTTGCCGAAAGACGAGAACGGAAAGGAATTGGTAGCAATTGGCGAGAACCGCTATCACGCGATCCTCGGCAATGACGGCCCAGCGAAATTTGTGAGCCCCTCGACGATTGCGCCGATCCTGATCGCTTATGGAGCCACCGTGAGATTGCAGGGCCCGAAGGGCAGGCGCGAATTGCCGCTGGAGAAGTTTTATGTGACCCCGAAAGCAGATGGTGAACGTGAACATGATCTCCGGCCGAACGAGATCGTGACTGAAGTATTGCTGCCTCCTGCGGTGAATGTGAAAGCCGCGCACTATGAGGTCCGGCAAAAGGAAGCTTTCGACTGGCCGCTTGCCGTTGCCGCCGTTGCGCTAACCATGCGCGGGGAGAAAATCCAATCGGCGCGGGTTGTGATGGGAAGCGTCGCACCCACACCGTGGCGATCGTTAGAAGCCGAGCGCGTGCTGATCGATCGCGTATTTGACGAAGAACTCGCGAGAGAAGCTGCCGAAGCGGCTCTGCAACGATCCAAGCCACTGAGCGGGAATGCCTACAAAGTGCAACTGGCCCGCGTCGCGGTGAAACGGGCTATCTTGAAAGCCCGGTCGGGAGATGCAGCATGATCCGAGAAGCAGACCGGTTCAATATCCATCACCCGCATCTGTGCCGGGCGCTGCGCTGGAAAGGCCAGTTCATTTTGGCGGAGCCCGATCCAACGGTGCCGGCGAGCAACGACGGACTTTTCTGGTGCCTGCACACCCAGACTTGCATTGGTCCCGACGGCGAACTGGCCGAACCCGGCAACTGCAGCTCGAAGGATCGCGCGTGCCACGGCACGGGGAAATGCGATTAGATCGAGGGTTTGAATCGGCCCGGCCGATTGCAGCCGAATGCGCCTTCCCGGCCCAATAAATAACGAATTTCACAGCACACCACCGGGGGCGAGTGGAATAGAATAGCGCTTCGCCACGTCACCCTATGAGCAATTCAATCGAAACGTGGAAAGCGTGGGAAGGCAAGGTGGTTGACGGCAAATTTCCGTTGCGCGAGTGGCTCGGCGGAACAGATCACAGCGCCGTTTTCGTCACTGAAAGCCGTGAAGCCGGGTCACAAAAAGCTACGATCAAACTCGTCCCGTCCACACAAGGCGGCAATGACGCCCAACTTTCGCGATGGGCTGAGGCGGCCAAGCTTTCGCACCCCCATCTGATTCAAATCTTCTCCTACGGGCGCGCCGAGATCGACGGCACGCGATTTCTATACGTGGTGATGGAACACGCGGACGAGCACCTGGCGGAAGTGATCCCGATACGGCCGCTCTCCGCGGATGAGTCCCTTGAAACCCTCCGGCCAGCCAGCGAGGGGCTGGCGTCTCTCCATCAATCGGGCTGGGTTCACGGCCACATAAAGCCATCGAATGTTTTGGCGGTGAACAATCAGTTGAAGCTTTCCGCCGATGGACTGCGCCGGGCGAACGAGCGCGGCAATCCACGGGCTCTCGATGGATATGACGCGCCTGAGGCGGCAGGCGGAACTCTGACGCCGGCCTCGGACATATGGTCGCTGGGCATGACTTTGCTGGCCGTTTTGACGCAGAAAGAACCGAGAGCACAAAGCAGTGTTCACGTCCCCGAAGGAATTGCACAGCCGCTTCTCGGCATCATCCAGCGATGTGTGCTGATCGATCCGGATAAGCGGAGTTCGGCAAAAGAGATTCAACGGCAGCTTTCGCCCGAGGCTGGGCGAGGCGAGCCTCGCGTGCTGGAGCGCACGATCGCAAAGAAGCTGGCGACGGAAGATTCGGCGCCGGCGCGCACAAAACCCTGGACTTTGATTGCGGTTGTGGTTGTTGTGTTGCTGCTGGCGGGTTGGCTGATCACGAAGTTCGCAGGGCACGGATCGCCGGCAGCGATCTCCGCTGGTCAACCCGAAAGTTCGCAGCCCAGCGCTCCGGCTGCTGCAAGTCCGCATCCATCTATGTCAGATGTCCCATTTTCCCAGGGAGCGGCGGCGCGGGGTAGCGTGCTGCAACGGGTGATGCCGGATGTTTCAAAAGGCGCGCTCCGCACGATCACAGGCCGAATCAAAGTCGGGGTGGAAGTCGCTGTCGATAGTTCGGGAAACGTATCCAACGCTAAGTTGTCGCCTGCCGGGCCGAGCCGCTACTTCTCCAGCCGCGCGCTCGAGGCTGGGCGGCAATGGAAGTTCAAACCTCCTCAGGCGAATGGACAGGCTGTCGCGAGCAATTGGCGATTGCTGTTTGAATTCGGACGCGGGTCTACGCAGGTGATTCCTACGGAACTGCGGCCCTAACCATTCCTGTTCGCTTTCTTTTGTTCTCCGAGTTTCCAAACGATCTGCCGCAGCATTCCGAGGAAGAACTCGGCGTCGCCGGAGTGCAGGCGAAGGCGGTAGATCATGCGGCGCACGGCCGACTGAAAGGTGTCAGAAGAATTCAGTTTGGGATAATCGCTGGCCTGCAATGCGGTAAGAAGAGTCTCATAAATTCGCTCCATCTCAGCAGAAGACGCCGGATTTCGCGACTCCGGCTCCGGGGAGGCGCCGGAGTCGCGAATCAACTCGTACAGGCAAATCGCGACCGCCTGCCCCAGGTTCATGGAAAGATGCTCTTCGCGGGTGGGAATGTGGATGAGCCAGTGACAATGGCTCATGTCCCGGTTCGAGAGGCCGAACTTTTCCGATCCGAAAAGGAGAGCGCAGGGCCCTGCCGCTAAATGGCCGCGAATCAGCGGCGCTCCGGCTTCCAGGCGTTCGAGAGAGTGCTGCAGATCCCGATGTCCGATTGCGGTGGTGCCGACAACGAGCGTGCAGTCGCTGACTGCATCGGCAACGGTCGTGAATTTTTCGGCTCTCTTCAATACCTCATCCGCGCCGACAGCGGAGCGCGCACCTTCGAAAGCGACCTCGTAGGGATTCACCAGCCGCAAGTGGAGAACTCCAAAATTGCTCATGGCGCGGGCGGCAGCGCCGATGTTCAGGGGATTGCGGACATCCACCAAGACTACGCGCAGTCGATCGAGTTCAGATGGAGAAGGCAAGCCGATCTATTTTACGGGAAGCTCCACGGCAGGGGTTTGCAGAAAGCGTTTACGGCAGGCGCTGGGCGGCGAAATGTGCTCTTGGCCACAGGTTTTCGAAAACCGCTCACATGCGGCGCACAAACACGTCAAAATCACAGACAAATGCGCTTGCAAGCCTCCTTCCGTAGAGGCTTTTTACTCGGTCACGCAATTGTAAAAAATTTGTCAAACGTCGCGGTCAGTACCGAAAATGAGCAAAATCGTTGATAAGCTTCGATTGCAGCAGGCGGTTGTAGCCGGTTAGGGAAGATTTCCGGAGATATTCACCAAGGGTCCGAAACTAGTGAGGAAAGATTTATGGGTCAAGCCGCGATACCAATCAGCAGTGCCAGGTTATCCGATCCGATGAACACGCCACGCCCGCTGGGGAGAATTCTAGTGGTCGAAGACGATCCCGCCGTGCAGAAAGCTTTGAAGCGATTGTTTGAAACCGAAGGGTATGTGGTGGAGGTGCAGGGGAACGGGCAGTCTGCGCTGGAAAGCTTCCGCTCTGCGCCGCCGGCCGTGATTATTCTTGACCTGCGGCTGCCGAAACTCTCGGGCAGCGATTTGTGCAAAGAAGTGAAAGCGGTGTCGCCGACGCTGCCGATTCTGGTTCTGAGCGCCACCAGCGACGTTTCGGACAAGGTTCTGCTGCTCGAATTGGGCGCAGACGATTACGTCACGAAACCGTTCAGCCCACGGGAATTGCTGGCGCGTGTGCGCGCCGCTTTGCGGCACACATCGAGAACCGCGAGCGTCACCCAGGTGGCCTTCGATGGCATTACCGTCGATTTCAAGAAAATGGAAGTGCAGCGAGAGGGGAAGGTCGTGGTGCTCACCGCGCAGGAATTCAAGACGCTACAGTTTCTGGTGCAGAATGCCGAAAGGGTTATCGGCCGCGACGAATTGTTGAACGAAGTCTGGGGATACCAGAATTATCCCTCGACGCGGACGGTGGACAATCACATTCTGAAGCTGCGGCAGAAATTGGAGCGCGACCCGGCGAGTCCGGTACACTTCCGCACAGTGCACGGAATGGGTTATAAGTTCGTTCGTTGAGATACCTTGCCTTCTTCATCCGAATCCGTCCCGAAAACTTTTCCTAGATATGCCGGGAGCGCACTGGTGCCGCGGACGCGGTTACGCACGCGCTTTTTGCTGTCGATGGTGCTGATCACCTTTGGGCTGACGGCGTTGAGCCTGCTGGTGGTCCGGCACAGCGTGCAAAACCATGTGCGGGAGGGAATCGGACAGGACCTGCGAAACTCGGTGACCACGTTCCAGAATTTTCAGCACGAGCGCGAAACGATGCTGACGCACGCTGCGGAACTGGTGGCGTACCTGCCGATTATGCGGTCGATCATGACGGCTTCCGATACGGCGACGATTCAGGACGCGTCGAAAGATCTGTGGCCGTTGACCGGAAGCGATCTTCTGGTGCTGGCTGACCGAAGCGGTAAGGTGGTCGCTCTCCATACAAAATCGCCGGGGTTCAGCCGCGAGGCGGCCCAGCAGTACTTTGAGCGATCGCTGAACGAAGAAGACTCCAGCCACTGGTGGTTCGGCGCACATCATCTCTACCAGACCTTTGTGCAGCCGGTGTATTTCGGCCCAAAGACGGAGGGTTCGCTGCTCGGGTTTCTGGTGATCGGCTATGAAATCGATACCCGCTTGGCGCGAGAGATCAGCAAGGTTTCGGCCAGCCAAGTAGCATTTTCTTACGGCGATGAAGTTGTAGCGACCACGTTGACTGCGTCGCAGGCCCGGGACCCGGAAGTGCGCGCACTGGTGGCGGGATCGCTGCCCAGCGAAAACCGAAATGTTGAAGTAGGCAAAGAGGACTTTGTCGCGACTTCTCTTGACTTGTCCGGTCAAGAGCAAACTCCGGTGCGATTGACGGTATTGGGATCTTACGACCAGGCGGCGAAGTTTCTGGACAATCTAAACCGATTGTTGCTGCTGCTCGGGCTGACGGCCGTGCTGCTCGGAAGCGCGCTGGTGTATCTCATCTCGTACACGTTCACGCGGCCGCTGGCGAGTCTGGTCGAGGGTGTGCGAGCGCTCGAGCAAGGCGATTTCTACCATCCGCTCGATCCGCGAGGCAGCGATGAGGTTGCCGAACTGACCTCGGCTTTCGACCGGATGCGTGCCAGCCTGCTCACGACGCAAAGGGCGCTGCTGGAATCCGAGCAGCTGGCCACCATCGGACGGATGGCGAGTTCGATTTCGCATGATCTCCGGCATGCGCTGGCTGCGGTTGTGGCCAACTCTGAATTTCTCTGCGACGGCCGCCTGACTTCCGCACAGCGCGAAGAACTTTATCAGGAAGTGCGAACCGGCGTGAACCAGATGACCGACCTCATCGATTCTCTTCTCGAGTTCGCCAGGAACCGGGAGTCGCTCAATCCTTCGTTCGGCAATGTCGCCGAAACCGTGCAACGCGCTGCGCAGGCAGTACGGCTGCATCCGCGGCATCAGGGAACGCGCATCGAAATCGTCAGCAATGGAAGGAATGTGGCCTGGTTCGATTCACGCAAGCTGGAGCGGGCTTTGTATAACTTGCTGCTGAACGCTTGCGAGGCCGCGCCAACCATTGAAGGCAAAGTTCGTGTGAGTATTGAAAACAGTGAATCCACGATCAGCATTGGAGTCTCGGATAACGGACCAGGCATTGCGGAGCAGATTCGCGAGAGGTTATTTCACCCTTTCGTGAGCTTTGGAAAAGAGAATGGCACGGGGCTGGGACTCACGGTGGTGCAGAAGATTGTGCAAGATCATAGCGGCGAAGTGACGATGGAACGCACCGCCGACGGACTGACGCTTTTCCGCATTACGATTCCGGGGCGCGCGCCGCAAGGCTCGCTGGATACCGGAAACGACCAAACAGGTGATCATCCGATTTTGTCCGCAGACGGCAAGTCGGAAGACTTGAAAACCATTCGACACTCGGAGGCGTGACCTCCGTTGTAAATCTGTACGGATTCGCATCACTCACCCGCGTGTCGCGCAGGAGGACGTGTGAAAACCCCTGAGATTCTTGCGCTTCGCACCACTATGCTGACGGTTGCAGCGGTTGTTCTTCTTACCGGTTGCTGCGCCGCTCAGGAAAAGGCTTCGACCACCCCGCCCGATGACAACGCGTCGCTGCGCGATCTCGACTCGCAAGTACGAGAACTACGAGCGACCATTGAACAGATGAGGGCCGAAAACGCGGAGTCGCGCGCCGCCATGCAGGAACTTCGCCAGGAGTTGCGAGACACGCGGAAACTGCTTGCGCCCCTCGCGGCAGCGGCGAATGGCGGTGGCCCGGTTTCTCCGGCGCCGCAAACAAATTCCGAAAACCAGCAGGCAGCGGCAGCCACGCCGCCTGCCGCGCAGGGAACCTCAGAGACATCGGCGTCCGACGCCTCCCCGCAAAGCGATCTGGCCGACCGGGTTCAGAAGCTGGAGGAATCGGCGCAACTGCTGGGATCGAAGATAAACGAACAGTACCAGACCAAGGTGGAAACCGCCTCAAGATACCGAGCACGGCTTTCGGGAATTGTGCTGATGAACGCATTTCGCAATGTCGGCGCTTCGGACAATCTCGATCTTCCCGACTATGCGCAACCAGTCGCGCCCGGTAGCCCAGCGACGAACTTCGGGGCAACATTGCGGCAGAGCGAGATCGGCCTGGAACTTTTTGGACCAACGGTCATGGGAGCGAAAAGCTCAGCCAACGTTTTGTTAGACTTCGCCGGGGGATTCCCAGCGACGGCGAATGGCGTGAATTTCGGCATCGCACGCCTGCAGACTGGAACCGCGCGTCTGGACTGGGAGCACACGGCGGTGATTGCAGGTCAGGATTCATTGTTCATTTCACCATTGTCTCCCACTTCTTTTGCTTCGCTAGCGATTCCTGCGTTTGCTTATGCCGGAAATCTGTGGGGTTGGACGCCTCAAATTCGAGTCGAACATCGATTCGATCTCGCCGATCAAGAGACTCTGACGTTGCAGGCCGGAATCATGGACAATCTGAATTGGGAGTTTCCGGGCAATTCGTACGAGCGAACGGCTCAGTCGGGTGAAGCTTCCGGCCAGCCGGCTTATGCGCTGCGCACGGCCTGGTCCCGGCCGGTGTTCGATCACCCATTGACCTTGGGAGTAGCGGGCTACTTTGGGCGGCAAGATTGGTCGTTTGACCGCTACGTGGATGCCTGGGGCGGCATGACGGATTGGAGAATTCCGATCGTCCGGCGACTGGGATTGTCAGGCGAGTTCTATCGTGGGCGGGGTATCGGCGGTCTGGGCGCGGGCATCGGGCGCGCAGTTTTATTTGGAGCCCCTTCCGGCTCGACGACACCGATCCGCGGGCTCGATTCGGCAGGCGGATGGACTCAACTCAAGTTGCAACTTACATCGAAGCTTGAGGTGAATGGAGTTTTCGCTGAGGATGACGCGTTTTCCGGCGATATCCGCGGATTTGCGACGGATGCGAACAATTTCTTCACGATTCTCGGCCGCAACCGGGGGCAGATGGGAAACATCGTTTACAGGCCGCGCTCGGATTTGTTGCTCTCGGCTGAGTTCCGCCGGTTGCACACTTTCCCGATCTACAGCGCTGCCAGCACCACGAATCAAGTCAATCTGGCGATGGGGTTATTGTTCTAACGATGCGTGTCTCACTTCATTCTCGCGCCCGGCTCTTTCGAGGAGGAGTTCTGCTTCTGCTTCTACTGTGCTGTTTTGGCTTGTGCACTTTTGTTGCAGCTCAGAACCTGGACCTCAAAGGAAAAGTGCAACTCACGCGGAACGGGCGGCGAATTGGCGATGCGTCGAAAGTTGTAGTCTGGCTGACGCCTTTGGGGAACGCATCGGATCCAGGAATGCCGAAGCAGCAGCCGTCAGAGATTCCGCAGATCATACAGAAGGACAAAGCTTTCCATCCGTCGCTCGTGGTGATACCGGCTGGGGGGAAGGTGGAATTTCCCAATCACGATCCGTTTTTTCACAATGTATTCTCGATGTTCGATGGAAAGCGCTTCGATCTCGGTCTTTACGAGAGCGGAACGACGCAGTTTGTGCAGTTCGATAAGCCGGGAATCTCGTATATTTTTTGCAATATCCACGCGCAGATGAGCGCAGTGGTGATCGCGCTGGATACGCCTTACTACGCGATCTCAAGCTGGCGCGGCGATGTCAGCATTCCGGGCGTGGCGCCGGGACGGTACCAGATGCACGTGTTTCATCCCTCGGTGCCGACGGATGCGTTGAAGGCGGCGGAACGGGAGATTACCGTCAATGAGGGGAATACGTTTCTGGGAAACTTGAGTTTTGCGGAATCGAACCTTGAGGTCGCACATAAGAATAAGTACGGACGCGATTATGACCGGCCCGATCCGGATAACCCGGCGTATGCGAGACCATAGCAACAAGATCCCGGAATGAGCGAGTTCGCGCTTCCCATGATCGGAAGCCAGTCTTCGGAAACCGGTTTTAAACGGAGAATAAGAAAGGCGTGCCGTTAAGCACGCCTTTCTTGCCTCTGACCTTCACTTTGCCTTACATCAACAACCTCGATCAGCGGTGCCCGCCGCTCGAATGGCCTCCTCCGCTGGAGGAATGACCGCTCGACGCATGACTGCCGCTGTAACCCGGTGAACTGTGCGAACTGCCGCTATAGGTGCCTCGGCTGCCGCCGCTATAGCTGCCCTCATTATGAGTGCCGCTGCTGAAGCCGCCGTAGCCGCGATATCCGCCGCTGTAGCCGCCGGAGGAACGCGGCTGTGCAATCGGCTGCCTCATGCTGAGCTGGGGCCGGGAACCGCTACCGCTTGGACTCGAGCCCCGCGAGCCGTTCGAGCTTGGCGAAGTCCGATTCCAGTAGCTGCCGCTTTCCCCGCGTCCGGAGGTTGACCCCTCGGAGTTGTGCTGCGAAAACGAACTCCATCCACCATGGTTGTTAGAGGAAGCCGCGCCTGTCGAACTGTGGGTTGAGTTTTCACTTGAGCTGCCAGTTCTGCCGGCAGCGGTATTCGCTTCCCTGCCTGAAGGCGTACCCGCGCCCGGTTTTCCTCCGGTCGATATCGAGCTACGAGATCCCGTCGAGCTCGACTCAGATCCTCGGGTGCCGGCGGTGACAGAAGACACGTGATTCTGCTGCATCGATTGTTGCAGGTGCGCTGTCTGCTCCTGGAACGATGCCGGCCGGGCCGCGCTCTGGGCGCCGGCGAAGTGCGATGAAGTGTTGTGGATTGTCGATGGAGCCGCAGCGCGTCCGCTTGCCGACAAGCTCGAACGGCTTGGCACCACCGGCAAGTTTCCGGTCATCATACGAGCGGAGCCGATCTGCTCGTGAGTCGCGGCTACTGCGCTTACACGGCCTGCTCCGAATTGGCCCGCATGGACGGTTGAGAGAGCTCCACCGATGTGAGCGTCGTTGACGTGGGCGACGTTCGAGAAGCGAACGCCGGCATGCAGCGGCGCAAACCCGCCGAAACGGCCGAATTCGCCGAAGCGGCCGTAGCCGACCCAACCGAAGCGGCCACCGTAGCCGCCCCACCACGGATGAAACCAGTCACCGGGCCCGAGCGGCAACCAACCGAAGCCGCCCCAACCAAGACCGAAGCCAAAACCGAAACCGCCTCCGAATCCAAAGAACGAAACATAAGCGGGCGACCAGAATGGACGATAGAAGCCCGGACCCCACACTGGACCCGGCCACCATCCCCATGCGCCGCCGTACGACATCCAGCGGCCGTAGTGATATGGGGCCCAGCCCCAAGGCTCGTTGCCAACCCAAGTCCAGCCATAATAAGGTTCCCAAACCCAGTTGCCATCGCGGTACGGAGCCCAGCCATCCGGCTCATTCGGGACCCATATCTGGCCGTAGTCGGGAACGTTCTGCCAGCGGCCGTTGGCGTCGAGATCTTCCGATCCCGTGTAGTAGCGATTGGTGTGCTGCCAGGCGCGCGCGCTGTGAATCATATGATCGCGCTCGCTGTTCCACACGTCCCAATCGTCCCGGTCGGCAGCGGAAGAAATCTTGTACTGTGCGTCCTCGGTTGCGCCGCGGACGACGGCCATCTGGCCTTCTTTTAAGTCAGCGATGCCTTTCGGGGTGGAAATCTGCGCCTCGCCTTTGCGTACTGTTACGACTGTGTCACCGTCGGGGCGGACCTCGACACGGACAACCACGTCCTGGTGGGCGGGATGGATTGAAACATTGGGTGTATCGATCTCAGGCTGGGCGTCGCTCTCATTGAAAACAACATAGTCCGCCATACCCTGGCCGAGTTGGATTTGAATGTAATTGTTCGTGAAATTCGCAACGGTGGCTTGCGAGTTCGGTCCAAGCCGCAAAACGTTGGCATAATCGAGCTGAACTTCGGTGCGCGCACCAACGCCGGTGGAAACCTTGTCTCCGTTCATCACCGGTTGATTCAGGGTAGCGGCGGACCAGTCGCCAGAATCTCCACGCTGAGTTGAAACGTCGCCGTGCATAAAGCTGACGCGGCCCGCGCCTTGCTTAACCTCGGCAGGACCTTCGCCGGACGGGCCGCCGGGTTGCGCCTCGGGCATATTTTGCGGCGGCTGACCAGCCTGTGGTGGCGGAGGAGCCTGGCCTGGCGGCGCCTGCTGGGGAACCCCCATCTCCATCGGCGCACTGGGCTGATCGGATGGCGCTGGAGTCTCTTCCGTTGTTTGCGCGCTGACGCGCGTCAACACTCCACCAGTTGTTGCCACCAGAAACAAAATCGCGAGACTCGACAGGAATTTGTTTTTCATAACTGCTTGTCTATTTTTCTAACCGGTTGAACCTGAATTCCCTGATTCGATGCATAAAGAGGAAGCAACTGCCGTTCCAAATAAAAGATAAGTCGACGCGGGCTAAAGATTGCATTTTCAGTATGATTCAGGACCATTGTGAGGAGACAGCAAGGCTTGTTCCTGATCGCGGTGGCCGTGTTCGGCCAAGGTGGTGGTTTTCAGCCGAAAGCCGACTATGCTTCTTTCTCCTCGTCCGCGATCCCGATTTTCGACAGCCGATATCTTAGGGCGTTGCGCGACAACCCGAGAAGGCGCGCGGCCTGGCTTTTGTTGCCGTTGGCGCGGCGAAGCGCTTCCCGGATCATTTCGTCTTCCCATTTTTCAAGAGTCATACCGTCGGGGAGGAAACCGGCCGCGCCGTTGGTTGCTTTGAGGGGACGCTGATCGAGATGAATATCGGCCACGTCGAGCACCGTTCCCTTCGCCAACGCGCAGGCGCGCTCGATGATGTTCTGCAGCTCGCGCACGTTTCCCGGCCAGTGGTAATTCAAGAGGAGCTGCATGGCTTCGGGAGTAATACTTTCGACGGGCTTCCCGGAATCTCCGGCAAAACGGGAAATAAAAAGATTCACCAGATCCGGAATATCCTCTTTGCGCTGGCGCAACGGAGCGATGTCAATCGGCACGACATTGAGGCGGTAGTAAAGGTCTTCGCGAAAGGTTCCCTGCTCGAGGGCCTCGCGTAAATCGCGATTGGTGGCTGCGATCAGCCGCACATCGACTTTTATCGTCTTCGTTCCGCCGAGCCGTTCGAATTCACGCTCCTGCAGCACGCGCAGCAGCTTCACCTGGGTGGATGGGGGAACATCGCCGATCTCGTCGAGAAAGAGTGTGCCTTTATCCGCCAACTCGAACTTGCCGGGCTTGCTCGTGCCCGCTCCGGTAAAGGCTCCTTTTTCGTAGCCGAATAACTCGCTCTCGAGGAGATTTTCGGGAATCGCAGTGCTGTTGATCTTGATGAACGGTCCGGCCCGGCGGCGCGATTTTTCGTGGATAGCGTGCGCGACCAAGTCTTTGCCTACGCCGCTTTCTCCTCCGAGCAGAACGGTCGAATTGGTCGGGGCGACTCGATCTACGGTGGCAAGCACCTCCTGCATCTTCGCGCTGCGCGCCACTACATTAGGGTGGGAATAACGCTTGCCGAGAGCTTCGCGGAGCGAGCGGTTCTCTTCGCGGAGGTCGCGCACGTCGAGTTCTTTGCGCACGACCATGCGCATTTCGCCGAGCGAGAAGGGCTTCAGGACGTAGTCGCTGGCACCCGCTTTCATGGCTTCGACGGCGGTTTCCACCGAACCGAAAGCGGTCATCACAACGACGGGCAGCGCAGAGTTGAAACGCTTTACCGCATGAAGGAATTCAAGCCCATTCATTCCCGGCAGCTTGAGATCGGTGATGACGAGATCGACGTGATTCTCGCGCAATAACTTCAGGCCGCTCTCGGCGTCTTCCGCCGCCAGCGTGGTGAAACCATCGTCGCCGAGATTCAGTTCCAGCAGACGGCGCATCTTGGCTTCGTCTTCGACAATCAGTATCGTTGGCATAAAATCGTTGGCATAAATAAATCGCTAGCCGGGCAGTAAAGCATCACTCCCTAAGATGCACGATCGCTTGGCGCCACTTCACTGCCGGGGAAAAACATTACGAAACGAGCGCCAGGCCCATCGCCCGGCCCACTGCCGTTCTCGACGCGAATACTCCCGTGATGACCATCGACGATGCGCGAGACGATGGATAGTCCGAGCCCGACGCCGCTTTTTTTCGTCGTCACAAAAGGATTGAAAATCTGTTCCCGGAGTTCATCCGGGATGCCCGGGCCACTATCTTCAATTCGCACTTCGACTCCATCGCGATCCATCGATGTCGCCGCTTTCGCGATCAACCGCAGGGTTCCACCATTTTTGCCCATGGCATCGTAAGCGTTCTGTATCAGATTCACGAAAGCCTGCTCGCAGAGGCCTTCATCAAGAGGAACCGGGGGAAGATTGGCTTCATATTGCCTCTCGACCTGGATCGCCGCATTGTCGGCGGTTTGCGCCAGGGACACGAACTGGAGAGCGTGATCGAGCACGGAGGTGACTTGCTCCGGCATCAGATCGGCATGCAGCGGGCGAGCAAAATCGAGGAACCGCGTCACCAACGCGCTCAGGCGGTTGGTTTCGGTCGAGATGTATCCCGCGAGTTCGACTGCCAGAGGATTCGAGCCGTCGAGCTTCTGATGGAGCATTTCGGCGGAGCCCTTGATCACTCCAAGCGGATTGCGGATCTCGTGGGCCAAGCCTGCGGACATCTGCCCGAGCGCTGCCAATCGTTCCGACCGGCGAGCCTCTTCCTGCGCCTGCTCTAATTTTCGATTGGTCTCGGCCAGCGTCTCCGCCAGTTCCTGGTAGCGTTTGATCTGCCGGCGATTCTCCACAACGAACCTGTTCACCACCGTCGCGGCCAGGAAAAAGAAAAGGATGCGAATCGCCAGCAGGCCGTAAGCTTCGGTGGGTATTTCATATTCCTGGAGGGCAGGATAAAGATAAGAGCAATAGGCAGTTGACGCCAGCGCGGTCCAGAGCAGCGTCGCCCAGGGTCCGAAATATTCGGCGGCGGTGACGACGGGGACGTAAAAGATCGGATAGTAGCTGCTGTTAATTCCGATCTCACCGGTGTGGTCGATCAACAACGTCGCGAGAGCGATTTTAAGCAGGACCACATAGACTGCACCCCGTTTCGGAAAGCGCGCGACGAGCCAGCCTTCGCTGACCTGAACGATGCCGATCGCCAGGAGCGTGAGCTGCTTGTGAACCTCACGCACCGGAGGCAGCAGGGCCAGCCCGGCCAGGAAGAACAGCCAGAGGATGTCCATCCAATTCAAGGAAAGCCGCTTGTGATCGGTTGTGACGGGTTCAGGCATGAATAGAATCCGCGCAGAAGCTACGCCGGGAACGGGACGATGGCCGGGCCCCCTGCGGTTCAGCCGCGATTCGATATTAGATTCTTTTGCGTGGAAATAATAACGCACGCGAACCAGACCACAGCGGTCCGGTTCGCGTCAACGTTATTTGTGGGCGGCGGTGGAGGTCGATGTAGTTGCCGGCTTCGAGGTGGAACTCGCCGCCGGATGCTGGGATGAGGATGACGACCAGGAGTTCTGGTGCCAAGCGCTGTACTTTGGCTCTTGCGCCTGTTCAGTCTTGGGCTGCGCCGGAGCGACGGGCCTGGCGACCGAATGCGCCGACTGCACGGGCTGCTGATGTTGTTGCGTCGAGCGAGCGGCTGAAGATGGTTGCGTACGGTGTATTTGGGGATGAGAGGTCGTCGCCTCAGTATCAGCGCTTCTTTGGGGCTCGGGTGAACCCTGCTCCTCCCAGACTCGGGACGCTTTGGCGTGAGGAGCTCCTTCGGTCGATGGGGTCAGTGAGTTGAAGTCCTCGTGCGATCGAGCTTGCGGCGCGGGCAGAGCCGATTGTTCAACCGGTTTGCCCGGCGATTCCTGGCGCACGATTTGAAGTTGAGTAGGACGCACTCCCGGCTGTGGTTCATCGCCGAGTGAGCGAGGCGTTGGAGCCGGCGTGCGGAGCGCCACTACGGGGCGGTTCATCAGGGCTGCCGACGGCTTGCTCGCGGCGGGCTTTCCAGGGGCGCCAGCTTGCATGGGCTCGGCGGAAACCTCGCGCGATACCGGTATTGACGCCAACTCGTTCGCCGGTACGGTTACAACGTTGCGGCCGACGGATTGCGAATTGACGAACGTTTCACGGGAGACGACCGTCACTCCGCCATTCACGCTGCGGTTCGCATACGTGACATCATTCACTGCAGCAGTTCGATTCACGGCAACCGAGTTGTAAACGTTAGCGATCCTCGTCGTCTCGACGTGCGTGTTGGTGAGATTCACCTCATTCACGTACGTCCGGCTCACATGATAGTAAGGAACAAAAACTTCTCCGGGCGCGAGAGGAACCCAGCCAACGCCCGCTCCGAAGGAAAAATGTGTTCCCGGTCCGCCGCCGAGCCACGCAACCTGCGCCGGAGCGTATACGGGGCGAAGCGCGGCCGATCCCGGAACCCAGGCCCAGTTCGCGCCGACCATTGCCCATCGGCCGTAATGAAAGGGTGCGAAGCCCCAAGGCTCGCTTGCCACCCACGTCCATCCCCAAGGGCCAACCCATGTCCAATACCCGAAGCGATAGGGCGCCCAGCCCGCTTCTACGACTCTGGGAGTCCAGGCCGGGCCGTAGCCGGCCACATACGTCCAGTCGCCGTACTGAGCGAGATCTTCGTATCCGGTCATGTCGCGTGAAACGTAGTTCGCGGAGTCCGAATCGTCTTCATCGCGGTCGCGCTGCAAGGCCCAGTTGTTGAATCCATCATCCGGAAGAATGTCGTGACTGGCGTAACTCAACCGATCCGTACC
>Ga0210398_10001431_pt1 | contig 24720 bp, 21 predicted proteins | sample IncBWC4OmetaG_FD_161047 | JGI IMG/M metagenome (GOLD analysis project Ga0210398, IMG submission 161047) | Forest soil microbial communities from Barre Woods Harvard Forest LTER site, Petersham, Massachusetts, United States - Inc-BW-C-4-O | ecosystem: Environmental > Terrestrial > Soil >... | reverse complement strand
ACACCTGCGTGCGAAAGGTAAGCCCGCTAAGGTTTGCCTCGTGGCCGTCATGCGCAAACTCGCCTGCTTAATGAACAAACTCATCCAAAATCCCAATTTTGCCCTTGCGCAATAACACCGCTGCTTTCGTGGCAAAGAGGCTAAATTTCCCCCGTCTCCTTGCCTTGCCGGCATTCATGCATTCGTTCCCGCCTCATGGGCTTGTCGACCACACTAAAAGCACCGGCGTTTATTTCGCGCTCCGCCGAGCTCGACACCGACTATGCCGTTTATGTTCGCGCGCCCGATCCTTTGGCCGGGCCGGGGCCATGGCCGGCGCTGATCTTTCTCGACGGCGACTACTCGTTCGATGTCGCGGTGGACGTGTATCGCGCCTTGCGCAAAGCGGGGACCGTTCCCCTGGCGGTCCTTGTTGGGGTGGGTTACGGCAAGCCCTTCAACCACCCGGGCAACCGTCGCGGACGCGACTACACTCCGACGGCTGCGCCCGAGGAGCCCACCAGCGGCGGGGCGGATCGATTCCTCGCGCACCTGACCGGCCCGCTTTGGACGGAACTGGCCCGCCGCTTTCCGTTGCACCAGGAATCATCGGTGCTCGCGGGCCATTCGCTCAGCAGTTTGCTTGCGTTGCATGCGCTCTTTCAACCCCGGCCGTTTTTCCGCCGGGTGCTGGCCGGCGCACCTGCGATCTGGTGGGACAACCGCAGCTTGCTCACGATCATCAAGCGTTTTCGCGACCAGCAGGCGACGCTCCCCGCACAGCTGTTTATCGGCGTCGGCACGGAGGAAACGACCTCGATGATCGGTGACCTTGCGCTGATGGAAAAACAGCTGGCCGAACGGCCCTTTGAAGGGCTGCAGATCACCTCGGTGAAGTTCCCCGGCCGCGACCACTACAACGTCACGCCCGACCTGTTTTCCGCCGGCCTGCGCACGTTTTTCACCTCGACCAACCCTGGCGCTGATTTTAACCACGAAGACTCAAAGAACACGAAGCTCGATCGAAAGTAATGCTGATCTCTGGCCTTATCCGAACCTTTGTGCCCTTCGTGTCTTTGTGGTTAGAATTCATCCGCGTCGATTCGCGTTCATCCGCGGTTAAAATATCCGGTTCCGATTTTTCTTCCCCTGCGAATCAGTGGCTACTAGCCATGCCCCGTGGAAGAATACGATTACAGCAAGAAATCCAACGACTGGCTGATGGGCGTCCTGGCCGAAGAAAAGCCCAAGTCACCCAAGCATGTGGCGGCCAACCGCGAGCTGGAAAAACGGGACCACGCCAAGTGGCGCAAGCGGCTGCTCATAAAAGTCTCGGTGATTGTGATTGTCGGGGCCGCCCTGTTGTTGGGCCGGTATTTTTTCTACAGGTAAGGACTGACCCGGATTTTTCACCATCCTTCGCCAAGGCTACGGATGGCGCGGCACCAAGGCCGCTAGCCCTGAGCATGCTTGCGGTGAGCCTGCCGAATCCGTCGAACGGGCTAAGGACGCCAAGTTCGCTGCTCATTGAATGAGAAGTTCAGCTGTAGCCGGCCTCGCCCCTCGACAGGCTCGGGGCCCTGAGTCCCTCGACAATGCTCGGTACCCTGAGCTTGCCGAACGGGCTTGTCGAATGGGTTGAGGCCGGGCCCGCCTTCGCCAAGGCTACGGCGGACAAGCCGGGGTCAACGACCCCGGCTACAATAGAAAGCGCTTCGCGCCCTTTGCGACCTTCTGTGAAAATAAATCTGCGGTTAAATGTCTGGTTTCACATTCCTGCAACCGGCTGGCGGAAACAAAATTGTATCGTCATCATACTGGCGCGAAATAGGCTTCACTTCCCCCAAGTAAATATGGCTCTCATCGAAAAGACCATCGAGCCTGCAACCGTTTCGCTCGGTTATGTGATCCTGTATGTGGCCGACGTCTCGGCCAGCCTCTGCTTCTACACCGAAGCCTTCGGCCTGCCCCGGCGTTTTTTCCATGTGGACGGCAAAAAGGCCTATGGCGAAGTGGAAACCGGGGCGACGCGCCTGGCCTTTGCCAGCCTTAATCAGGCCACGGAGCATTTGAAACAGGAAGTCACCGCGGCCTCCCTCGACAAGGCGCCGCTGGCGGTGGAGATCGCCCTCGTCACGAAAAATTTGCCGGTGGCGTTTGCCCGGGCGGTGAAAGCCGGGGCGACGGTGGTGAGCGAACCCGAGGTCAAGCCGTGGGGACAGACCGTGGCCTATCTCCGGGATAATTCCGGACACCTCGTCGAACTCTGCACGCCGGTGGCGTAAGGGACAATTTTTCTCGCGAAGGGAACGAAGGAGGCGAAGGTTCAGATTCAGATGGTTGCGATTTATTCGTGCAATCCGCGGTAAAAAATTTCGACCTTCGCGGCCTTTTGCTTCCTTCGCGAGAAACATCCGGTCGTGATCGAAAATCCGGTTTCATGGTCAACACGGTGTTAATATCGGACGGTTTGTAAGCGAATCTTTGCCAAGGGGTCTGATTTGTGCTGGGATGTGATCAGGCTATTACCCTTTCAGCCTGCTTTCTACCCCGTCAGCTCAGTCAGCTCTACCCCGTTTGCCATGACCATTACCGCTTCTGCTTTGTTTCTCATGCTTGTGCTTCTGCCAGAGATCCTGGCCCTGGCCTTGCTCAATCTGTTGGTGCGCTTTTGCTTCTCGCCGGTCCGGATGTCGCCGTTTCTCTGGGTCTGCGGGGCGCAGATTGCCCTCTCGGCCTTTCTTCTCGCGACCAACTCGCGAACGCTGCCCGGTCCGTTCATTTCCATCAGCACGGATATTTTTCCCGCCCTTGGTTCGCTGATTATGTTCATGGTGGTGGGGCGAACGTTCTGGAAAAGTCCTGCCGCCGAGCGGGTTGGGCTGTCGCTGGTGGCCGTCGCTTCGGTCGCCATCGTCGCGCTCGTGGTGATGGACGTGCAGCCGTTTTGGGCCGGGCCCTTCGGCCATGCCAGGTTGATTGGTTGGTGATTTCTTCACCATCCTTCGTCAAGGCTAGGATGGCGCGGCACCAAGGCAGCTTGGAGATTTAAACGCCAAATCCCAAACGCCAGGTTCCAAAGAAATCTCAGACTGCCAATCAGAAGAAATAAAAACGCTGGATTCTTCAGTATTTTTTTGGCGTTTGCCGTGTCCTCCATGGTTTGAAGAGCGACGGAGGAGACATTGGCGTTTGTGATTTTCAGCCGGAATTGTAGTGGCTTGGCCATCCCGGGTCGCTTAGCCTCACCACTTTATGGGCTACAAGAAAATTTCCATGGAGTTGAACAAGAAGATCGCTCTGGTCGCGCACGACAACAAGAAGGTCGATCTCATCGAATGGTGTAAGTTCAACCGTGACCTCCTTGCGCATCACAAGATTTTCGCCACCGGCACCACCGGCACCGTGCTCGAGCGCGAACTCGGGTTTCCCATCAATAAACTCCAGAGTGGCCCGCTGGGCGGCGACCAGCAGATCGGGGCCAAGATCGTGGAGAACGAAATCGATTTCCTGATTTTTTTCTGGGATCCCCTCGAGCAGCAGGCCCACGATCCCGACGTCAAGGCGCTCCTGCGCATGGCCGTGGTCTGGAACATCCCGATCGCCTGTGACCGCGCCTCGGCCGATTTCATCATTTCGTCGCCGCTGATGGACAAGGCTTACGACCGGCTGATTCCCGATTACGACGTATACCGCAGCCGCGCCGTCCCCGGCGTCGAGGCCCCGCCGATTCCCATCCCCGGCGCGACGGAACCCAAAAAGCGCCGGGCGACGGATAAAACCGCGGAGTGAAGGCAGGCTTTTTTAACCGCGAATGAACGCGAATAATACAACGTAGGTCGGGGTTTATCCCCGACGCTAGCTGCACGTAGACAAGTGTCGGGCCTAAAGCCCGACCTACTTTTCAAAAAACCACGTCTTCGTGTCCTTTCGTTCTTCAGTAAAAATAAAAATTAGCGCCAATTAGCGTTCATTAGCGGTTTACCTTCTGTGGCTTGAGAAATTTCACCTCTTTCTCTCGCAATTATGACCAAGTTAGTGTCCTTTGTCATGATTACATGAGTTCCGAGCCTCCTGCACCCAGCACACCCAAGCCACTGAGTCCCAACGAAGCGATCAAGACCGCGTCGAATTTTCTCCGCGGCACCATCGCGCGCGACTTGGCGGACACCTCCACCGGCGCGATCGCCCACGAGAATGCCGAGCTGACCAAATTTTCCGGGCTTTATTTGCAGGACGACCGCGACCAGCGCCTCGCCCTGAAAAAAGCCGGCAAAGAAAAAGCCTTTTCGTTCATGCTGCGCTTGCGCCTGCCCGGCGGACGTTGCACGGCGAAGCAGTGGCTCTTGCTCGACCGCCTGGCCGACGAGCGCGCGAACGGCTCGCTGCGCCTGACCACGCGGCAGACGTTCCAGTTTCACGGCATCCTCAAGGGCAACCTGCGCCCGATGATCCAGGGGATGCACACCGAGCTGCTCGACAGCATCGCGGCGTGCGGCGACGTAAATCGCAATGTCATGGCCGCGCCGAACCCCGAGCGCTCGCCCGTGCACCAGCAGGTTTACGAGCTCGCGCGCGCCTTCAGCGAATTCGCGCTGCCGAAAACGCGTGCCTACCACGAAATCTGGATCGAGGACGAACTCGTCGCCGGCGGCGAACCGAAGCCGGCCGAGGACGAACCCATGTACGGCAAAACCTACCTGCCGCGGAAATTCAAGGTCGGCTTTGCCGTTCCGCCGTCGAACGACGTCGATGTATTTTCCCAGGACCTCGGTCTAATCGCCATCGTCGAGAACGGGAAGCTTGCGGGCTTCAACGTCTGCGTCGGTGGCGGCCTCGGCATGAGCCACGGCAACGCCGAGACGTTTCCGCGCCTGGCCGACGTGATCGGTTTCATCACGCCCGACAAGGTCAACGAGGTCGGTCATGCGGTCATCACCGCGCAGCGCGATTTCGGCGATCGCACCAACCGCAAGCACGCGCGCCTCAAGTACACGATCGAGGACCGCGGCATCGAGTGGTTCAAGGCCGAGGTCGAGCGCCGCCTTGGCTGGAGCTTCGCGCCCGCGCGTCCGTACGACTTCACCACCATCGCCGACGACTATGGCTGGCATCGCGCGGCGGACGGCACGTGGTTCTTCATGCTCTTTGTGCTCAGCGGCCGGATCAAGGACACGCCCGGCTGGCCGATGAAAACGGCGCTGCGCGAAATCGCAAAAATCCACGAAGGCGATTTCCGCCTCACGCCGAGCCAGAATGTTTCCCTCAGCGGCGTGAGCGACGCGAAGAAAATCGAAATCGAACAGATTCTCGCACGCCACGGCCTGGATAAACAGAACCAGCAATCCGCGCTGCGGCTCAATGCGCTCTCCTGCGTCGCGCTGCCGACTTGCGGACTCGCGCTGGCCGAGAGCGAACGCGTGATGCCGCAGTTCTTGGACAAGCTCGAGACCGTCATCGACGAGGCTGGCCTGCGCGACGACGCCATCAGCATCCGCATGACCGGCTGCCCCAACGGCTGCGCGCGGCCCTACATCGCCGAGATCGGCCTCGTGGGCCGGGCGCCGAACAAATACGCGCTCTACCTGGGCGCGGACTACAACGGCCGCCGGTTGAACAAACTTTTCGCGCCGAGCCTGACCCTCGACGAAGTGGTCGCGTCGCTCACGCCGATCATCAAACGCTATGCGACCGAGCGCAGCGAAGGCGAACGCTTCGGCGATTTCTGCCTGCGCACCGTGCTGGCGGAAAAAGAAAAGGCGATCGCGGTGGAAACCGCGGGCGCGGCGGGTGCGTGCACGATTTGAGGGGGAGTTTTTAACCGCAGATGAACGCGGATGGGATTTGTAGGTCGGGGTTTATCCCCGACGTGTCGGGCGTAAAGCCCGACCTACAAGCGCAGGCGAATTGATTCTGTGCGTTTCGCGCGGCAGCGTGGGTAGGGCGCGACGCGTGATTTATTCATCGTTCTCGTTCTCTTAATCGTACTCGTTATCGAGGCATTTGAGAGAACGATAATGAGTACGAGAATGATAACGATTGCCACAACCTCACACCGGCTTCGCCGCTTGCGGTTCAACCGGCTGGTTTTTGCGCACCCACTCGTTGATGCCGCCTTTCATGCTGCGGACATTCCGGTAGCCCATCGACTTGAGATAAAGCGTGGTGTACTTGGAAAATTTGCCGATGCCGCAGACCATCACGATCGGGGAGGAGCGGTCCGGCGGAAGTTCGGCGGCGCGCGCGGCGAGGTCCGATTGCGGGATGTTGATCGAACCGGGAATGTGCACGTCGGCGAATTGCCCGGCCGGGCGCACGTCGACGACCAGCGGCTTGCTGGCCGAGGCGAGTTCCTCGCTGAGCGCCGTCGGCGCGACGGAGTCGTAGGGATTTTTCAGGTTCTCGACCATCGATTCCACGAACTGGTCGTGTTTGCCGGGGGCGGCTTCCGTCGCCTTGGCATCGGCCGGCGGGCACAGATCGGGAAAATGCCGGCAGACCGATGAGGCATACTTGAAAATATTGTCGGGGAAAATTACCACGGCGATGACGCCGGGCTCGTCCGGGATGAGCTTGAACGCCCCGGCGAGCGCCATGCCCGAGCTGGGCCCGGCGATGATGCTCTCCTCGCGGTTCAGGCGCAGGCAGAGTTCGAAGGCCTCCTTGTCGGCCACCTCGACCTCGCCGTCATATTCCTTGGGTCGATATAGTTTTGTCTGCGCGAGCTGGCGTTTGCTGCGCACGCCCGGGATGTCGTGGCCGTCCTCGGGATAGACGCCGAGCACTTTAACGTCGCGGTGCTTTTCTTTCAGGAACCGGCCGGTTCCTGTGATCGTGCCGCAAGTACCGAGGCCGGCGATGAAATGGGTGACCTTGCCCTGGGTCTGCCGCCAGATTTCCGGGCCAGTCGTGCGGTAATGGGCGTCGGGGTTCGCTTCGTTCGAATATTGATCGAGCAAAATGTAGCCGGGCTTGGCGGCGGTCTCGCGCGCGGTGGCGATGGCGCCTTCCGGCGCGCCGGGGGCCGGGCAGAGTGAATCATCGAGCTCGACGACCTTCGTCCCGAAAAAGCGCAGGATCGTCCGTTTTTCCAGGGGAATCGCGGCGGAAAGCGGGGTTTCGAGCGTGTAGCCCTTGGCGTTGCCGATCATGGCGAGGCCGAGCCCGGTGTTGCCGGAGGTCGCTTCGACCAGTTTTTTGCCGGGCACGAGCACACCGTACTCTTCTGCGTCGCGCACCAGGTTCGCGGCCACGCGGTCCTTCACCGCGCCGAAGGGATTGTACCATTCCAGCTTGGCATAAACCTGGGCATGCTTGAACGGAGTGACCTTGTTAATCCGCACCAACGGAGTCGGATTCTCTTCGCTGGACAAGAGACCGAGGATGGAGTCATAAACCCTGCTCGCGTGATCGTTAGGCATGTTTTTGGATGCGTAGGTCGCAACGTGAAAGTAACTTATCGGTCAAGTGCGAGCAATTTACCGTGATTACTAAAGATTTGGTTGGCGATTAGTTTTGGAAGGATTTTATTTCTAGAAGATATCCCCGCATGAAAACCAGCGATAAACTTTGGAAAGAGGTCCTCAAAGGCAAACTGCCGGAGCAGCTTGCCCAGGAGATCGACCAGTTTGAAACCGAGATCGAGCTGCGCAAGCAGGGAAAGATCGAGGAAAAGGTCTTTGCGGAGACCCGCCTTCGCCGTGGCGCGTACGGCCAGCGCTACGACAACGGCCAGCGCTACGACGGCACCGAAAGCCGCAAGCTGCCGTTCGCCGACAAGCCCACCAAGGGTCCCGGCACGATCTGGGACGCTCCCGGCATGCTGCGCATCAAGGTCCCGTTCGGCGGGCTGAACCCGCAGCAGCTCGTGGTCATGGCCGAGCTGGCCGAGGAATATTCCGACGGCATCGCGCACGTCACCACGCGCCAGGATTTTCAGCTCCATTTCATCCACATCGAAAACACGCCGACGATCATGCGCCGGCTCGCGGCGGTCGGGATCACGACGCGCGAGGCCTGCGGCAACGCCGTCCGCAATGTCACCGCCTGCCCGATTGCCGGCGTGTGCCACGACGAAGCCTTTGACGTCACGCCGTATTCCCACGCGCTGGCGTGGTTCCTCATGGGCCATCCGGACACGATGGAGTTCGGGCGGAAATTCAAGCCGGCTTTCAGCGGTTGCGCGCAGCACGCGTGCGGCATTGTCCAGATGCACGACATCGGCTACGTCGCCGCGGTCCGCGAAGTCGACGGCAAGCTCCAGCGCGGTTTCAAGATCGTCGTCGGCGGCGGGCTCGGCCCGGTGCCGCGCCAGGCGCGCACACTGACGGAATTTGCCCCGGTCGAGGAAATGCTGCCGCTCACGCAGGCGGTCTGCCGCGTGTTCGGCAAGAATGGCGAAAAGAAAAACCGTAATTCCGCGCGCATCAAGTTCCTCGTGGACAAGTGGGGCATCGATAAATTCCGCGAGGAGGTTTTCGCCACCCGCAAGGAACTGCGCGAGGACCCGCGCTGGCTCAGCATGCTCAAGGGCGCCGAAGACGCCGCCGAGGGCCCGCTGCATCCGCCGGGCGAATTCCCCGCCATCAACGGCAACGACAAGCTTCGCCAGTGGATCAAGGGCAACGTGCGCGACCAGCGGCAGGCGGGCTATGTCACCGCGGCCGTCACGCTGCCGCTCGGTGACATCACCGGCGACCAACTCCGCGCCCTCGCCGACATCATCGGCAAATACACGCGTGGCACGATCCGCACCACGGTCGAACAAAATTTCCTCATCCGCTGGGTCAGCAAGGCCGACGTCCCGGCGCTGTTTGCCGACCTCGACGCGGCTGAGCTCGCCCAGCCGGGCTCGAGCAGCATCGTCGACGTCACCGCGTGCCCCGGCACCGACACGTGCAAGCTCGGTATTTCGTCTTCGCGCGGCCTCGGCGGCGAGCTCCGCAATCGCCTGCTGCAAAAAAGCTACCAGCTCGATGAGGCGATCAAGGGCCTGCACATCAAGGTCAGCGGCTGTTTCAATTCCTGCGGCGGCCATCACGTGGCCGACCTCGGCTTCTACGGTGTCAGCCGCACGATCAACGGCTACAAAGTCCCGCATTTCCAGGTGCTGCTCGGCGGCCAGTGGGAAAACAACGCCGGTTCGTACGGCTTGCCGATCATCGCCATTCCTTCCAAGCGCGCACCCGACGCCGTCGATCGCGTGACTGAGTACTACGTCAAGAACCGCGAGAAGGACGAAATGTTTCACGCCTTCGTGAAACGCGTCGGCAAAAGCCCGGTTCGCGAGCTGCTCGAGCCGCTCAACCAGGATTTCCCCTCGCACGACGTCGATCCCAGTTTCTATTCCGACTGGGGCGATCCGCGCCAGTACAGCATTGGCGACATTGGCATCGGCGAATGCGCGGGCGAAGTCGTCACGCGCTACCAGTTCGAGATGACCTCGGCCGAACGCCTCGTGTTCGAGGCCGGCGTCCACCTCGACCGCGGCGAACTGCAAGCCGCCGGCGAGACCGCCTACACGGCCTTTCTTCGCGCGGCCAAGGCGCTCGTGCAAATGCAGTACGACGACGTCTCCAACGACCCCGACGAAATCGTCGCGGAGTTCAAGGAACGCTTCTTCGACACGCAGATTTTCTTCGATCCGTTCGTCGGGCCGAAATTTGCCAACGACCTCTTTGCCGCGCACACCGCGCGCGGGGAGAAGTTTACCGCCGATACCGCGCACCAGCGCATCACCGAGGCGCAGCTTTTCATCGAGGCCGTGCACAACTGTTATAACAAGCTGCGCTCGACCGCGCCGGCCCTGCCGACCAAGGCCTGATTTACCACCGCCATGGAACTCCAATATCTTGTCGCGAAAATTTACGTCGAGGGCGATCTGAAGATCGACCCGGCCAGTGTCGTGAATGTTTTTCACCGCTGGGTCGCGGCGCAATCGCTGCCCGGGATGCTGGTGGACGTGGCCGAACTGCTGCACGTCCCGGCCGGACCTGGGGTAATCCTGGTCGGCGTCGAGGCTGATTACGCGCTCGACTATACCGGACACCGCTGGGGCCTGCTCTATCGCCGCAAGTCGCCGCTGGCCGGCACCAACACGGACCGGCTCGGCCAGGCGCTGCGCTCGGCGGCGCACGTGGCCCAGCTTTTGGAGGCGGAATTTCCCGGCCAGCTCAAATTCAGCCGCCGCGAATTCTCTGTCGTCGTCAACGACCGCGTCCTGGCGCAGAACACGCTGGAGGCGTTCGCGGCCGCAAAACCGGAGCTGGATGCTTTCCTGAAAAGCTGGACCGGCCGCGGCGATTCGACGCTGGTGCCGCTCGACACCGATGTCCGCCGGCGCTTCGGCGTGCTGGTGAAAACCGCGAGCCCCTTCGAGCTGACGGCGAATTGAATGCCTTTCGATCCACCACGGATTTCACGGATCGGCGCGGATTGGAATGTAGGTCGGGGTTTATCCCCGACGTGTCGGGCGTAAAGCCCGACCTACAATTAAACGCGTCGGGACGCCGCGTTCCACCTTTGGAAAAGCTTAGCTTTCACCTTCTGAAACCTAAAAACCGCCTTGCGCTCGGCGATGAGCGCGTTTCTGCTCTACGTTCTGCTTTCGGAGGGGTGCCTGAGTGGCCGAAAGGGACGGTTTGCTAAACCGTTGTACGGGTAAAACCGTACCGGGGGTTCGAATCCCCCTCCCTCCGCCATGCTTCGCTCTCATGGAGCTTCGCATGGCACGGCCAGAGCCACGAAGCTTTTTCGCATCAGGGCACGAACTTGACCGATGCAACGTTTGCGGCGATAACCGACGGGTGGATAAAAGCCCTTTCGGGAGGATAAAGACTAAAGAGAAAATCTTTGTTCCGCTTGTTGTGTTAATTACAACGATTTGGAGTTTACAGCTTGGCTGGTCGCAGGAACAAAAATCCACAGCAGACGAGCTGGTTGAAGCCGCTGCATTTAACTGGCCTGAAAAACTCGAATTGTTGGTGAATAACCATGCCGATGTTAACGCCCCGGGCTTTGATGGTAGAACCGCGCTTGCTGCTGCCGCCAACAGAGGTGATGCCAAGATGGTTGAGTTCTTGTTAAAACACAAAGCAGATCCAAATGCCCGGAACAAGGATGGCATGACCCCGATTATTATGGCTCGGAGCGTCGAGGTGATTAAATTGCTTTTGGCCAGCGGCGCGGATATTAATGCCACGGATAGCCAGAACACGATATTTTGGCAGTTCCTTAATAACCATTTTGAGCAAGATGAGACTGGACGGCTCCAGTTGCTGCTAGCTAACGGAGTTGATGTAACTGTGGGGGCCGACGGGCTTGTGAATTTTGTATTGTCTTCCGATGACTTAAAGGACGTCGACTTACTGGTCCCTTATTATATAAATTACCCGAAACCAGCAGGCCGGTTGCGTTTGGAAGGAGCGCTCGGTGCCGCAAGGGATTGTAATCGCTCGAAAATGGTGTTTGCCATCGTGTCAGCCGCCATCCGCATTGAATCCCATCCTCTCCACAAGGCGGCTGCGACTGGCGATGACGCCACCGTTAGGTCGCTATTAGTTGCACACCCAGATTCGATAAACGAAAAGGGGGTTATTGGTTGGACGGCTTTGCACATAGCTGCGTTAACAGATCAGCCGATAGTTGCTGAGACACTGTTACGGAATCATGCCGACCCGGACGCGCTAGATGATGTTGGAAACACACCGTTGTCGTGGGCTGTATTTTTCGGGCACGGTAAAATGGTCGAAGTGCTTTTGCGCAATAAAGCAAATAAGGAGATTACTGGCCGCGCTGACCGAAACTTTTACGATGGTGGGCGGAATACACCCCTTGATTTTGCCATCGAACGAGGGTTCACATCCATTGCCGAAATGTTGATTGCGGATGGTGCAAATCTAAACACCAACCCGAACAAAATTGGCGCATGCGCCGGGGCGACTCCTATTCATGTTGCAGCAAGTTTAGGCAATGCCGACGTGATAAAGTTGCTTCTTGCCCATGGAGCGGATGTCAATGCGCGGGAACGTTGGCCCCAGACATCGCCATTTGGCACATCAGCGCTGGACCTTGCGGTGGCGGGAGATTCTCCTGAATCGGTTCGTCTATTGATAGCCAACGGAGCAAGTCTTGAGGCGGAAATGTCTGGAGGAGACACTTTATTCCACCTATGGGCGGAGAAAGGAAATCCAGCCATAGCCGACCAACTCCTGGCCGCAGGATGCGACATTAATGCCAAAAACGACGATGGTAAAACACCCCTTCATCTTGCAATATTCTTATGGCACCAATGGCAGCCTACAACACAGGCGATCCAGTGGCTGCTGGACCATAAAGCTGAAACCAATACAAAAGATAAGGATGGCGAGACCCCGCTTCATCTTGCGGCTAATTTCAGTGGCGCAGAAGTGGTGCGACTTCTCTTGGATCACAATGCTGACGTCAATGCGTTGGACAAAGAAGGGAAAACGCCGCTGATGGCGTTACGAGACTATGCATGGCAATTTCGAGATAATATTACGCCGTTGGATTATGATGCCGTGGTAAAACTGTTGCTTGCGCATGGAGCAAAAGACTCAGCCGCGTATAGCTTGGGCAGTCAGAACTATTTGTTGATAACGCCCGATTTGACGAAAACGCAATCTGCACCGGCTGTTCCATTCACGGTGAAAAACGTCTCGAACCAGGATATTATCGTGGATATCAACAATGTCGTTGTTTATCTCTATGGAAATGTTCGTTTCAATGAAGCGAGGGCTCGATATGCAGTGTCACGGTACCTGAAGATTTCAGAGCCCATTTTGAAGCCGGGTGAATCCATCCACGATGATTGGCACGCGGTAAACCAAACCTTTTACGCTCTTACAGGTTACGAGATGCCGCGGGAACGCTACAAACCCGGCGATAAAATTATCTATATGATCGGCGGACGAATTTCCGGCACCGATAAAATATTTGAATGCTATTCTGCGCCCTTTGAACTTCCGCCGCTGCCTCAAAGTAAGCCTCCTTCAAAATGGAAATAAAAACAATCAAAGGGTCAGCCAAGGCCCAGGCATGCGCGAATTTTACGTTGGATCTCCTGGCGACGATGGACGGTCACGGAGCCGACATGGCGAAGGATGGATGACTTGCGCACCATATAAACCAGCGAACAATCCACGAGAGTCAGGAATTCCAGGCCGTCCGCACCGTTGAGAATGACGTGGTGATCACGTGGCTTGACGGCTGGCGGCTTTTTGGTGCCAACCACGGCGTTCAAGCGCAACTGTCTTTGATCGGCGAGGATGTCGTCCGCTGTTAGAATAACCGCCGGGTGTCCGACGGCGTCTTTCTCGTCGGCCTTAACAAAGACGACATCCCAGCGATGCATGATCAAAAGGAGTCCCCAAGCGTGTTGCCGAGCTCGATCTCGGAAGGCAGGCGGCGGATACTGCCCTTGGGCGCGGGTGAGATTTCCTTGGGCAGCGCGTAAGGGGCGATTTGGATAAAGCCGTTGGGAACACGGACAATGACGGGCTTTTTCGAACGAACGACCTTGCGAGCGATCCCGCTGAACTTGGCCTTGGCAATCGAAACAGTGAGCATATCCACAAAACAAGTCAGAGCCATGACCAATATTTAGTCAAGGAATGAAGGGCAAATCGCTCTCATTCTCTTAATCATTCTCGTTCTCTCGAAGCACCACGGTTCGATTAAGAGAATGATAACGAGCACGAGAACGTTGGGTGAGGTTGCTCACGCCCGGGCCACGGCGCCGGGTTTCAGGATCATCGGCTGTTGCGCGGTCGCCTTGCTCGCGGCGACGAAGCGTTCCAGCTCCTCGATCGCGCGCGCGGGGCCGTCTTCCTTCAGCAAAACTTCGCGGGCTTCAAGCGCGCGCGCCTTGTAGCCGGGATCGGCGGTGATGCGTTCCGTCGCGAGGTAAAGCTGCTGCGGCCAAATTTTTCGGGCGAGGCGGAACCCGCAGCCGAGCCGTTCGACTTCCTGCCCGAAAAATTCCTGGTCGCCGATGTGCGGCACCACGATCTGCGGCACGCCGGCGTGCAGCACGCTGGCGGTCGTGCCCGCGCCGCCGTGGTGGATGACCATCGAGGCGTGGCGGAAGAGCTGGTCGTGCGACACCTTGCCGACGATCTTGATGTAATCGCAGTCGGGTGGCGTCTCAAACTCGGCCCAGCCGCGCTGCATGATGATTTTTTTCCCGCGCGGCCAGTTTTTGACGAAGCGCCGCATCACGGCGCGCCGGTTGTCGTATACCATGCTGCCGAAAGTCAAGATGGGCACGGGTTCGCCGCCGGTGAAGGCCGTCACCTCCGCGTCGAGCGCGGCGTCCTCCGGCGCCTGCCAGCGGCAGTAGCCGGTGAAACGGAATCGCGGGTGAATTTCCGCGTTGGTCGGCTGCATGAGGGTTGGCGACACGCCCACGAGCACGAGATTGGCCGGTTCGGAAAAAAACTTGCGCACCTTGGGCAGGCCGGACGCGCGCAACGGCGCCGCCACGGCGCCGTTGATGATAAAGTCCACGGCGACATTGCCCACCCGCCAGAGGGCGCTGTTCCACATCCGGCGCACCGGGCGAGGGAACCACGCGGGCAGGGCGAGGTTTTCCGGCGGATAATCGGGCGAGGGAACCGCCTGGTGCGCAAAGGCGAAGCTCGCGAACGGCACGCCCTTGCGTTCGGCCATGCTGCGGTTCATCGGGAACAAATACGACGACACGAGCAGGTCGGCATCGTCGAGCGCCTTGTCCATGCGCGAGATCATCTCCGTGATGTAGGGTAGCGCGCCGACGTAGATTTCGCGGAGCTGGTAAAGCGGCAGGCGGATTTTTTGCAGGCGCCCCATCCAGTAGCTGAGGTCGGCCTGCTCCCAATTCGGGCACAGCGGCAGGAACTCAATGCCGGCGGCCTCAATGTCGCGCTGGTAGATGGGAATCGTGGCGAAGCGCACCTTGTGCCCGGCGCGTTGCAACGCGACCGCGAGCGCGATGATCGGATAAATATCACCCGTCGAACCGTGGGACGTGAGAATGACGCGCATGGGTTAGCTTGGTAAAAATTATCAAACCTGCACGACGAAACTTGTCACAGGTGTGTGACGATTACGTGACGCGGAGAGGTCACCTGCTTGGTCAGTCAAATCGTTCTCATTCTCTTAATCATTCTCGTTCTCTCAAATGCTTAGGTGTTTCGAATCGATAATGAGTACGATAACGAGTACGAGAACGAGTACGATGAGTAATTGGTATTTGGGACTTTGAAAAAGCCTGCCAAGGCATCCCATCGTACAGTTGGAATATCGAAATCCAAACTACCAAATACTAACTACCAACTACAAATTACAAACTACCAACTACAAGTCCGCCAGCAGCGCGCGCAGTTCCCGTTCGGGATCCTCGTGCTGCTGTTCGATGGCGAGGCTCAGGGCATTTTCCAGCACCGGCTTGCCTTCGGCGCGACGGCCCAGCTGCACCAGGAGTTTCCCGAGCAGGATCCTTGGCATCATCCAGTCGGCTTTTTTTTGCACGCAGAACTCGAAGTGCGGCACGGCTTCCGCGCCGCGCCCTTCCTCGCTGAGTGCCTGCGCGAGGCTGAAGCGAAAGAGTTCGTTGTCCGGCTGACGCGCCACCAGCGCGGCGAAGTGCGCGGAACGGGCCGGGATATTATTCTGACTCATCGATGACCACGAGCACCCCGGTGATGTTGTCCGGCCCGCCGCGGCGGTTCACATTCTCGACGATTTCTCTCATTGCGTCCGCCGGGTTGTCGGCCCGCCCGAGGATTTCCGTCAGTTCGGGTTCCTTGATCACCCGGCTGAGCCCATCGCTGCAAATCAGCACGCGTTCGCCCGCGGCGAGCGGCCGCACGATAAAATCGACCTCGGGCGGCTCGGACTGGCCGAGGCAGCGGGTGAGTGAAGCCCGGCTGGATTCGGTGAAGTAGGCCAGCAGTCGTTGGGCGCCGCGCAGGTTGGCTTCGTTTTCGAGCGAGTGGTCCAGGGTCAGCAAATCGAGCTGGCCATCATGCCACACGTAGCAGCGTGAATCGCCGACGTGCGCGAGATAAAGTTGTCCACCCGCGATCATCCCGAGCGTGAGCGTGGTGGCGATGCCGAGTTCCGGGCTTATCTTGTGCCCGAGCGCCAGGACGCGGTCATTGGCCGCACGCACGATCTGCACCAGGTCGATGGCTTCGCCTTCCGGTGCGGCGCGATAAAGATCGCGCACGGTGGCGATCGCCATTTGCGAGGCTTCCGCCCCGGCTGGCAGTCCGCCCACGCCATCGGCCACGGCAAACAGGCCGGCGGCTTGGTCACAAAGATAGCTGTCTTCATTTTGGCGGCGGACTTTGCCGATGTCGCTCAGGGCGGCGGTGCGTAGATGCATAGGAAACAAGACAATCTAGACCAGAATGGATTCAAGCGAAAGGCAGAAATCGTGTCGCGCGCGTGTCACAGGTGAGACTTTCCCAATGCGGGGTGGGCAGGCTGTCGAGAAAAAGGCGCCCGTAGGCCTTGGCCAGCACGCGCGAATCGAGGATGGTGATGAGACCGCGGTCGCTGGCGGTGCGGATGAGCCGGCCCACGCCCTGGCGGAACTTGATGAGCGCGTCGGGCAGGGTGAGCTCGTTGAACGGGTTGCCGCCGCGGTCGCGGATGTGCTCGGCGCGCGCCTCGAGGATGGGGTGCGTCGGCGGGTCGAACGGCAGGCGGGTGATGATGACCTGGGAGAGCGAATCGCCGGGCACATCGACTCCCGTCCAGAAACTGTCGGTGCCGAAAAGGATGGCATTGCCCAGGTCGCGCATGCGCGTGGTCATCTCCGTGCGCGAGAGATCCTCGCCCTGCACCAGCAACGGACGCCCGGCCATGGAAAAATCCTCGCCCAGCGCCGCGGCGCAATGGCGCAGGTCGTTGTAACTGGTGAAAAGCACGAGCGTGCCGCCGCTGACGCGCAGCGTGCAAAACCGCAGCCAGTCCACGAGCGAGTCGAGCGACAGCCGCGCATCCTTGGGCGAGGGCAGGGGAATGTCGGCCGCCACATAAACCCGCATGTTGCGCTCGAAATCGAACGGCGACGCCTCCACCACGGCGTGCGCGTCATCCGCGCCGATGCGCTGGGCAAAGGTTTCGATGCGGCCGCTGAGCGCGAGCGTGGCGCTCGTGCACACGACGCTCGTGCGGCAGCCGAAGAGATGTTCGCGCAGGGCCGGCGCGACGTCGATGGGCGCGCTGCGCAGCGTGACAATGGTTTGTCGCCGGCCGGTGCGCTCGGCCCAATAGACGTGCGCCTCGTCCGACAGCGCGAGCCATTCGTTGAAACCGGAGCGCAGGCTCTTGATCCGCCCGGCCTGGTCGAGCAACTCGTCGCGGTCGCGGCCTTCGTCGAGGCGGTCGGCGAGCTTGCTGATGATCTTGTGCAGCGCGGTGAGCGGGCCGTCGAGCATCGGCTCGGCGACATCCTGCTCGCGCAGGCGCACGATCGACTGTTGGGCGAGCAGGGTGGTGGAAATGAAATCGAAAAACTGTTTCGACGCATCGAGGGCATCGAGCACGAGCTGCTGCGCCTCGGCCCCGCCCTCCTTGCGCAGCAGTCCGCGCTTGGTCTTCGGGTTGAAGAGCAGTTTCAAAGCGCGATCGACGCCGTAGCTGCTGAGGCTGAGGCCAAAATTTTGCGTGGCGACCTCGGGAATGGTGTGGGCCTCGTCGATCACGACGAAATCGTCCGGGAAAAGCAGGCCGCGCGTCGTGCTGCCCGCGCCCTGGGCCTGTGCGCCGCCGGAGTTGATCAGCGCGAAGAGCAAGGCGTGGTTGACGATGATGACGTGGGCCGAGCGCAGGCGGGTGCGCGCGCGCTGGTAGAAACATTTCTCGCCGTTGCAATGTTTGCGGGAGCACGAGGACGAGTCGGAGTTGATGGTTTCCCAGACTTCCGCCCGTGGCGGGGGATTGAGCTCGAAGCGCAGGCCGGTGGCGCTGGTCTCGGCCCACGCGGCAATGCGCTGGAGCTCGGCATAATCGTCGTCGGCGAAAAGCGTACCGCGGTCGGCCAGCGCGTAGGCGAGGCGCGTCGTGCAAAGATAGTTGGACTTGCCGACCAGCACCGCGGACTTGAACGCAGCGTAAGGTTTCAATTCGTCGACGGCGGAAAAAAACTTGCGGCAAAGCGGCAGGTCCTTCGTCTCGAGTTGTTCCTGCAGCGAGATCGTGTGCGTGGACACGATCATCTGGCGCGTCTGGCTCATGGCGTGAATGAGGCCGGGCAGCAGGTAGGCGAGGGATTTGCCCACGCCGGTGCCGGCCTCGAAGAGCAGCGGTTCATCCGTTTTCATCGCGGCGGCCACGGCGCGTGCCATTTGCGCCTGCTGCGGACGGTGCTCGAGCTCAAGCGCGTCGCACAGCCAGCCGTCCTCGGAAAAAATCTTCGCCGTCAGCGCCGGCGCGGGCGAGGGAGGCTGGGCCGGCACCAGGCCGGCGGGTTCGTTGAGACCGATCATTGATGGTGAATGCGCCAACCAAGGAGATGCCGTGGGTCCGCGCAAATGAATTTGCTGCTTTCCGAACCTTTTAACCGCGGATGAACACAGATGAACACGGATTCGATTCGTTTTTAACCGCGAATGGACGCGAATGAACGCTAATCGGATACCGCGGATGTGAATTGGCTGCGGAAAACGACTGTAGGCCGTCGTTGCGATCAGAAAACGCTGCTGCAGCGCTTTCTGGCGCAATCCGACGGCCTACACGCCTGCGGCCGGGTGCCGCGGTAGCGGCACAGTTTTCCAGCAGCCTATATTAGTGCCGATTAGTGCGCATTAGTGGTTAAAAACGGCCCGTCTTCACATAACCCGGCGCTCTGAGCCCACGCAGGATGGCTTTTTCAGTCGAAATACTGTTTACTAGTGAGCGTATGCAAATGTCCACAAAGGCCCCGAGCGATGACTGGGTGGCGACCCTGGCCGAGTTCTTGTGCTCGCAGCCCGGAGTAAACGCGGTGCGGGTGGACGCCGGCTCGCGCAAGATCGCCGTGGCCACGATGGGCCAGGTCGATGTCGCCGGGCTCGAGCAGAAACTCGCCGAGACCATTGCCGCGGTCGAAGCCCAACTGGCCGCGCGCCACGCGGCCCAAGCGCCGGCTGGTTTCACCCTGCGGCAGGACGGCGGCGCGACCGTGCTGGGGCGCCAGATGTGCGAGAACGCGGAAAAACTCTGGCTCTGGCGCGAAATGGAATGGCCCGAAATCACGCCGGAAGAAGCCGGGGGCGTGCCCGAGTGGAAGGAACTCGCCGTGCTGGCCACGATTTGCGGCGGATGCGGGCTGGCTGGTTTTGCATCGGAACATCTTGCACCCGGCACGCCGTGGCTGCACCGCGGATTTTACCTTGTGGCGTTGCTTACCGGCGGCTTCGACGCGGCGAAAGATTCCTGGGGCAATCTCAAGACGCTCAAGCTCGACATTCATTTTCTCATGCTGGCGGTGGCCATCGGCGCGGTCTGCATCGGGGCATGGAGCGAAGCGGCGCTGTTGTTGTTTTTGTTTACGGCCGCTGGCGCGATGGAGGAATTCGCCCTCGACCGCACGCAGCGCGAAGTCAGCTCACTGCTCAAATCCGCGCCGAAGCGCGCCACGCTGGCGCTGCCCGGTGGCGGCGAGCGCGAAATCGACGTGGCCGAGCTCGGCATCGGCGATCGCGTACGGGTGAAACCCGGCGAGGCGTTTGCGGCAGACGGCACCGTCGTCCACGGCAAAAGCGCCAGCGACGAGTCGGCGCTGACCGGCGAGTCCGTGCCTGTGCCCAAGGCGGATGGCGACATGGTCTTCAGCGGCACGATCAATTTGTGGGGCGCGGTCGAGTTCACCGTCGTGCGCCTGCCGAGTGAGAGCACGCTGCAAAAAATCATTCGTCTCATCCAGACCGCGCAGAAGCTGAAGGCGCCGAGCGAGCGCTTCACCGACAAGTTTGGCACCGGCTACACATACCTCGTCATCGGCGGATCGCTCGCGATGTTTCTCATCTGGTGGCAGGGCTTTCACCTGCCGGCGTTCCAGAATATGCCGGGGACGCGCTCGGCGTTTTATCGCGCGATGACGCTCATGGTCGTGGCCAGCCCGTGCGCGCTGGTGCTGTCGATTCCTTCGGCGGTGCTCGCCGCCATCGCGTGGGGCGCGCGGCACGGCGTGCTGTTCCGCGGCGGTGCCGCCATTGAAAAACTGGCGGACATCGACACGGTCGCGCTCGACAAAACGGGCACGCTCACGACGGGCGAGCTGGCCGTCGTGGGTTGCGAAAGTTTTCCGTCCGGCCGCGATGGCGAGGTGATGGAGCTGGCCTGTGCGCTGGAGTCGAAGTCCCAGCATCCGATCGCGCGGGCGATCACGCGCTATGCGCGCGCCCATGGCGTGCGCGAACTCGACGTCGCGGAATTTCGCTCGCTCACCGGCCAGGGGCTGACCGGCCGGCTCGACGGCGCGACGGTCCTGCTCGGCCGTCGTGAATTGCTCGAACACGGCCCGCTGGCCGATTGGGCGGAGGCGCTGCCGCCCGCCTCGGCCGAATTGAGCGAAGTATGGGTCGTCGGCCGCGACCTGGTGGGCCGCGTGCTGTTGAAGGATCAAATTCGGGTTGAATCGAAAGGCGTCATTGCCGGGCTGCGCCGCTTGGGCGTGAAAACGATCATGATCACCGGAGATCGCCGGCATGCGGCCGACGCCGTCGCACGCGAACTCGGCCTCGACGAGGTGAAATCGGGCCTGTCGCCCGAGGACAAGGTGGCGGCCATCCAGGCGTTGCGCGCCGAAGGCCGCAAAGTCGCGATGGTGGGCGATGGCGTGAACGATGCGCCGTGCCTTGCCGCCGCCGATGTCGGCGTGGCCATGGGAGCCCGTGGCAGCGATGCCGCGCTCGAGCAGGCCGAGGTGATCCTGATGCACGACCGCATCGAGAATTTCCTGGCGGCGCAGCGCCTGAGCCGCCGTGCCCGTGTAATTATTCGTCAAAATCTCACGGTTGCGCTCGGCGTCGTGAGCGTCATGGTGATTACCACGATCGCCGGCGCGGTGCCCCTCGCGGTCGGCGTGGCCGCGCACGAAGGCAGTACGGTCGTCGTCTGTTTGAATTCGCTGAGGCTGCTGTTTGGGAAAAACAGGTAGGTTTTTCGGACGAACATTCAACATTCAACATCCAACGCCCAACATCCAACGACGGACGCTGAAATTCGAAGTCTAAAATCTGAGATCTCTGACTTGGACGTTGAATGTTGGAAGTTGAATGTTCGCGGAGCTCACTCCGCAATCCACACCAAATCCCCCACGCGCACTTCTTCGTAGAGTTCGATGATGTCGAGGTTGCGCAGGAGGACGCAGCCCGCGCTTTGCGGCTGGCCGATGCGGTCCTCGCGGTTGGTGCCGTGCAGGTAGATGTAGCGTCCGTGGCTGTCCACCTCGCCGCCGGAATTCACGCCGGGCTCGAGGCCGCGCAGCCAGAGGATGCGGGTGGTGATGAGGTTTTCCGTGTCGATTTCGTCCGGGTGAAATTCGTTGAAGTGCCGGCCGGTGGGCACCCGGGACTTGAAGACCATGCCGGGCGGCTGGTCGGCGCCGATTTTTTCCGCGATGGCGTGCAGGCCGCGCGGTGTGCCGAGGGAGCCCTTGATGTTGGAAGGTGGCCGGCGCGAGGTGGATATGGCATAACTGCGCACGAGCATGCCGCCGCGGTAGAACTGCATCGTCTGGCTGCCGATGCGCACGGCGAGGATGCGCTCTGCGGGCTTGATGCCGAGGGCTTCGCATGCTTTTGTGACCTGTTCCAAAGGAGTCTCCATCGTGAATAATAAACCATCCTGTAACATCGGCATCGTCGGCGCCACCGGCGCGGTCGGTCAAGAGCTGTTAAAGCTGATTTTTGCGCGTTCGTTCCCGTACGCGTCCCTGCGGCTTTTTGCCTCGGCGCGGAGCGCGGGCAAAATCATGGAGATTGAGGGCAAGAAATTCCCGGTGGCCGAGGCTCGGCCGGAGATTTTTGACGACTTGGATATCGCCTTTTTTGCGGTGGACGGCGCATTGGTGCGTTCGCTTGCGCCGCATGCGGTCAAGGCCGGCTGCCTCGTGCTCGACAAGAGCTCGGCCTTCCGGCTCCAGCCGGACGTGCCGCTGGTCGTGCCGGAAATCAATTTTCACACCGTGCGCTCGCACAAGGGCATCATCGCCAGCCCGAACTGCTCGACCGCGGTGGCCATGATGGGATTGTTCCCACTGCATCGCGCGTTCGGCCTGAAGCGGTATTTTGTGGCGACCTACCAGTCCGTCTCCGGCACCGGCGTCGAAGCCGTGGCCGAGCTCGACGCGCAGGTGCGTGCCTACGGGCGCGGCGAAGCGCTGACGAAGCAGGTTTATCCCTACCAGATCGCGTTCAACGTCATCCCGCAGGTCGATACCTTCAATGCCGACGGCTACACCGGCGAAGAGTCAAAGATGATGCAGGAGAGCCGCAAGATTCTCGAACTGCCTGCGCTCAAGGTCTCGGCGACCTGCGTGCGCGTGCCGGTCGTGCGCGCGCATTCGGCGGCGATCAACGCCGAGTTCGAGCGCCCCGTCAGCGTCGCCGCGGCGCACGCCGCCATCGCGGGCTTTGAAGGTGCGCAACTTGTCGATGACCCGGCGAAGAGCGCCTATCCGACCCCGCTCGATTTCAGCGAAAAAGAGAAGTGCGGCGTGGGCCGGGTGCGCCTCGACAGCGCGCTCGACAACGGACTTTCGCTCTGGGTGAGCGGCGACAACCTCTGGAAAGGCGCGGCGCTCAATTCACTGCAGATCGCCGAACGCATGCTGCAAGAAGGGCTGGTGCGTCCCAAGCACCCGGCCCTCGCCAGCGTGTGAGGCTGCGATTCATTGCGGTCAACCAACTGACAGATCGGTTCTCTCGCTGTCAGTAATATAAGCAACGTTCAGTAACAACATATGGGAATCCTGGCACTACCATTGGCGTTCGCACTCTTTCTGTTTTTGATTCCGGGAATTGGCTTGGCTGTTGCCGCAACTCGAGCGAACCAGAACAGGCCTTCATGCATTAGACTTCTTGTTTTTGTTGTTCTGGTCGAACTTTCTATCGGATTCATCGGCCCGTTTGTGATATTACATGGGACAAAGATTAATGCCTGGTCATTGTTTTTCGGGATATTTTTCCGAGATATCATCGGTGCGCTCATTATAGGATGCGCTTCGATATTTGCTTATTATTTCAGTCGGAGAAAAAGCATCTATCTCGTTATAGCCGCATCCACGTTCATTGCTGCAGGGCTGGTTCCTGTGGCTTGGTTTACGATATCGCAGTCTTTGGTGACATTTTTTAACATCAAGTTGAGCTACTAAAAATGCGCTAGCCGCCAGGCCAAAACAGGCAGTCAGAAGCGGCTCCGATTAAACCTTGCCGCTTGCGCCCCCGTCCGTTTTGCCTGCCACTCGGTTCGGACGCCTAGCTCAATTGGTTAGAGCTCGTGGTAAGCGTTGACGAGGGGTGTGGTGTGGCTATGGTGTGCTCCGTGGAAATCACCTTCCAAGTCGAGCCTTGTCCGGAGACTGGCGGCTATGTTGCCCGCTGGGACGACCCGCGTGGCGGTGGCATCACCACCCAAGGCGATACGCTCGCTGACCTTCAGGGCATGGTTGCCGATGCCGTGGGCGGATATTTCGAGGCCAATGAAACTCCGGCACAGGTGAGGCTGCATTTTGTGCAAGATCCGGTTGTGGCCGTGGCGTGAAACTTCCTCGCGATGTGAATGGCTCGGACGCGGTGCGTGCACTGCGCCGCTTGGGTTTTCAGGAACGCCGACAAACCGGTTCACACGTTATTTTGCGCCGGGAGACGCGGACGGTGGTTGTGCCGATGCACAAGCCAATCAAACCCGGCACGCTGCGCGGGTTGATTGAGCAGGCGGGCGTGACACTGGAAACCTTCTGCGATGCGCTGTGATATCCGGCCTACATGGATCCCGGCCCGGCCGAGCAGGTCGAGTTGGAGGAGTGAGCGGGCGAAACCCCGTAATTGGTATTTGGTAATTTGTAGTTGGTCATTCGGATTTTTGTTCCGACTTGGCACTTGCTCTTGATACTTGTTACCTGACCCTTGATACTTTCTTCCCTGCATGGACGCCTAGCTCAGTTGGTTAGAGCATCTCGTTTACACCGAGGGGGTCGGGGGTTCGAGTCCCTCGGCGTCCACCATTCATCGCAATGCGATGAATGCCCTTCGAAGCTCGAAGAGCGAAGTAGGGCCATGCTTCGCAATCCCGGGTCTACACCAAAGATTGGGGACAGCAATCCCTCGTTTTGCCCACCGACTTGTTTTAGCGAAGGCGGGCCGCTTTGAATATTGGCTATGGCCAATCTCAACGCGATTTGGTGCTGGAGGAAGGCAATTTGATCACTCGCCGCCCCGCCGTTTTCTGGCGCGCGGCCGCGCGTTTCAGAATTGTGCGAACGTCGCCACGATTTTCGCGCGTGATCGCATCTTTGATGCGGTGAATCTCTTTTAGCACCATGTCTGTCATAACTTGCCTCCCAATAATTCTTCTGGAGTACAGATAACAGGCAAGCCGTATCCTGCAAAGACGCAAATACTCCAGAAATCCCTTGTGCTCTTCCGCTGGAAAGCCACGATCTTCCCCTCCCATTTAACCTTCCTTCACCCGCCGACGCCCCGACTTTTCGGGGCTATGGCGAGGTGTCTCGCCGAAGCCTTGGCG
>Ga0210398_10001429_pt1 | contig 24730 bp, 17 predicted proteins | sample IncBWC4OmetaG_FD_161047 | JGI IMG/M metagenome (GOLD analysis project Ga0210398, IMG submission 161047) | Forest soil microbial communities from Barre Woods Harvard Forest LTER site, Petersham, Massachusetts, United States - Inc-BW-C-4-O | ecosystem: Environmental > Terrestrial > Soil >... | reverse complement strand
AGCAGGCTTGTTCGCGGTCGTGCGGGTCGGCGACGCCTTGTTCTCGGCCGCCTTGTTCCCCGTCGTGCGAGTTGCAGCCGGCTTGCTCTCAGCCGCCTTGTTCTCGGTCGTGCGGGTTGCAGCCGGCTTGCTCTCAGCCGCCTTGTTCGCGGTCGTGCGGGTTGCAGCCGGCTTGTTCTCAGCCGCCTTGTTCTCGGTCGTGCGGGTTGCAGCCGGCTTGCTCTCAGCCGCCTTATTCGCGGTCGTGCGGGTTGGCGACGCCTTGTTCTCGGCCGCCTTATTCTCGGCCGCAGGAGCCTTGTAAGGTGCTCCCGCCGTTTTGGCCGCGACCACCCCAGAACCGCTAAACTCGCCGGGCTTCGCGGTCGCAGCGACTGCCGGCCGCCCCTTATTCACGGACGCCAAAAGCTCGTGATTGGTACTGGCAGCGTGGACATGTTGGGTTTGCATTGCGGTTGCCGGTGTGTGCTGTCCGTGTGCCGCCGTCTCTTCCGCCGCGGTCGGGCGGGCGGTAATTCCACCGGCACCGCCGTTATAGCTGACATGGTTGACCGTGGTTTCGTTAACTACGGTCTTGCTGTAGACATTCGTGATGTTCGTGACGTTCACATTATTTACTGAGCGGTTGTAGAAGAAGGCTCCGTTATTCCAATATCCGCCCCCATAGCCAACACCACCGTAGCCGAAGCCGTAGTTGACGCCACCGTAGAAGCCGACACTTTGACCCCAGTAGCCTTCATTCCAGGCAAAGGCACCGCTACCCCCACCCCAATAGCCGGGAGTCCAGAGCAAGCCGGCGGTGGGCGGCTCGACCCATGTACCAGGGACCCAGAAGTAGCCTTCATCCCCGTAAGACCAATAGCCGGGCGTCCACAAGTAACCCACGGAGGGGACCATTGGCTGCTCGTAAACCGGCAGCGCGGGCGGAGCGATCGTGATTGACACGCCGAACTGCGCGAGCGAGGAGGCTGGAATAGCTACTATCAGAAGTGTGAGCAACAACAAACGAATCGTACGCATTTTAAATCACCTTGCCAGATCATCCTTCGATTGCCCGATGAACCTCGTTGCTGCGGGCTGCGTGGAGTAAGGCGACGCGACAAGCGTCAGAGGTAAGGATTGCACGGACTCGGATGTCCGTTCTGTGCACTACGGCTCACATCTTGGGAAAGTCCCAATTAAATTTGCCAAGTCGATTTCCGAGGTCGCGTTGGTTGGTGCGGGCACAAAAAACGGCGCGAGTCCAGAAAGTGAACCCTCGGCGTTTTAAGCTGCATTCTTTTTTTGGTCTGCCGGTGCAGAGGCTGGCATCGCCAGGTTGGCATATTGCTCAGCGTGCAGCTTCGCTGCCTCGGCGTCATGATGAACCGCACGCTGACTATCACCATGAGCCAGATATGCGTGGTGCGACGCCTTTTCATGCTCCTCGGCTTGGTCGTATTTGGCGGCCTCATTGAAATGGTAGGCTGCCTTCTCATGATGGCGAGCGGCGTGATGGTAATGCTCCCAAGTCGTTGACCTGTCGCTCTCCTATTAGACTCTTGCGCCAAAAGAGATTGGCCGCAGGCAAAGCTCTACGCCGCTCTGACAGTTCCTGATTCCTGCGACCTGCGGTACTTGAAATCAAATCGCATTTCGCCGTCCGCTGAGCAGGTTAATGACCAGGACTACCAATCCCACAACCAGCAGCAAGTGGATCAAGCCGCCGCCGATATGCAGGCTGAAACCCAGGAGCCACAAAATCACCAAAACAACGAAAATTGTCCACAGCATATTGATGCCTCCGTTCCGAGTGCTGCCTCTGACGCACGAGTTGCCTGGTCTTGAAGTTCGCGCCAAAAAACCAGACGCACACGGTCAGCTGCGACCTTAGCAGAGATAGAACAGAAGGTCTGAGCAATTGTGCTCACGGCACCCCCGTGGAATTGCCGACTCCGCACGCCCTGGAGTCGTCCCGCATTCCTCACATTTCTTCGGAAGATTCGGGCGCGACGCTAAGACGGTGGGACCGTCGAAGCCAATCTCCTGACTGCCATCCGCGGTGTATTGCTTCTTCGCCGCGAGCGATCGGACCGCTTCACGCCTGCCGAAGGTTTATCGAGCGGAGTCTCGTAACCTGTGGCTTCGCGAACCTCAGGCCTTACTCCCAGTTTGCCGGCGGTCTCTACATCAAGCTCCCCGGTGACCGGCAGATTCTCAACCTTCTGAAATCCGCGGATGCTCGCCCGGGTTCGCAGACCAACGACGCCGTCGACTTTGCCACGATAGTGGCCTTCGTCCTGCAGAATCTGCTGCATCTTACTAGTGTTGTTCGTATCCGCGACCGGTGGCACCTCGTTCGTCAGATCGGGTCTCGAAGTTACCGGCGTCGGGCGCGCTCCCGAGATCCCCATCGTCAGGAGGAGTAAGACAACGATCCCGGAGCACACGACTCTGCTGGCTAAGGTCATGCTTTTTCCTCGTTTCCTGCACTGGCAGGCCAACCTAGAACAGCGGGCCACAGTCTCCTACGCTTTCGCGGGACTCATCGGTGGCATCGGCGCCTGGTTGTAACATGAGAGTGAGTCAAGCCGTCTGGTTTGGCGGCGAGTCTACCCTCTTGAGACACGAACAGATTAGCGCATCGTTTCTGGTCATACTGTGCTGTATGGCTCATTTCGTGAGCGCGAGACAAGAATCGGCCGAGCGGAAAAAGGCCGGGCTCAAACGAGTCCGGCCGGAAAATATCAAGTGCGGTTGTTATCGCGGTCGTGAGGGTCCGAATGGTGAATGTTCTGCGGCTAACCCACGCCCCCATTTCTAGCTTACAAACTAGAAACAGGCGACGCGCTGACCCTGGTTATGACCGGACCTTTTATACATTTCTGTAAATAAAATGGAGCCCTTAAAGGGAATGATCGACAGCTCACATCCGGCCTTTGCTCCACGCGGCACACATCCGAAGCAGCGGTATTACATCAGCCCTCATTGCGGCTGCGGCGTTACGGGCGTCGAGCTATGAACTGATTCAGCCGCGGTTGTTTCGCGTGGGGCACTCGACTGCGTCTGCTTGTTCGGCGGAATTTCGGTTCCGGCCGGGTAGATGAAAATCTGCACGGTGCCCCAGCCGGTGTCGGAATTCGCATCCGCCTGTTTGCCCATCCCGAGCGTTCTAAGTTGGCTATCATCAAATCCGAACTTCTCCACCAAATACTCACGCACCACCATGGCCCGAGCTTGCGTTAGCACCAAGTCTTTCTGGGTGTCGCCCTGCATGCCAGCCGACACCAGGACTACGGCAAAACCAAACTGGTTATTGGCCAAGAACTCACCGCCGGCGTTTAGGGATTTCTGGTTCTTCAGCTTGGCCGAATCTTGCTTATCGAAAAGCTGCTTGGCGGAGTAGGTAAACTGCTTTGTCGGTGCGCCTGGGGGCAACCGCTCGATTTCATTCTTGGCGAGTTCGGCGGAGTCTTCGTATCCGCGGCTCTTGAAATACCCGCGCATGAAGAAATTGTGCTTCATGGCTTCCATATTTTCCTCGAAGTCGGTAACTCCCGCTTGCGCATGTGCCATCGTGTCACGCATCGCGCCCGAGGTCTGTTCGAGGTTGGTATAGAGCGCTTTATCGTTGACCAGCGCCCCGGCGGTTCCCTGACCTTTGTCAATCTTGGCGCTGATCGAGTCTAGATTCTCGGTTGCCCGAGTTGCGTTCTTGATGGCTTGCTGACTGCTGTCCAGAATGTCGCTGGTTTTCTGGAACAGATCTGACATTTGGAGGGGAGCCTCGCTGGCAATGATATCGCCATCCCGCACGTCGCCTGATCCCGCCGATCCGAACGAGATCGCCAGAAACTGATTGCCCAACAAACCTTCCGTTTCGATTGTGGCCACAGAATCTTGCTTGATGATCTCGTGCGTAGACCTGCCGAGATCCATGATTATGGTCACCTTTTCGCCGGGCTTATGAGGCAATAGAATGTTGCGCACAGTTCCGCTGTGAACGCCGCCCACGCGCACATCACCTCCGGCATCGAGGCCCACCACATTGTCGAATTGTGCTTTCAATTGGTAGGTGGAGCTGAAAAGATACTGCTTGCCTCCGATGATGAAGACACCCAGGACCAGAATTGCAAGTGTTGCGACGATGAAAGCCCCTAAGCGCGCTGCTCTCGGCATGTGTCCTCCTACGAATGCCCTAAAAATTCTCTGACAAACTCAATGTCACTCTTTTGCAGCTCTTCAAAGCTGCCTTCAATGACTACAGTTCCTTCGCTCAGCAGAGCCAGCCGGTCTGCAATTGTCTTCGCGCTATGCAGATCGTGAGTCACCACGATGGATGCCATGTGATGTTCCTTCTGGAGCTTGAGGATCAGATCATCAATCTCGGCAGAGCCGATGGGGTCAAGACCGGCGGTGGGCTCGTCGAGCAACAGAATGTCTGGTGCTAAAGCCAGAGCACGTGCCAGTCCTACGCGTTTCTGCATGCCACCTGAGATATCGGAGGGCATCTTCGAAAAGCCGCTTTCCATGCCCACTTCCGCCAATAGTTCGCGGACCCGGTCTCGCTGCTCCGACTTTGGCATGTCCTTTCTATGATGCTGCAGGGGAAAGGCTACGTTTTGCTCCACGGTCAGCGAATCGTAAAGAGCAGCGTGCTGAAACAAAAATCCCATTTTCTTCCGGATTGCGCCGAGCTGGTCGAGAGCCAGGCCGGCGATGTCTTGCCCCTGGATGTGAACCGATCCCGAGTCGGGTTTCTCCAGTCCGATGACGAGTCTCAGCAATACGCTCTTGCCCGTACCACTGCGGCCCAGCACCGCCAGGGTCTCGCCGCGCCTCACCGCCAGGTTAATCCCGTTCAAAACCTTTTGACTCCCGAAGGACTTATGCAAGTCCACGGCGGCGACAACTGGCGCATTGTCTTTCTCGACTTCCTCTGGCTTCATCGCGACTTGGTCGATCGTGGGCATGTTTGCTCGCAGCTTCTGATCAATTACGGGAAAAATATGATGATGAGTTTTACCAGTACGACATCTGCCAGTATGACGAACAGTGAGGACAACACGACCGAGCTTGTGGCCGCGCGACCCACGCCCGCGGCCCCACCCTGTGTCCGCATTCCCTGGAAACATGCAATGAGACCAATGATCAGTCCAAACACAGCGGTCTTAAACGTGGGTGGCAGGAAATCGTTGAAATCGGCGCCGTTAAAACCGGCATTGATGAACTGATGTAAAGAAACCGGCTCAACCATGGCCTGCGTAACCCAACCCATGAGCAGGCCACAAAAGTCGGCAGCGAGGGTCAGCAGAGGCAGCATCAGAATGCAAGCCAGGATGCGGGTCGCGGCCAGCAGCCGATAGGGATTCACCGCCGACGCCTCAATGGCGTCGATTTGCTCGGTGACTTTCATCGAGGCGAGCTCCGCGCCAATACCAGCTCCCACTCGACCACTCACGACCAGACCCGTAATAATCGGTCCCGTCTCGTGAATCACAGAGAACACAATCGCGGCGGGGAGCAGGGATTTGGCCCCAAATCGAGTCAGGCTGTAGCGGGCTTCGAGAGAGAGAACAACGCCAACCGCGGCGCCGGCCAAAGCGACCAGGGGCAGGGACTTTGATCCGATCTCGTCGAGCTGCCGAAAGAGTTCGGCAAATTCAAAAGGCGGCGTGACCGCAGCCCAAACCACCCGCCAGAAAAAGATGGCGAGATCTCCAAACCATTCGAGAAACTCGCCGATCCATCTCTTGGAGGAATGCAACCCGGGAAACGAAGATAAAGTCCGATGCCCCGGAGCCGGAGAGGGAAGGTCTGCGAGCGCCGTTGAATTCCCTCCGCTCACTGGGTTGGACTCGGGTTTGGACTCGGATCGGGCGCACCGTGCCCATTGTTCAAGTGCAGGCGCTGAAGAAGGGAGTGCGGTCCGCTGTAGAAAAACTCCAGGGCAATGTTTCCACCCACATATCCCAGCAGCGTGTAGTTACCCATGCGCAGGGCGTCTTTCGCGTCGTAACGGCCGGGATACCATGCGTACACGGCAGTCATCGTGCCGGCATAAGGGGCGATAAGGGCCGGAACAGAAAAGACACTATGGCCATCCTCGCCGCGGCGCGCTATAAGGGTCGAAATCACGGCGTGGCGCAACCGTGGGAACGCGCCCTTGCATTCACAGCGGTAGTACAAGGTATCTTCCTTGAACGCTTGCGCCAACCCGTAGAGCGTCGTGGTACTGACCGCGGCAATGCCGAAATCAGACCCGATTCGCTTGGCGAACCCCTCGACGCCCTGGCTCCACTCAGGAGGCGTGTTGTACGCTTGACCAATGCCAGCCGCAAGCGCCGCCCCCGCGATAGGATACGGGCCGAACATGTCGAAAGCGTAGTTGCGGAGCTTCGTTCTCTGCGAAGGACGCGTGTAGATCAGATCGGGCGGGGCTGGAGTTGAGGCTACAGCGATGCCCGAGGAATTTCCCGAATTGACCACTGATTGCGCCCCCGTGAGCAGCGACAGGGCTGGCAGGGCCAGTAGCAAGACGGTTTTTCGGTGCGATTTCATTTCGAGATTCTCCAGGAATTTCAACTGGGGAGCGTTTGTTCTTATGCGGTCAGAGGGCACGCTCCGTGGTCGCACTGGCATGCAATCTCGACTTCGCCGGATCCCGCTTCCTTACAGGCTTGACCACAGTATTTGTCGCCAGGCGGTGGCAAGCACCGGCAGGGAACGTGTGCGCACTTAGTCTGGTCAGTTGTCGTCATCATGGTTCTCCTTTTCAGAAACCGATCATTAGATGATTGTGGTCGCTAGCAGCGGCGTCGGTACCGCGCCTGTGGCAAAAGGGGCTTCCGGCAACGCCCCCCGACCCTGAGCTAGTTCCGCGCTCAGGCCTGGCCGCTTCAGAAATCGATCGGCAAGGCCTACGAGAGTTGTTGTCGGAAGCACTCCGGCAGGTTTGGCCTCTTTATGTTTCCCGCCGGGGTAGTTCTCTATTCGCCGACGACCTTTTCAGCACGGCCGATCCATTCCTGAACTTTGCCGGCATTCTTTTCCGCGTTCCCTGAGACTTCCAGTTCGGGGTCGTTCGTTGCCTTACCGACCTCCTCTTTGATCTTTCCCTTTATCTCGTGGAGCTTGCCCTCGGTCCGGTCTTGCGTGCTTGGTTTCAGCATTTTTCCCTGTCTTCCTTTTCGGTCGCTACGCAACTTCCTTTCTCTCCACCGCTGCTGGCACCTGCACCAGTTCCTCAAATAGAGAGCGGTAGTGAATCATCGCGGTTCTGAGATCTTCTGTGGTTGCTCCTTCTTTTCCAGCCCGGAGCGCAATCTCATGCGCCGACCGGTAGTTTTCGACGACCCTAGGGTGGTCGACAGAAATATCGGCGGCGCGTTGATCAAAATCGGACACCGGATAGCCACGAGCCTTCATTACGGAGGACACCAGATCGTCTGCCTCCGCGACCGCACCTTTCGGGGAATCGACAAAGCGGGACTGCACGGCCTGCCACTGCTTTGCATACCGCTCATGTTCCATCGAATCCAGATCGCGAATGTTCAGTTTGTCCATTCGCTTCTCGCGATCCGCCAGTTTCGCTTCCGCTTTTGAGCCATGTGCCAGGACCGCGCGGTCGTACTCCGGCCCAAATTTCTTCCGTAAGCCCGCCGTGGTGCCCCTGCGTTTTCTTACGTACAGCCAGGCACCGACCGCGATGATCACAACTACAGCGGCGGCGAGGGCAATGAATCTCGGGTCCGTCCAATTCAAGTTCATCGAAACCTCCACAAAACCAGGTTGGTTCACGACATTCGTTCCGTCGTGGGCTCCGGGTAAGTTGTGAGTATGAGACTTCTCACGTTGAAAAACTGATCAGAATTGACCGCATCGAGGTGACCACTTTTGGGAGCGGGAGATCCCGGCAAACGCCTGATGTTCTGAGTCTGGGTGTCGAGAATCTAGTCGTGGAGAACGACTTCGAGAGCAAGTGAACTATTCACCTGCAACCCGGTTCCGCCGGTCAGGCTAAAGATCGATCGCTTATGGCGCAATTTGGGCCGCACTCCCACTTGGCATGATCTGGCGGCTAACAGTAACCATGATTGCTTCAGCCCTCCGGTGCGTACACGCCACAAGAATGAAGAGGAGCCGTTTCCGGCTCCTCCTGCCGCTGTTGCTTCCCGCGAACGAATACCTATTTTGCGAGTTGCGAAGCAACTTCAGCGAGCACCGGCGTGCCTTCCATTTGCACCGCCTGTAGTGCCGCGGGATTGAGTCCTAATGCTTTTAGGATGGTCGGCGCGACCTGTATGGTCGCGGTTTCGGCCGAGACCGTCTGTGCCGTAAAGCCGGGATTCGCGAGCAGCAGGATGACATTCGTATCGTCATGTGCAAACCCGCCGTGATCTCCAATCATCGACGTGCTGTTTGAGTACGTTACTCCGATGTTCGGGGTCACGATAATGTCGGGCGAACGCGGATCCTGCCCCGGCTCAAGGCCGCCCAGATTGTAGTTCGGGGTCAGTGTCGGCCCGTAGAGAATCTCCCCCAGTCCAATCTCAGTGGCATCGGTTTCGAGGAGCTGCACAGCCGCCTCTACGCTCGCGCCCTTTTTTAGCCAAAGCACAGACACATCATCTTCGGTTGCGCCGATGCCAGTCGTATTGAGCGGCGACTCCGAGTAGGGAATGAGGTCCCCCAGCAGAGTTGCCGGAGTATCCGTGCCGTCTGCCACATAGCGAGTCGGATCGATCGGCGACTCGCCATGCTTCGCCGTGATAATGAGCAGCGTAGTGTTGTAAATGCCGGAGGTCCTGAGTGCATTGACGATCTCGCCGATTGCGGTGTCGACGTATTCGATCTCCCCCAGCAACTCCGCGCCGGGCACGGCCGCCGCGTTTTTGTATCCGCCCACGGCAACTCCCGCCTCATTTACCGACTCCCCCACGTATACGGATTGGAAGTTCATGCCGAAGACTGCCGGAACGGCTGCCGGCGCGCCGGAATGGGTCTTACCGGCAATCTCGTTCAGCAGGGCGTACACCTTGATCGCGTCATAGCACTGGATGTTTTTGAAGCTGGCATTCCACGCCGATACACCAACCGGGTCGCGGACTGGGTCGCACGAAGCGCCTTCCAAAGTCTTTACTCCGGGCAGCGGCACCACGGCCGAGTTGACCTCGGGCGAATAATAGTCATCCAGGCCTTTGCCGCCGGGCCCGCCCACAAACGAGTATGACGGGTGCTTGTCAATCCACGCCGTATATCCGCCCGCCGCATGGATGACACCAAAGGCGGTATTCACTCGAATGAAGTTCCAGGGATACACCGGAGCGCAACCGTTCTGCGGATCGCGCTCCAGCTTTTTGGGATCGATCGAGGCAATTCCGCCCTCCGTCAGCCCCGCTCCCGGAGCGCCGCCGTTCAGTTTCGTATCGTCAATGTCAATACCTTGGTCGTTGTCGGTCGTCGTGCCAAATGGACTCGCATAAGGAACGCATCGCCCGGCAGCCAGACCAGTGCCGGTCGTCTCTGCCGGACCATCCAGTGATCGGTCATACGCCACGTCGTAATAAAGGCCGGTCGATTTCGGCGTGCCCCCAGACGCGAGCGCCGCCATTCCGGGAAAGGAATCCGAGGGTTTGGATGAGGTCGTGTTTACGTAATTGATCGCCGTCTGGCTCAAGCCTGCCATGTTCGGGCAATACGGATTGCCGCCGTTCACGCCGGAGAGCCCGTGCGCACAGTTATAGAAGTCCACCTCATGCATGCCATCAATGCTTAATAGCAGCACGTGCTTGATCTTGCCCGAACCCACAGTGCTGGTTTGGGCTGCAATTTCGGTTGTCGACAACGCCAGTGTGCTCACCAGTGCAAGTCCAGCCAATACCAATCTCTTCGCGTTCATGGAAACCTCCAGGAACTTAACAGTATTAGCGGGCTCGATTGCGGAAGTGTTAATTCTCTGTGAAATTTCATTCGTCCCTCGGCGACACTGTGACAGCGCGGCGGCGGCGTGTTCGCGGTCGGCGCTCCACGGGAAGCCGAATTCGGTTTGCGCATGGACCTTTGCTTCGCCCACCCGGAAAGAAGTCTGCCCCGCAAAACGCGTGCTCGTGTAATGCATTTCGCCAGCGGCAAGTACAAAGAGTTCGAAATCTCCACCCCAGGGGAGTGGATCGATCTCGATATTGACCTGGCGAAACCTCATCACCAAGACGGCTGGAGGTAGAACTTGGTTTTACTCTCGCGGCTCGCATCGATTCGACCGCGAAGATTTGGTACGGAGCCATGCGCATACCATTTTCCGCACTGGAAACCCGTTCCCCGGGCGCTGGCGAAAAAATCCGCATCAACCTATTTCGCAGTCAAGGGCCAATGCCGAACCAGACAGAGGTTGTGTGGCGGCCCACGATGAGTGCCACGTTTCACCTTCCGGAGAGATTCGGTCAGCTCCGACGGGTAGAGGCAACAGCTCAGCGACGCTTGCGGGGGAGAAAAATTAATCGCCGGTTCGACGCGGCAGAACGGTTACACCCTCGGCCGGCACCACTTCAAGAGTACGGACTTCGAAAGGCTGCAGCGTGAAGATGTGTTTCTGCCCGGCCTGCAACGACGCTAGAGGCTCCGGGTTGAGCTGCCTCCAGGGACTGCTTGCCGAAAATCGACGCCCGGATTCTGGGGGCAGCTCAAATGCCTGACCCACGTCGATTGCGATGCTCTGGCGCCGATCGCTGGGGTTGCGGAGCGTGAGTATCGCTTTCGCCGGCGACCAAGCAGCCCAGCCGTAGACTTCCAGCTTGCCTGGGTCACCACCTGCCCAATGTGTGTCTCGCAGAACCTCCGCGTTATGTCGCGACCAGTTTGCCGCTTCCGCCAGGGTGTCCCAATTTCTCTTCGATAGAAGTGCGTGCGAAATATATAACTCCTGGAGCTGAGTTCCGCTGCCAAAGTAAGAGTGGACTTCGTTGCTGAAGTCATCCTGCGGATCGCTGTCCAAATGGTCGGCCTGCCTGGCGTAGATCAGCCCGTGCAGCATCAGGGAATTCAAGGGGAAGAGCGGACCCGCCCGCACAACATTCCGATACGTCTGAGCGTCGCGGTATGTAATCCATTGCTCGCGCCAACTCCCTACCCCGGCAAAGCTGTGGTCCTCTCCGCCTCGCCAAATCGAATCCGCGTAACGCAACCAAAAGGGCGAAGGATAGGTTCCGGTAGTGAGATTGACGAAAAGCCCAGGTTTCTCCTCACGCCAGTCCCCGATCAAAGCGATGGCCGCTGCAAAATCGCTGTCAAAACTGCTGCCCGGGAAAACGCGATCCACGTTGCCCGTGCCGTCAATCTTGAACAGGTTAATTCCATCCTTTTGGATGAAATCGAGGGAGACTTCCCGGAATCTGGAGTAGTACTTGGGCCCGGAGAGGGCAAACCCTCCGGCGTTGGTTTCAAAGCCGTGCTTTTGGCCAAAATCGAGCCGCTGTTGTTTGGCCTTTTGGTAGCCACCCCACGGAGATAGCCATATTCCCACGGCTGCGCCACATTCTTGCGCCGCCTGGCTCACCGCAGTGAGGCCCTGGGGGAACCCTGCGTTCACATGCCAAATCGAAGCTGGATTGTCCCAGCCATCATCGAGGAGAAAGGAATCGAGCTTCACGTTGCGCCCGCGAGCCAGTTCGGTTCCGAAAGCTTGGATTACGTCGAGTACCGCGACCGCGTCATAGGGCTTGCCATAACCAATGTCATACCAGGAGTTGTAATGCAGAAATGTGCGGTAGGGATGAGCGCGCTCGCGCTCCACGTAGTTCAGGAATCCCCGGCGCATTTGGCCGGGTGGCGATACTCCGAGCACCAGCGAATAGGCGACGGTTTGCCCTTTCTTGAGGGGGAGTTCCCGCTTCATCGTGCAAGTTACCGTGTTGGCCGCCTGGCACTGGGCCAAGGGGTCTTCGAAACCGAGGAACAAGTCTCCGGCGGTTACGGGAGAACCTTTGACTGTCCCGATCACCCTGGCGCCGGGCAGAGTGCCATTGAATAAGTACACTTCGTCAATGGGCTGATCACTATCCGGAGCTGAGAGCGAGATCTCTTCGCGAAGATAGTTGGAATCGTCGCGCAACACCACGCGCCAGACGATGGACAGCCTTTTGTTCGGATCGTGTTTCTCCGGATGCTCCTTGCTCGCGTATTCCAGGCGGAGGCGAATGGCTAGGCCGGCGAAATGATCGGCCGCGCGCGAGGCTGCGGAGTTCGAGGGCAGCTTCTCGATTTGCGGACCCTCGGTAATGATCATGTCGGAAGCGTGGACTGACGTACCATCGCGGAAGGTAAAGCTGAAGGGATCGCGCGGAAGAGACGCTTCCGCCCCGGTGGTTCGGACTGCCAAGGTAAGAGCGGTCAGCTTACCTTCGCCAACCGACCATTGCGCTTGGATCATCCGGTTCGCCAACGAGAGAACTGTGCCTCGGATCTCTGCATTTGCCTCTCCCGCAGACGCTCCGTAGAGCATAGGAGCCTGGCCGGCGGCGAGGGAACCGCCCCAGAGAAGACCCACCAGAAAAGCTGCTCTCACATGCGCTGCCCAGGCAGAGCTCGAAGTCGGCATCTGGCTCATCATGATTAGTATCAGTAGATGTTCACGTGAGACACCACCCGGCTGATGGCACCGTTTGGGCTGGGACAATCCGGCTGGAGACCCAGATGCAAGGAACAGAACAGCCCCAACAACTGAGCCAGCATCACGTCCACGGGCGCGCGGTATTCGTCGGCGAGGTCAGGCGTATCCAGGGAAAGCACATGATCCGCCAGCCGCTCGAGCTGGTTTGTGGACTCGGGGGCCACCACCAGCAGAAGCTTTACAAGGCTCTTTCGGCGGATTTCCTCTATCAGGTCCAGTTCATAGTTTCGGCGGCGCAGATCTTGCGAAAGAAAACTCACGAATACGGTGTTTTCGTCCAGCGCTGACATGGGGCCGTGGCGGAGGCCCAGCGTGGACTCCGACAAGGTGGTTATTTTCCCGGCGGTGAGTTCCAGAAGCTTCAGGGCGGACTCTTGTCCGACCGCTCGCAGCACTCCCGAACCCACAAAGCACGCCTTCGAGAAATCCTCCTGGGCGACCGCATGCGCCACTTCCTGCGCACGTTCCAGGAAAACTTCTCCTGCTCGCACCAGCCTGGGAAACGTTTCCTCATAGCCGGGAGAAAAGGCGTGGGCCAGGCAATGCCCGGCAACCACCATGTTGGTGTAAGAACTGGTCATTGCCAGTCCGCGATCGTTTGCCGTTTCGTCCAAGGCAAGTAGACGGGCGCTGTCGGGTTGCGTTTGGCAAACCGCAGCCATCCCTCCTTGTTGGTTGCAGGTCACAATCAGGTGCCGCACTTTGGGGTATCTTTCGATCGCGGCCTCGAGTACAGCCAACCCCTCGGAACTGTCTCCGGAGCGCGAGAATGAGATCCACAGGTACGGCCGATCCTCGAACACCAGGTCTTCAAGATTCGTCAGAAGGTCGGTACTGGGGACTGCCCACACCTCACATCCCCAGAGCCGGTGCAATAAGGGCGTCAGAGCTCGACCGACATAATCGGAAGTGCCCGCGCCCACCAGAAACACAGTAGGCCGGGTCGGTGGATCTGCTCCGATGCCCGCCGCTCTCAGGAACTCGCTCAACTCGGGCCGCCGCTGGGCGCAGATTTTGTGCGTCCGCTGCCAAGTTGAGGGCTGGCGCAAGATCTCGTGCGGAGTATAGCGAATGCCCCGGGCTTCCTTCTCATTCTCGCTTGCAGAGAGCAGCGCGTGTAGCTGTTCCTTCACTCCATGCCCCTGGATCAAGACCCCTCCTTCTAAACCTTGCCAAAATTGCGCTATACTGCCCATCATCTGCGAAATATATAGCAATTTTTAACAACCATTATAGCAATGAAACGAAATGGTGCCCAGTCGGCAACTCTAAGAACCCGTATTAACTCGGCAGCTTTGTCGATGTTCCTCGAGCGCCGCTTGAGTCCCGCGGCGGTTCGGCGCGTATCTCGCGCAACCAAGATATAAGCTGGAGGCAACGATGAGTGAAGACGCGTCGCGCAAGGATGCTTTCATCGAGATGGTGACCGCTAAGGCGTCGGTGGACCTGCGGCTCAGCGATTACCACCCCCGCTCCATGCTTGTGGTTCCGGAGCACGAAGTCCTTCGTCCCAGGTTTCCTGTCATTGACTACCACAATCATCTCGACGCGCAAGACCCGGGGCGGGTTTTAGAAATCATGGATGAATGTGGCATCGAGATGATTGTGAATATAACCATGCGGGTGGGGCGAGAAGCGCTCGATATGATCCACAAGTACCACTCGGCCGCTCCGGACCGCTTTCGGACCTACGGCTGGATGGACTGGTCCGATTTACAGACTTCGGAGTTTTTCCTGCGGGCTGGGGAGCGGCTTGAAGACTTAGTCGCGCACGGCGGGTGCGGGCTGAAGTTGTGGAAGGATCTTGGAACCAGTCTCTCCGACGCGGACGGCAAGCTTTTGCGCGTGGATGATGAAAGGCTGGCTCCGCTATTCGAGAAAGCGGCGGAACTGGGCGTTCCCATCATGTTTCACACGGCGGACCCCGACGCTTTCTTTTTTCCCATTGACCCGGAGAACGAGCGTTACGAAGAATTGGCCGCCCACCCGGAATGGAGCTTCCACGGTGCACATTTTAGCAAGCACGAGCTTTTGGCCCAGCGCGATCGCGTCTTCGCGCGGCATCCGAAAACCAGGTTCGTAGCGGCGCACGTTGCCGAGCGTCCGGAAAATCTGGCATACGTGAGCCGCCTGCTGGAGACCTATCCGAATGTATCGGTGGACATCGGCGCGCGTTCGGCTGAACTTGGCCGCCAACCCTACACCGCCCGCCGGTTCTTCCTCGAGTATTCCGATCGCATTCTCTTTGGCACGGATCTGGTCCCCGAACCGGAGATGTACCGCTTACATTTTCGTTTTTTGGAAACCGACGACCAGTATTTTGAATATCCTTCCCATGCCTCGCGCCAGGGCCGGTGGAATATTCACGGGCTCTTTCTTCCCGATGAAGTTTTGCGTCGTGTGTATCGGGACAACGCAATGCAGCTTCTGAAGAAGCTCACCTAGCCTGGCTTCATGGAGTCAGGGTCAGACGACCGTCACTTCAACCCCAGATTTCTTGAGCGCGCTGAGGTCTGCCTTGGGAATGCCGGAGTCGGTGATGACGTGTTGAAGAGAAGGGGGAGCAGCAATCAGTGAGAGACTACGCTTCCCGAATTTGCTGGAGTCGCAGACGGCCACCGCCACCTTGGAGATCTCGATCATGGCGCGGTTCACCCTCGATTCCAGAAGATTCGGTGTGCTGATGCCATACTCAACGTCGAACCCGTCGACCCCGAGAAAAAGCACGTCGGCATGCAGTTTGTGGAGGGTCTCTTCGGCGATGGGCCCGACCAGAGAAAACGAGTTCTTTCTTAGATTGCCCCCGCTTAGAATCACTTCCACCGCCGATCCGGAGAGTTCGGCGGCGATATTGACGGCGTTGGTAATGATCGTGAGGTTCTGAAAGTTCCGCAGGGCGCGGGCAATGGCGGTGGTGGTAGTGCCGGAATCGAGGATCACCACTTGTCCCTCCGACACCATACGCGCGGCGGCCGCGGCAATCTGCAACTTCTCCTTGCGATGCAGTTTCTCTTTTTCTCGTAAAGTAGGGTCTTCCAAGGCGCCGCCGTCGCGCGCGGGAAGCGCTCCGCCGTGGGTGCGGTAAATCTGGCCCTTCAGGTGCAGGATGTCCAAGTCCTTGCGGATGGTGACTTGGGAGGCGTGGAACTGTCGGGCCAAGTCCACGACCACGACTCGGCCATCCCGACGCAGCAGCTCAAGGATCGCTCTTTGCCGCTCTTCGTTTAGCATTCAGAATCGGTTGCGCCGCTCCGCGGCAGATCTGCTCATAGAAGATACTCTTGGCACTTCTTTTTTATCCCGCATGGCATTCCGTTGTCTAGGGGAAAAGTTCCAGTCTGATCCGTCCCAGCTGATTCGCAGATGCACCACCCCGCAACCGCTCGCTAGGCTGTGAAACGTGCTTCCGTTCAGCCAGCGCAAGGTTATTCGGGCCGAGCCTCGAGCAGCAAATGCTGATTGAAGGCCGCAGAAAGTGTGGCCTTCGGGCCATGCACCCTGCCCAAGTCCTGGTTGTTTACGTAATCGATGACGCGATAGGCGCGGTCCTGCAAACCGCGAAGTTCAATCGGTCCCGTCCAATGGCTGGCGAAGAAGGCATAGAAAAGTTCCTGGTCTTTACGGATAACATGAGTCTCGGGAAGATCGAACCCAATGTCGTAAAGATTTCCCAGATACTCACCCCGCGATAGCATTTTATGGTTGTAAATTTGCAGCCACTTCTCAAAGATCTCCTGCCGCCGCGGGGTGAGATCGGACTTGCCGTGTTTCTTGACGAGATTGGGGAGCACAAACTGCGTGCCGACGACTCCGCCTACTCCGACGGTCGAGGCGAAATCAATCGCTTCGTCGCTCAACTCGACATGGTCGCCAAAATAAGGCACGCTATCGCCCATGAGCGCTTTCAATGTCTTGCCCTTGGAGCGCACCTGAAACGAACTTTCCGGATCGGATGCCACCGACATATTGAAATGCGGCATGGTGAAAAACGAATAGGCCGTGCCACAGGGACAAAATTCCACCAAGGCATCCGGCTTCACGCTACGGGCGGTTTCGTAGATCTCGCGAAAGAAATCGGGCAAGGCCTCGACGGAGTCTTCCGGGCGCTGGTGGTGGTGCGCAGGATTGTAACAAGGCGGAACGGCATTCATGTGCTGGCCATCAAGCTTGAGGCCGTCGAATCCCCACTCTCCCAGGATCTTACGAACCAACGCTTGGTGATATTCCACCACCCCTCGGTCGGAAGGACATAAATAAAAGGAATTCCACCATGAGATCTTCCGTTTGCTTCCGTCGCGATTCAGCAGAACGAAGTCGGGATGCTCTTTCAGCAATCTTGATTCCGGGACGGCGCTCAGCGGCGACCACCAGAGTTGGGCTTTGAAACCTTCGGCATGAATTCGATCCACCAGGGCTTTCATGTCGGCGTCGCCGTTGGGAAATTTCTTGGGGTCGAGCGCCCAATCACCGTAGTTGTTCTGCCAGCCATCGTCGAGCGTGACCCAGGCGAAGCCCATTTTCTTGACCGTCGGAAGGGTGTCGTAGACCTGCTTGAGTTGTACCGACCGACCATAGCCCCAGGCGCACCAGATCGGGCCAAAGGCGCTGTCTGGCGCCGACGCCATTTGAAATCCCTGCCGCACCATGAGGCGGCGGTATTCGGTGAGCGTACGGAAGTAGTCCCCTTGATGCACCGACACAAAGGTACGAAGAGTATGGAAGTTCTCTCCCGGTTCGAGAGTGCGCTCACGGGTGGAACGTACGGCAACGCGAACCTGGCCTGCGTCGGGCATGGAGACGGGAAGCGATATCAGGCGGGGTCCGAGCTCTAGGTGGCCTACCGCGAGGCCAATGTCTTTGCGCCATACATCGACGATCGGAGTTCCTCCGCCGTAGTCGCTGGCATTCATGCCCAGGTAATTTTCCTGTTTGAATCCGGCACGTAACGGGAGCACCCAATTTGGACGTTTCTCGTAGGAGCCGCTTTGATAGGACCAAAATGCGGGGCCGCGCGCAGGCGAGATGGCGCGCAGTGAATATTGCTGGTTGGCCCAACCGCGAATTGCCAATCGAGCAACCCCTTCGTTCGTGTAGGTAACGTCGAAGACGGCGATGGATGGAAATTCAGAATAAATCGTGACCGAGACATCCTTGCGCAGATCGCCCGCCTTGCCCGATAGAGAAAGCCGCTCGCCGGAGCCAAACGCGTCGGAAACAGGTTCCCGGCGGCTTGCGCTCAGGGGGAACTCGCTCAGGGGGCGAACGCCCGAGACCGTTTCCGACGCGGAAAACGGGGTGAGGAATTGCGGGCTTCGACCAAGCAGCGCGACCACACGGCTGCGCAGGTTGTGGTCGAATTCGATTCGCAGGACGGAGCTTTGGATCTGAAGATCAGTGGAGGCTTTGAGCGCACCCGCGGGAGTAGGTTCCTGAGCCAGACGGCTTTGCCCGGAATTCCAGACAGGCAGCGCAAGGGCAAGCAAAACACAGCAGGTTTCGGCGACGGTCCGCCCGCGCCTCATCCGCGAAGGGGACCATCGGTCTTGAGCTGACCGGGATCTCACGCCCCGCCCAGATTGGTTTTTCATGTTGCCACCTGTCCCGGTTGCATATTCTTGGCCCATGGAAAATATTATGATGTGTTGCGAATAGGTTCGTTTTACTTTCTATTGTTCGGGATTGTCAAGGGTGATCGCGAGTTAGGGGTCGCGGGCCGCCCCCTCTCGAAGCCAGCAGCGGAGGTAATCGGGATGGCTGGGGGTGGACACCCCAGGGAGCAACCCCCGCCCGATATTCGGACGCCTAGCGCCCGAGCCGATGGCACAGATTCGCGTTTTGCGCTTGACAAAGCAGTAGGATCGAAAGTAATAGTGTGAGCGAAAGTAAACGTTATAAAACACAAGCATTACGAATACATCTGCTTGACCTTGCAGGAGGCCGTCCATGCGAGTTCGGAGAGCGGAGTGGTTGCCGGTTGGTCCTCGTGTTCTCGCCAGCGCGCTGTTTTCGGTTGTCGTAATCCTGGGATTGGCTATTTCTGCTTGGGGGCAAGGCAATTACCGGGCCCAGTTGCGGGGTGTGGTCTCCGATGCCAGCGGCGCCCTGGTCACGAATGCGAGGGTCACCATCCGGGATGTGGGCACGAACCTCTCGAGCTCCTCCCGCACCGATGACAAGGGGTCTTATTTCTTCACCGGACTACGTCCGTCCACGTATGACGTAAAGGCCGAAGCCGCGGGCTTTCGCGCGGCCGAGCGCACCGGCGTGGTTCTGGCAGTCGATCAGGAATCGTCGCTGAACTTCAAGCTGGATTTGGCGGGCGTATCGACTTCCGTGGAGGTCACAACCACTGCCCCGCTGCTCGATACAGGCAACGCAACTTTAGGCACTGACGTCACCGGTGAGTACGTGAAGGAACTGCCGCTGTTGAACCGCGACTTCTTCGGCTTGACCTTCCTCTCCGGAGGCGTGACCGAGGTGGCCGGCTCGGGCACCCAGGACAACTATCCCTCAGGAACGAACTTCGTTTCCAACGGACAGCGCAACGCGACGGCGGAGGTGCGGATCGATGGCGCCCTGATCAGCGCGCCCGAGCAGGGTGAGGGCGGAAACTCGAATGTTTACTATGAGCCCCTGGTCGAGGGTGTGCAGGAATTCAAGGTTCAGAACAACAGCTTTTCGGCGGAATTTGGCAACAACGGCGGCACCGTCGTAAACATGGTTCTGAAGAGCGGAACCAACGCTTTCCATGGCAGCGGCTGGTACTTCCTGCAGCGGTCGCAGCTGGCGGCGCGTGATTTCTTCAACCCTGCTCCCAATCCGAAACCGGATAGCAAGCGCGATCAGGGTGGATTTACCATCGGCGGCCCGATTCGCAAGAATCGCACATTCTTCTTCGTCGATTTTGAAAAAGTGCGCAGCAACAGCGCGTTCAGCGGTCTGGCGACGGTTCCAACTGCGGCCGAGAGAAGTGGAGATTTCTCAGCGACGCCTACCAATATCTACGATCCGAAGCTCCCGCTGGTCGCCTGCGCCACCGGTCAATGCCGGCCGCAAGTGCAGTCCGGCAGTAGCTTGAACGTAATTCCCAAGGGCGAAATCGATCCCATCGGCCAGGCCATTCTCAATCTTTATCCGCAAGCCAATTTGCCGGGCGAATTTAACAATTACATTTTCAGCGGCACGGCGCACGCCCCGGATTATCAGTTCGATATCAAAATTGATCACCAGATCAATGACCGGAACCACATCAGCGGACGCTACAGCCGCGGTTCGTCGAATTACTACACTCCCACGATCTTCGGAGACGGCTTTGACAATAACGGGTCGGGCGATGGCATCGCGAGCAGCCCCACGCTGGCGCAAAATGGTTCGATCGAATATTCCCGGACGGTGAATTCCCGCATCGTCTGGACGAGCCATTTCGCCATCGATCGGGTACATGAACTGGAAACCACGGGGATTCCTACGATTTCCAGCTTCAACGCATCATTGCCCTCCGGCGTGCAACTCCCCGCGTTGCTTCAGCAGGCCAACGGAATCGATCGGATGCCGGCGTTCTACATGTCCTCGGGCGGGCAAACCGCACCCTGGACCGATCTTTATGATCAATGCTGCGCCAACACCACCTTCGCGCATACCCTCTACAGTTATTCTTCCCAGGTTGTGATCTCCAAGGGCTCGCACCTGATGAAGTTCGGGGGAGAGCAGCGGCTTTTCTACAACAACTTCTTTCAGCCCTCGGATCCGACCGGCGTGTTCAACTTTACCGACTACGTCACCTCGCCGACTCCGAACAGCGACACCGATGCCAACGGAAATCCCACCGGGAATCCCTTCGCCAGTACGCTCTTCGGATACGCCGACAATATCAATCCTTTTCCCGCCGAGCCCACCTCGCTCCAAGTTTTGCCTTCAGTCGCGAACCGATCGATCGAAACCGGTTTCTACTTCCAGGACGACTGGAAAGTCAATGCCAAGCTCACGCTCAATCTTGGCTTGCGCTATGAATGGAGCACGCCCTACGACGAACGCTATAACCGCATCCAGTTCAGCAATTTCACCGCGCCCACCGGAGTGACTCTCGACTTAACCCCCGCCCAGGCTGCTTTGGCCTCCGTGGGACTAAACTTTCCTTCGTCGGAGCAATTAATCGGCACGACCGAATTTCCCACCTCGAGTATGAGACACGTTCCGGTGTACCGCAACGATGTGGGTCCGCGATTGGGCTTTGCCTATGCCTTCGATTCGAAAACCGTGGTGCGCGGCGGCGCCGGTATTTATTTTGGAATGAGTCCGGCTACAAATTTTCAATATCCCGGAACCGCTTTCAGCAAGACGGCTTCGATTTTCTTCACCAACAACAATTTTGCCAGCCAGTCCGCGACGCTGGAGAATCCGTTTCCTGGCGGCTTCACCGGACCGCAGGGCAAACAGTATGGCCAGTTTGCGGATTGGGGCTACGGAAACAACAACGATCTTGGCACTACTGCGGCGCGCGATGCCGATCTCTACCAGTGGAATGTGGGAATCCAGCGGGAACTGCCCAGCCAGATCGTTCTGGGAGTCGACTATTCCGCGAACCGCAGCACGCATCTCCCCTGGGCTGGCACCAACAATCGAGACTTCATCTCTTCCGCGTTGCTCGCCAAGATATCCGCCGCGGTAACTCCCACCGATCCCAGTTGCCAGGCAGATAGCTGCGTCAGCAGCTTCCTGCAGAATCCGGTGACCAACCCCTTCCAGGCGATGTTTACCCAGCCGTGCGCCTCCACTCCTACTTCCCCGTGTTTCAACGAGCCCGATTCGCTCTACAGCACCTCGCAGCTCCCGTTGGGAAATCTGCTCAACCCCTACCCTCAGTTCACGGGAGACTTCGAAGGCCTGATGCTCGAGGAAGCTTCGTCGTGGTACAACTCGCTGCAGATCCGCTTCCAGAAGCGGACGACGCACCACCTTAGTTTCGAGGGCAACTATACGGTCTCCAAGTTGACCGATAACTCCTCGGCTGGCCGAAATAACTGGGTAGGATCGCTCGCGAACGGAAGCCCGCAACAACTCGACCGCCTAAGTTTGGAACACAGTATCAGCGCCAACGACGCGCCGCAGCGCCTCGCAGCCGCGGTGGTGGTGACCTTACCGGTAGGCCGCAAGGAATGGATCGGCGGCGATATGAATCGCGGGCTCGACGCCGTCGTGGGAGGCTGGTCGATCGCCACTCTGGTCACCGAACAATCCGGACAACCGATCGCGCTCGGCATGAGCAATCCACGGCTCGCCAACGGCACCCAGCGTCCTAATCTAGTCTGCCCTCAACTGAGGACCGGTCTCAGCATGAAGGATGTCGCTACGAATTGGGAGGCGAACTCGGTAGCCGAAGGAAACGGGAACGCGCCGGTCGCGTCATTTATTAATTCGAACTGCCTCGCCGATCCTGGCGATCAGAATCCGGGCAACGCTCCCCGCTATTTTCCCGGCCTGCGGGTGAACGGCATCCATGACTTCGACATGAATCTGTACAAGTCATTTGTGCCTAAAGAGGGGATGACGATCGATCTCAGAGCCGAAGTATTCAATCTGCTGAATCATCCGCGCTTTGCCCAGCCCGACGCGGCGCTTGGAGATGCGGCTTTCGGCACGATTACGTCGGACGCGAACGGTTACTTACCCCGTTACTTCCAGTTTGGATTGAGATTCGAATTCTAAACTGCGGGCTCACGGCTCCGGATCCGCACTCTCGCCGCGCGCCACATGAGCCGAAAATGGCGTATAACGCCGGTTGTTGAAGCGAACAAAGAGAATCCGACTGACGAAGGGAAACAGCGGTCGCGGGCAAGATTGAAGGTGGTGGTGTGCTGCAAAATTTGAAGGTTGTTGATTCCTGCGAGCACCGAGGTTTAGCCATGACAATGGTCGAGCGCGGCATAAGGCTCAGCGGATGGCTCGTCGTTGGGTTCACGGCGCTGATAGCGGCGAGCCAAACCCGGCTGGGCGCGCCGTCCTATCAGGACCCAGGGTCACCGCAATGGACAGCGTGGGCGGCGCCGGGGGCAAAGGCGATTGGCATCATGATCGTCAACCTCGACAACGGGGACGACGAAACCTACTATCCGAGCGTCGACCGGGCCATCCGCGCCACCCGCAAGCAAGGCATCTTCGTTATCGGATATACCTACACCGGCTACGGAGCGCGGGATCCGCAAATTGTCCGGCGGAAAATCGATGCCGTGTACCGCAACTACCTGGTCGATGGCATGTTCTTCGATGAGGCGCCCACGGATTGCAACGCCAGAAACCCATTTCTATCCACGCAGTTCTTATATTACGAGGCACTCACGAACTACGTGCGCAAGAAGGGAGGTGCCCGAGTCACGGTGCTTAATCCGGGAACCTACAGTCCAAGCGATTGCTGGATGGGGATCACCAACATCCTGATGAACTGGGAGGACCAGGGGCTGGCGAGCTATCAAAATGACTATGTCGACTATGCCTGGGTGCACAAGTACCCGCCCGACCGCTTCTGGCACATTATCTATGGGATGAGCGCGGATCGACTCCCGGCGGCCTTGAGCTTGGCGAAGCAGCGCAACGCAGGTTGGGTTTACTTTACCCAGGAAACCGGGAATCCGTATGCCAGCCCACCGCTATACTGGAAAGCGGAAGCGGATGCCGTGGAACAACAGGACGTGCAAGCCCCGTTTGCCAGCGCATGGCCGGACTCTTTCAATGCCCAAGGCGATCGGGCACTGGGGCGTACTTCGATTCGCTGGGACGGTCGAAACGCAGGCAACTGGCAGATATTTTTCGACACCGATAAGAATTCGCAGACCGGATACAACGTCGGCATGGCAGTGGGCGCCGAATACCTGTTCGAGACCAAGAACGGCAGAGCCGGTTTGTGGCGATACACGGGCACGGGCGCAGATTGGAGCTGGAAATGGGTCGCCGCGCATGCCGCGTTCGATCTTCTCGATCCCGGCGTCGAGACCGCGAGTTTCGACACGGCAGGCCTCGGCGGCACCAAGGCTTTGAATTTTCAGATCCGGGCTTTGGACGCTGCCGGTCATTCCATCTATGACAGCTACGTGCTACCGCTTAGCCTGAACAATACAGGATTGATTTTCGACATCACTGACCATCCCTGATAACCGGAAGGCAAACTGTGAAAAACTGCGAAGCCTGCATGGGGTGTTCATAGACATGGCTAAACCGGAGTGTGGCTCCCGCTGAGGTTTCCGAAGCTGCTCGTTTCCGACACCGGAAGGCCGTTCTAGACGGCGCATTGGCCTTTGTGAAAGCCCAGAGTCTGCCGTCGGTCTACCGGTTCGTTTTTTCGGCGATGCGATACATATTGAAGTTATTCGTAGTATGCAGCCAATCGATATTGCGGTTGAGAACAGACTCTTGGGGGAGCTGGTTTGAACCCTGTGATTCGGAAACCCGGCAGCAACCCAGGCGCCGGCCTTCAGGACGTATTGACCCGTAATCGCCTCTCAGGAAAGGGCGGTATCTATGCCGTCTGTTCCGCTCATCCATGGGTCATCGACGCAGCCATACAACAGGTCCTGAAAGATGGCTCCGTGCTCCACGTAGAGTCCACTTCCAATCAAGTCAATCAGCTGGGTGGTTATAGCGGACAGACTCCGAGTCAGTTTGCCGATTTTGTCCACCGAGCCGCGCGGCGTATGGGACTTCCCGAAGATCGAATACTGCTAGGCGGGGACCATCTGGGGCCATTTCCGTGGAAGACCGAAGCCGCAAAGAGTGCTCTGAGCAAGGCTTGCGAACTGGCCCGCGCTTGTGTGCTCGCCGGCTATCGGAAAATCCACCTGGATGCGAGCATGGCATGTGCCGATGACGCCAAGGTGCTCTCTGAACAGGTGGTTGCGCAGCGGGCCGCCGTAGTTTGCGAAGCCGCTGAAAAGGCTCTGAAAGACTCACCCCCCGGCGTCCACCCTCCTCTGTACGTTATCGGAACTGAAGTCCCCGCCCCAGGGGGCGAGTCGACTCTAGGCGTACCTCCTGCCGTGACCACAATCGAGAGCCTCCATCGGACGCTCGAAGTTTTCGGGCAGGCTTTTGAAC
>Ga0210398_10001427_pt1 | contig 24743 bp, 16 predicted proteins | sample IncBWC4OmetaG_FD_161047 | JGI IMG/M metagenome (GOLD analysis project Ga0210398, IMG submission 161047) | Forest soil microbial communities from Barre Woods Harvard Forest LTER site, Petersham, Massachusetts, United States - Inc-BW-C-4-O | ecosystem: Environmental > Terrestrial > Soil >... | reverse complement strand
GGAACTTGGTGTGCCCTTCCTCCTACGATCTCGGCGAAGACTTGCGCCTCGTGCTGCTATCGGTGACCGAAGGCGAAGACAAGCCCCTCAAATATCCGACCATATTCAACAGCGCGGATGTTGCCGTCATTACAAAATCCGATCTCGCCCATGCCGTAGAATTTGACGAACCAGCGGCGCGACGGAACATTCAAGCAGTGCGCCCTGGTATGGAAGTTTTTAAACTGTCGGCCAAAACCGGTGAAGGAATGACAACCTATCTTGAGTTTCTCGAAGGCCGACGGGTCCGTTCCCGCACCGCCGCTGGGGTCTTGAAATAAATGATCACTCTGTTCTCTATCATCGTTCTTGGCTTCTTTCTCGGCATGCGCCATGCGACCGATCCGGACCACGTCATCGCCGTAACCACGATTGTGAGCCGCCAGCGAAGCATCCGCCATGCTGCTTTGATTGGGGTCCTCTGGGGTCTGGGACACACGATCACGATTCTCGCTGTTGGTTCCGCAATCATCCTATTTGGCATCGTGATTCCGCCTAGACTCGGTCTCACGATGGAATTGTCGGTTGGCTTGATGTTGATTCTTCTGGGAATTCTGAATCTCTCTGGGATCCTCGGCTGGATTACGGAAACGGTCACGCCTTCGCAATTGCGACATCACTCGCACCCTCACGGACACGGAGACTACATGCACAGCCATCCGCACGGCCATGGTCCCGAAAAACACCGTCACGCTGCGGACGCGACACCCGTGGGTTGGATGGATCGCACGTTTGGCCGGATGGGTCTCTATCAAGTCATCCGGCCCTTGGCCGTGGGCATTGTTCACGGTCTAGCGGGATCGGCAGCCGTTGCCTTGTTGGTGCTCACAACCATCCGTGTTCCGTCCTGGGCAATCTTATATCTTCTGGTATTCGGGATTGGCACGGTCGCGGGAATGATGCTGATAACAGCAGCGATTGCCATCCCATTTACGCTTTCCGAAAATCGTTTTGCTCGCCTCAATCATGGTCTCGGACTGGTCTCAGGACTAGTTAGTCTGGCCTTCGGTCTTTTTATCGTCTACCAAATGAGTTTCGTCAACGGTCTCTTCACGCACAATCCCATTTGGGTGCCCCATTGATTTTCATTGATTATTTCATGGCTATGCTCTCCTAGATGAACCTCATTCCTTGAGGTCGTACCCCTGAAGGGCTTCCTGCTTACCTTATTTCTCGCAATCCGGCTCGTTCGAAGCGAAATGAGACTTTTCCGACTCGGAATAACAGCTATACGGTGGATATCGTTTATCAAATCGCGGTCAGGGCGTTTAACGGCGATCTTCTATTTGGCGCTGGCGTGCGGCCAGCCGCAGCCGTTGCTATATCGGATTGCGCACGGACTACTGCTCGAACACCTGCACCACGGCGGGCGCCCCGCTCGCCTGATTGATGAAATAAAGAGTGGTGCCGTTCATGACGGCCACGGTGTTAGCGCCGAGGTTGCCTGTACCATTTGCGCTGATGGACATCGTGGCGCTGATTGGCGACCCGAGCGAAAGCCCCGCAGAAGAAGCCTGGTCTTGCGTGCCGGTCAAGCTGCCGGCGGAAATACTGGCCACTCCAGAAAGATCCGGCACCGTGTTGTCGCCAGGCTCATTCATTCCGAAGAAAAAATTCCCGGAGAGGGACGTGTCGCTGTATGTCGAAGCAGGCTGCGTATCAAATACGCCACCGCTGGCGCTCGTGTCAGTGCTGATACAGAGCGCGGAAATGTTGTCGACTGGGTTCGTCAGGTAGCAGATCGGAGACGCAGCAGTGCTGCCGCCGTTAATCTCTAAACGCCCCGAAATCGTCGTAAGTCCGTAAGTGCCCGAGATGTTTTGATTGGTAGCCGTACCCCCGGTGATCGAATACTCCGGAGACATTGCCTTCCGCGCCGCCTGAGAAGCTGGCCAGTCCGATCGCTGCAGCTGCCGAACTGGACGAATTTCCTGTGAACCGGAGAATGTAATTCGGCGAGATTGAAGCAGCAGTGAATGAACTGGGTGTGGCAATCGCGCGACCGCAGAATAGAGCGCCGACGCCAGTTTCGCTAAGGTCGTTCGAGATGAAGAAGAGCTCCGACGAATTGATGACGTACACCGTTACATCCGCCTCACCACCGGATGGGCCCGGAAGGCTGATCGTAGCGTACGTCGTTCCGGTGCCTGTAGAAATCGGTCCCTGGATGGTTCCGAAGTTGGTCAGTCCCTGCTCGCTGAAGGTTGTCATTGACCCGCCGTCATTCGCATCGAATGCGGGATTAGACAACGTTCCTCCGCTTTGCGTGAACGATCCAGCCGCAGCGTAGTGGACAAGCACGGTGCTACTGCTGCTTGCGTTCGCCCAGCCATCCACGCCAAGCGCATAGTTCGGCGCGAGTGCGCTCAGTGAAAAGGCGGTCGCGTCCTGCTTCCGCAAAATGCCCGACCCGCGCTGTGGGGTGGCAGACTGCTGATTGAAGTAGATAATGTCGCCCTTCGACGCGATCCCGGCGGTGATGCCGCCCAACGAGAACTGAAACGTATACGTGACCTCGTTCTGATCCGTCAGGGTGAGGCACCCGCGATTATCCGAGCTAACCGAATAGGAACTGGCCGACTGAATCACACCGGCACCCGACTCCGAATGGTTGAAAAACGGATTGAACTGGTCGGCGCCTCCTGTGATGTGGCCTGCACCGTCCGCGCCAAAACTGGCGCCGAACAAAAAGGGCGACCCTGCGCCTGTCCCGCTCCAGCCCTGAAGCATGATGGCGTACTCGCCGTTGAGTTCACTCTCGTTTCCGCCCGTGCCGCACGCGGCAGCTCCGTTGAAAATCGTAAACGCGTCCGTAACTGATTCAGACGGATTTGTCACTGAAGTTGCGGTCAGCGTGGCCATGTTGGCCGGCGTAGCGGGAACGCTCGCCGGTGGCGCGTATGTCACACTTTGTGGACGGCTAACGGTAAGAGTGCCGCAGGCCGGCGAGCACTGCGCGCCGTTTGCAGTAAGCGTCCAGGTGACGCCCGCGCCGGTAGGATCGTTCTGCACCAGTGCGACGAACTGGGTATTGAAGAAATTGCCCGTCCCGGCGGCAAGCTCGCTCACCTTGTTTTGAATTTGGATGGCGATTGCTGCCACGGTGATCTGAATCGATGCGGATTTCGATAGATTTTCCGCGGAAGTGGCTACTACGGACACCACCGTGTTCGACAAAACTGATGACGGCGCGATGTACGTCACAGACGTTGCGGTTTGGTTTGTCAGCGAGCCGCAGGCGGCTCCAGTGCACGCCGAACCCGAAATCGACCAGGTCACGCTCTGATTTATCGTGCTGCCGTTGCTGCTGGAGACCGACGCCGTGACGCTGACCGTCTGCCCCTGGTCAATGGTCTCTCCCGACGCAGGACTCATTATCGAAACGCTGATTGTGGAACTCGCGCTGGTCCCACAGCCAACGTTGACAACGCACGCCAGCACGCCCAGTAGTGCACAGATCGAAACAAGAGTTCGGTGCAAGGTGCCACCCCTTAGGCGGATGGTCTCATTTTAACCTGGATTTGCGATTTGGCTCCGATGCAAGCGATAGCGTCCTACGTTATTCAGAACAAATGAAACGGGGTGAGTACGAACTGGGCAGGACGTTAATCAGCAGTGTTGAATACACCAAGATTTCAACTTGGAGTGTACGAATGAGTGCAAGCAGGCCGTTTGTCGGCCCACGGATGCCATTGCTCAAACGCCGCCGCCGCTCGAAGGACGGTCGCATCCGCGAAGCGCCGGCCCACGATTTGTAGCCCCACTGGCAGTCCCTCGCGAGTGAAGCCACAAGGGACCGTCGCAGCGGGTTGACCTGTCATGTTCCACGGGTAGGTGAATGGCAGCCACTCGGGAAACGGAGGCAAGGCACCGGCGGTGTCCACAATTCCTTCGGGAGCCCCAAGACCCACAGCAAAGGGGGACACCGGCAGCGTCGGAGTGAGAAGCAGATCGAATTGATCGAAGAACTTCCTGGTAATATTCCAAATTACTGCGCGCTTCGCGAGTGCCTCGCCATAGTCGGCCGGACCGAACCGTTCAACGCCCCGAATTAGCGCCACCAGGTCCGGATCCATTCGAGATTCCCATTCTGGCAGCAACGCTTGCAACCGCAAGGCATAACTCATGGTCCAAAGTACGGCGAACGAGCCCTTTGGGCTCTCGAAGCCTGGATCGGCTGCGTCGACCCGGCATCCGAGTTCACCCTCAAACGACCTCGCTGCAGCATCGGTGATCCTGGCGACCTCAGGGTCCACCTTGGCGTAACCGAGCGTCGGACTCCATGCCACGCGAAGCCCACGTATTCCACCCTCGCAACTGGCGAGATAGTCCTTGGGATCGGTAGGAAGCGATAGGAGATCTCGCTCGTCCGGTCCAGCGATGACGTTTAACAGCAGGGCCGCGTCGCGCACAGTCCGCGTCATCGGTCCAACATGGGACAGGAAAGGAACGGGGTTAGCGGGATACGCCGCAACTCGGCCGTAAGAAGGCTTCAGACCGAAGATTCCGTTGAAGGAGGAAGGAATGCGAATCGAGCCAGCGCCGTCGGTACCCAGCGCAAGCGGTCCGAGTCCCGCCGCGACCGCAGAACCTGCTCCTCCTGAAGAACCGCCCGAAGTCTTGCTCAGATCCCAAGGATTACGAGTTATGCCACTGAGCGGGCTGTCCGTGACTGCCTTGAAACCGAATTCAGGAGTCGTGGTCTTTCCAATCAGTATCGCACCTGCTGCAATGAGCTTCGCCACGGCGGGAGCATCTTCGTCGGGCACATGGTTCTCTCGGATGCGGGAGCCGAACGAGGTGCGAATACCCCGAGTGAGGAGCAAATCTTTGATCGAAACTGGCAGTCCGTGCAGCGCACCTAAGGGCTCGCCTCGCATTACGGAGGCTTCCGCATCCTTGGCTGCGAGGAGAGCTTGCTCTTCGGTGAGCGTGCAGAACGCGTTGGTTTTTGAATTGACCTCATCGATGCGCGCAAAGACAGCCTGCACAATCTCTACAGGCGACAATTCCTTTGAACGAATCGCCGCGGCCAGCGCGGTGGCCGACAAGAAACCGAGTTCATGGCCTGCCTCGTTCACAATAGATCCTGCCCGGAACACCGCCGAAGAGCAGACGAGCTGAAACAGAGAGAAGGAGCTTAACCGCTAGTGAGATTCTCCGTCCAGCCGCACATGTCTTCGACTTGCCAGGGTACGTCGAGGTAGCAAGCGCGTCGCTACTCATCATTTCTCGTGAGTGGCTACCGAGATTTGTTTCTGGACTTTAGACGGAGATCGATGTCGTCTAAAACCGAATGGACTTCCGCCAAAGTGTCGACGACGTAGTGCGCTCCGGCGTTCTGCAATTCAGCGCGCGCCTTAGCCAAACGGGATTCCCTCTGGGTTTCGGGGAGCGCGTGAAAGTCCTCAAGGGAAAGCCCAATCATGTTTCCTGTTCCGGCGACTCCAATGGACCAAGTTCCCGCATTTAAGCCTTCGTGGATGTCCGCGGGTGTGTCTCCGATTTTGGCGATAGCCGCTAATGGATATACCTGCAACCTTACGGCGTTCTCGTAAATCATAAATGGATGCGGCCGGCCGGCACCCACGTCTTCCGGTGACAGGCTGCAATCGGGGCGGTAGCCCTCTTTGGCGCTTTCCTCCACCAAGAGATCTAACATCGCTCGCGTATATCCGGTCGTAGAACCGATTTTCAGACCTCGCTGGCGAAAACAGCGCACGGCTTCGACGACGCCGGGAATCAGGGTCGACAACTCCGCCAGGCAGGAGAACTGGAGCGGAATGAACTGCTGGTATAGTTCGTCGACGTCCGCTTCGCTCGGAACGCGTCCTCGAAGGTCCCGCCATGCGTCGTGAACCCTGGGAAGAGACAGAATTCCACGGATGTGATCCTTCTTGGGCAGACCCATGTCGCGTCGAGTCTCTGACTCGGTAACTGTAATGCGCGCACGGGCAAATACTTGTTGCAGCGTGCGTGCCGGAGCCAGGCTGCCGTAGTCCACCGTTGTCCCGGCCCAATCCAAGACCAAAGCTTTCAAACGGTCAGCGTGGATGGTTTGCGGAGGGAGCGCGGAGTTCAGAAGGTTCAAGCTGGCACGCCCATTTCGCCAAAAGTTTGTTCGGCAAGTCCGAAAGACATGGTCATGCCTATGCCGCTCGTGACCGTGACTACGCGTACGCCATCCGCTGGAGTAAGCCTGAGATAAGGTTGCACCGGATGCTTGGCATATACTCCATGCCATTGCTCCGCAATCTCCAAAGTTGGGACGCGCAAGTACGTTTTCGCGTAATCCAGAATCAAGCGATTCACCGCGGGGTCGTCGAAGATGTTCACTGCGAGTCCGTACTCGTGACTGTCGCCGATTGTTAACTCATGCAAAGCAGTCTGCGAAACCATGACGTGGATGCCCCACTCGTCGAGTTCTGGAGTTTCCCTGGCGATGCGATTCTTCAGAGCCTCGAGAGTGGTGCACACTTGAAAGGTAGGATAGTGCTTGAATGTCAACCCAAAGGCGAGCGAAGGGCCCAGTCGCCATTGTTGCGGCTGGGGTACCGTACGCATCATCTGTAACTTGCAACGCGTCAAGCCGCTGTCGCGGAAGCATTCCGGAAACAGCGTCTGGAAGTCATCGCCGCCCGCGACTATGATTGCATCCGCTTCACAGCGCTGATCTGCCGTATGCAGGACCGAACTCTCGACTCGTTGTACTGCAGAATTGAAATAGAACTGCACTCCGTATCGCTTCGATAGAAACTGCGGAAGACTGCGGATGATTTGCCGCGGATCTACGGTCATCTCCGTTGGGCTCCAGAGTGCTCCGAGCAGACCTTCCGAACGGATAGCGCGACTTCGGGCCAGAGTCTCGGGCGGTGTGAGCCAAGCACACTCGTACCCGAGCGACGCGGCCTTCTCGCTAAACTCTTTCCCCACCGCCGCTTCATCTTCTCGATAAGTTGCGTGCAACGAACCCGTCGGTAGATAAGGTAGCTTCGCCTGCTGTAGAACTTCGAGCCAAATCTCCCGGCTTCGCAGGGCTATCTCATGCAATCGGCCCGCGGGTTGGCCGATCGGCCAAACCATGCCGAAGTTCCGGACGGAGGCACCCAGCGCAGCTGGATTGCGTTCGAAGACTACGACCCTTCGCCCGGAACGAGCGGCCCAGTACGCATGTGCCAGCCCCACAATTCCGGCGCCAACAACGGCCACATCCGCCTTCTTGGTGATGATCATTCCCATATTTCCATCCGAGTTCTAATCAATCAGAATGCCCCGCTGGCAGAGCACTGAGGGTTGCCGCCCGCACTCGCAATCGTGATCAACACCCGGGCTTCAGGTTGCGAAGCGTGAGAAGCGGCCGTGATTTGATTAGGCCTCGGAGCTTGTGAAGCTTTTGCTGACCAGCGGCAAAGAAGTAGGTGATTGCTACCAGAACGCCAACCAAAACGACAGCCCTGGCTTCTCGCACGAGGTCGTCAATCTCCAGAAACAGTAGAGATTCTACGCTTCCCGGCAATCACCAGTGTAGGATGTTTCGCGTCTACGATAGCTGATTCGGTTTGACATCCTCCTCGCCCTAAAAGGGGGGAACTGCTTAGGCCGTCGAAGCACGCGAAGCGCCTTCGACGCGGCGTTACGATGATTTTGGAGCATGGCTCACTATCTGCCGGACTTCGATTGGCATGTTCGTGGGCGTTCCGCCGGGGCCGGGGGTCACCGAAATCCGTGAAGCGATGTCGTAAGCTCGCTCGGGAGTCTTGACGTCAACGATCCAGTAGCCGAGTAGAAACTCTTTGGCTTCGGGGAAGATGCCGTCAGTGACCGGCATGCCGGCTTTTTGCCCGCGCACGACTTTGGCCTGATCCGGGCCGACCAAGCCCTCCGTAGTTACAAACTCTCCAGATTCGGTCAATTCCTTGTTGATGCTCCTAAGGACCGCCATCTGCGCATCGATGTCCTTCTTGGACCACGCAAGATAGCCCTCGACGCCTGCCTTCGTACCAGTCATCAGCAAAATGTATTTCATCTGCTTTATCCTCCTCCGACTTGGGTTATTTTGGCGATAGGTGCTGCCCTTTCATACAGTAGTCGGAGCCGCTAAGAAATCCTCGACATTCCGCGACAACAAATTTTCAACAACAATCGTGACCAGTTTGATGTCGATTTCGCACTGCAAGGATCGACTTCCTGACAGAGGTGTGAAGATGGCGAGCGACACAGTAGTTCTGGATGTAAGCCGAGACTGGGCTACGGCCTGCGATGTGCAGGAACGGTTTATGCAGCATTCCGGCCCAAGAGTCGACACGCTGAGCTACAGCGCACGTTGCCGGCAGGTGCGCGCGCTGGGCGGGGATTTCTACGATTTTATGCCTCTGCCGCATAGTCGTCTGGCACTAGCTGTCGGAGACGCCTCCGGCAAAGGGCTCGCCGCCGCGTTGATGATATCGAATGTCCAGTCCTCACTTCGCACCGCAGCGTCGTTGACCGGAAACGATGGGCCGGCGGTACTCACGGCAGTGAATCGCCAGGTCTACGCATCATCGCTTGAAGATCGGTTCGCCACACTATTCTATGGCGTTTTTGATGGAGCAACGCGCAGGCTGCAGTATGTTAATGCCGGCCACAATCCCCCGATGGTCATTCGACGAGACAGCTCGATCATTTGGCTTAGAGCCGGTGGCGTGCCCGTCGGAATATTTCCGAATTCGACCTATGAGCCAGGGGCGGTTCAGCTCAATCCCGGCGATCTGATCCTCGCCTACACTGACGGGGTGATTGAAGCGGTAAATCCGGCCGGCGACGAGTGGGGAGCAGAGGGTCTCCGAAAGGCAGCGGCCGAAAAAGAGGCACAATGCGCTGACGACATCGTCCACGCGATCTTTACATCCATGGACGATTTTTCGCGAGGACGCCAGACCGATGACGCCACAGTGGCAGTTGTACGCGTGCACTGAGCTCACGCTTTCGCAAGCGCCCGTAATCGATCGACAGCCTCGGACGGTGGTCATACCTTGAGCGCAAAACTCTCCGCTACAGCCGCGAAATCTTTTTCTTTGTTTTCTCCGCGGCAGACGCTGCGGACCGAACGTCGAGCCATGCGCCGGCAAAGCGAAACCGCCGGGAAACGAAAATCTCCCGGCGGTCTTCGTTTGCGGCACAATCGCGCTAGAAGGTGAACTTGGCCGCGAGCTGCAGGACGCGAGCCAGAGGATCATTGACGCTAGGATTCCCCGTGGCTATGACTTGACCGAACTCAGGGGACGTGATGTTCGTGACCGGGTCAGCAAACTCCGCATGGTTGAAGAGGTTGAAGGCGTCCACACGGATTTCCAGGTGCAGCCTTCCCGTGATGGCCGTGTTCTTCACCAGCGACATGTCGAGGTTCGTTCTTCCCGGCCCGCGTAGCAACCCGCGCGGCGCCGTTCCGTAGGTCAGCAGAGACGGGTTCGCGATTACTTGCGCCGTTGACGGGAAGCACGTTGGCGAAGGCGCAGCGCAGGCATCGGTCGAAGACCCGACTTGTGCTGTGGTGAACGCGGCAGGATTAAAATAGAAGTTGCCCGTGTTTGGTCCGAAATCCCCAGTCAAGGTCTGAACCCCACGCGGGTTGAACGTCGTCAGTGCCTGCCCCGTCAAGTTTGCATGTGGCGATACTAAGTCACCTGCGCCCGTGACGCCCGGGTTAGTGAAGCCGCCCGAACTGTCGACAGTGCCAGAGACGCTTAGCGGGAAGCCTGTCCGCCAAGAGAAGATGGGATAGAGACTCCAACCCTTGGTCAGGCGTTTCGGCCCGGACTGCCACATGTTTTCGAAGGGGAGGTCCCAACCGCCACTGAAAGTGATCCTGTGTTTCACGTCGAAGTCCGAAGACGCGCGATACAACTGAGGATCAAAGGTGGGAACGGCGGAGCTGTTGTTCCGGAAGCCGGAAGCGTCGTCAATCGAGTGAGCAAAGGTATAGCCCAGTATGAAGTAAGTCTTTCCGATGAACCGAGCATCGCTCACTTGTCTTGTTAGGCTGGCGGTAAAGCCGTTGTAGGAAGCGTTTGCAACGTTCTGAAACTCCGCCAACTGGCTGTATGTGCAATTGAAGGAATCGTTTCCGTCGCTTACCGGACAGGAACTATTTCCAGGAAGAAGATTGAGGATGCGGTTTGTGGTGCCCGGAATAAATGGATTGATGTCCACCAGCGAAGTTAGGCCGTGGGAACTGCTCCCCAGGTAGCTGACCGCGATGGAGGTGTTTAGCGCGATCTGCCGCTCAAGGCTGAGACTGTACTGATAGATGTAGGGAGTCTTCAGGTGTGGGTCATCCAGGAAGATGGATGTGCTGCCAAATGGGGTCAAGCCTGCATCGAAGAAATTTATATTATGATTGGGAGGCATTGAAGGAAAAGGGTTGACAGCACCTGTGCTCGTGTAGGGCTCGGCCATATAAGGAACATCCGCTGTCGGATTCGCCGACAGCGGCGAAAAGTTAGTAAAACCAGCGGCAAAGAATGGCGGCTGGCCGTTGTCCTGGAAGTTATCCTCGGCCTTTAGGATGTCGTAGAAAACCCCGAAGCCTCCGCGAATGCTTGTCTTGGAATCGCCTTTCGGATCCCAGGCAAAACCAAAGCGCGGGGCCCAGTTGTTTCTGTCCGGAAAATTCACGCCTCGAGGAGCATCGGCATCCCCCGGGAAGACCAGCCCCGACGGCGCATTGGGGAAGACCGTCGACTCGGCGTGTCCGGGAATGACGTTGAACGTGTCACCGTGAGTGTCCAGCTTAGGAGTCGCATATTCATAGCGCACGCCGAGCGTCAGCACGAGTCTCTTGTTCACGCGCCATTCGTCCTGCGCGAATCCGGAATATGTCTTGCTGCGGGCATTGGTGCGGGCGTTCGGCCCCTGCTGGAAAGACTCCGGAATTCCAAATAGGAAATCGGCAAAGTCGTTCCCAGAACCAATGCCGTTAGCTCCCACGAAGGTAAATATTCCTGGGCCAATGAAATCAAAAGCAGTATTGAACTGATACGCGCTGAAGCTTCCGCCAAATTTCCAAGTGTGACGTCCGCGGGTCCAGGAGAGAACATCGGTATAGGCAAACGTATTGTTGATCAGCGCGCTGGGCCCGTCGATGCTGGTGCCCAGAAACGTTCCCTGATCCGCAAAACTGAGCGCGGCAGCCCCCGATTCCAAATCGGGGGTGATACCGATTTCACCTACGTCGGCGTGCGTCGGGAGCGTTTCGGCAGGCTGGAATTGCAGAATATTCTGCCGCTGAACGGTGACCCGGAACTCATTTAGCACGTTGGGAGAAAAAGTGCGCGTATAGGCAAAGTTCGAGTAGTAGTTTTTCGTAGAAGTGGTGGCTGCATAACCCAGTAGGCTCGAGCCCGTGGGGTTAAACGGTAGTAAGGTGGGATTTCGATCTCCGCCCAGCGTGACGGAAAACTTGTCCTTCTGCGTGACGTTGAAGTCGAATTTCATCGTCAGCTGGTTGTCGTTATTCGTGGCGGGTGCCTGGACGTTGAGAGTTCCGGTAGGTGAAGTCGGAATCAGGCCCGCTGCGATGTACTTCTGAGATACGCCGTTGATCGTTGTAGGATCCATTATCGCGCAGGCGGCATTTCCCGTGGCGCCGACGAAGAATGGGTTAGCCGCGAGAAAACTGGCAACCCCAGGATCTCTATTCGGGCACGCCGCTGGCCCGGGCGTCCCCTGGTTCCCTGCTTGCGAGAAATTACCTTGTAGTTCGGCGGGAGTGAATACCACATTCCCGGAGGAAGATTGGCTGTCAGACTGTCGCTGGCCCTGATAGCCCACGAAAAAAAAGAATCGGTCCTTCCCGTGCACGACCTTCGGAATAGTAATCGGTCCGCCAAAGGTACCGCCGTATTGGTTGCGTCTCAGGGTATCGCGTGGAAGCAGGTTGTTGGGATCATTTTTGTTGAAGAAGGAGTTGGCATTGAAATCGCCGTTGCGGATATAGTCAAAAGCGCTGCCGTGCCATTCGTTCGTACCTGATTTCACTACTTCTGTGATGATGCCGCCGCCGTTGCGCCCGTATTCCGCCGTGTAATTGTTCTCGAGAATACGAAATTCAGCGATAGTGTCAGGATTGGGGTTATACACCACTCCGTTGCCAAGATTTTCGTTGTTCAGGCCGCCATCCAAGAGATACGTTATCGAGTCCGAGCGGCCGCCGGCAATGTTGTATCCCTGGCCGGAACCTGTATCCCCATCGTTGGTGTTCGACACACCAGGCTGGAGAAGCGCCAGGCTCAGGGTGTTGCGGCCGTTTAAAGGCATGTCCGTGAGCGTGCGGCCGGTCACCGAGCCTCCAATGGTAGGGTCCACGGTCTCCACAACGCTGACTTGATCCTTTACCTCTACGATTTCTGACCGGGCCCCCAACTCCATTTTGCCGTCGATGCGCAGCGATTGATTTATTTGCAAGACTTGATTTTCAAAGACGAGCTGACGAAAATCCTGATGCTCCATCGTTACTTTGTAGGAGCCAATCGGCAAATCCAAAATCTGATAAAAGCCTTCCTTATTCGTTTCCGTCTTTTTACTGACCTGTGTGGTCACGTTTGTAACGGCGACCACCACCCCTGGGATCCCGGCGCCCTGCGCGTCGCTCGCCGTCCCGATAATTCTGCCGGTGGGATCCTGCGCGTATATGAAGTTCCCCACGGTAAGTGTCAAAATCGCCCCAGCCAGGAACACACACAAATTGCGTTTTGCCAATGCAAATTCCATAAGACCCCTTTCGGAAGTGCGCAACTTCAACCCTTCACTTATTCTTTATTGAGCACCACGAGGGAGGCCAAGCAACCAATTTGCAGGGCAGCCAAGAGAAAAGCCACAACAGCCGGAAACTACGTGGACCCTAGACAACCATGCCCGCCGCTCGATTCAATTTTTTTGTCTTCATAATTCTTAGAATAAGAGATGCATTAAGTCAAGGGAAGTTGTATCGAAGTTATATCGAATTCCCAAGTCAGGTTGTTTCCAGCTGAAGCCGGATCCGGGGGCAGAGGCGGGGGCACATAGGCCCGGAAGGACTCGTCCTTGAAGGGCTTGAGCGCTCGAGACATCAATGGGAAGGAACCAGTTCCGTAGGTGTTGGGGCCAGTCTAGCGAAACTCAGACCGCCTCGATCTGACTCTGAGTAACGCGAAACCCTGAAATAATGCTAAGGCAAGGGTTGGCGATTGCTCGCCAAGTGATCGCGGAGAATTCAGGAAACACCGCAAACAGTCTATCTGATCAGAGAGCTAGACCACGTAGCCGTTTCGAACCCGTTCGGCTGGCGACGATCCTTGCACCACTCTTCATGACAACCTGGACGTGTGCTGCATCGTACGGCTCAATGGATGCGATGTATTCGAGGTTGATGAGGTGGGATCGGTGGATTCTCAAGAAATTTGCGCCCCGTAGGTGCCCTTCGAGATCAGATAACCGCAGGCTGACGAGATACTCTTTCGTAGAAGTGCGAATGGTGACGTAGTCATCAGCTCCTTGTACATGCTCCAGGTTTGCCAGTGGGATGGGAATGATGCGGTTACCATCGCGGACGAAGATTCTTGAGAGCGTGCGTGTTTGTTCAAGCGATTCTCTTGCGCGGGACAGTAAAGGCACCGCAGACGTGTTTAGTGCAGCTTGTGCTCGGCGCACCATCCGTTCAAGGCGGTCACGTCCGAATGGCTTCAGCAGATAGTCGAGAGCGCCAAGTTCGAAGGCGGTGACGGCGTATTGGTCATACGCAGTGGTGAATATCACCTTCGGCTCATAGTCAAGCTCCTTGAGGACCTCTAATCCTGTTGCGCCCGGCATCACGATGTCTAAAAACACGAGGTCAGGCCGTTGGTCGTTAGCTACCGCAATCGCCGTTTCGCCGTCGTGGGCCTCATGTATTGGCCCGGCCCAGCCGAGGTCGAGCAGATGCTGTCGAAGGGTACGTCGGGCCAACGGCTCATCGTCAGCGATCAAAATGGAACCCTTCATAGCCGTTCACCGACTCGCTCGCGCTCGACTAACGGCGATTCCGAAGTAGATGGGACCACAAAATTTGCTTCGAAACCTTCGGGGCCGCTATGGAGGTGAAGATCGGCTGCAGCTCCGTAAGCGGCCCTCAGACGTTCCCGCAGGGAACGCAAGCCGAATTGGTGTGACTGCCCACGATCGGCGCCGGCTCCGGGTCCGTCATCTCGAACACTTACACTAAGTTTGCCATCCTGGCAGGAGCACTTGATCCAGATAGAGCCGCCTTCCGGGCGGATGGAGATGGCGTGGCGCACCGCATTTTCAGCCAATGTTTGTATCGAAAACGGCGGAATGTCGAAGTTGGAGGACTCTGGGTCAATTTGTAGATCGACTTTGAGCCGGTCCTCATACCGAAGTTGTTCGAAGGCGATGTACTGGCGTGTGAACTCGTATTCCTCAGAAAATTCAACCAGCTCGCGGACATCTTCTTTCAGGGTGTAGCGCAGCATGTCCCCGAGGCGCTCGATGGCGCTTTCCGCCATGGTTGGACGGAACTTCACTAGAGCGGCCAGCGTGTGCAGAGCGTTGAACAGGAAATGTGGATTCAAACGGGCGCGAATCGCATCCAGACGCGCGGCTGCGGCCAGCGCCTCTGCACGCATAGCAAGCGTCTCTTTTTCGTGTAAGCGATTCCGCGTCTGCACGGCATAAGACACGCCCGCGAACAACCCATAAAGCCACAGCCCTGTGAGAAGCTGCCACCCGAGCAGGGGGGATCGCAGGAAATCCTGCGAAGCGTTCGTTCCACGGCGAGTAGACTCAAGCCAGTGAACGACAATTGTCCAGAGAATTGAGTACATGGACGCGAAGAAAGTTTGCAGCAAGTAGAACTTCAGATCGAGCCGAAGAGGCCAAGGCCAGCGTTGGCAAACGTGCCAAACGGCAATTCCCAACAGGCTCGCGCTGCCCATCGAAATCGTGCTTGTGGCAATTGCCGCCTGCAATGGGTAGTGCGCGTACAACATCGCGAAGAAGACCCAAATCGCGAAGAACGGCAGCCATGCCGCTAGTACGATCGCGTAGCGTTTGATAGCCTTTCCGATCATTTTGCTCAAATTATCTCACCTTGTACCCGATTGCACCCACCATTGACCGACAGAATTTGCCGGTTCACCGAAAACACCTGGCCAGAGGATGCATGGCGCTCTACTTTGGGAGCAGTACAACAGGAAATCGACAGAGGGAAAAAAACCTAGTCATCGGATGGCGAGGGAGGTAGCTATGGCTGGGAGCCAACATTCGAATTCCCTGAAACACACGGGGTGCAGCGTGGGCCAAGGATTGCTGGCCCTGCTTGTCTCCGTGACGATGGCATCGGGCGCCTCTGCGGCCGATGGGTCGCGTGGACAGGTTACAAAGATCGTCGGGCAAATTCAACGAGCTGATTACGAGGGTGACCGCGCTGCGCTAAGGCGTCTGCATGGAGAGCTAGCTCCCTTTGTCGAGAACAAGGAGCTTGCGGCGCGGGTGCAATACTGGCGCGGGTTCGCGCTGTGGCGGAGGGCGATCAATGGGTTCAACGACAATGTTGACCCGACAGAGTTGCAAGACGACCTGCAGCATGGGTCAGACGAATTCGATGAAGCGGCCAGGCAAGATCCTACCTTCGCGGATGCCAAAATTGGCGCATTGTCGTGCTTGGGTTTTCTCCTCTATTCCATATCCCAGCAAGATCCTAAGAGCACGCGGCTCCAAGAGTTGATAGCGCAGGCCAGGCAACGGCGAAAGGATGCCGAGACTGCCGCACCGGGGAATCCCCGTCTTCTTTGGGTTTTGGGTCCAGCGGTTTGGAACACTCCCCCGGAACGCGGAGGGGGGCAAGCGCAAGCGATAGAACAGTACGAAAAGGGGCTGGAAGCGATACGGGAGCACAAGGGAGTGGCGAGCGATCCGCTGGAACCGTCGTGGGGAGAGCCAGAGTTATTTATGAGTCTGGCTTGGTCCAATTTGAATCGAACCACCCCGGACCTGAATGCCGCGGAGCAGTATGCGCATTCGGCGTTGGAACTTGTCCCGTACTGGCACTACGTGCGGGACATTCTGATGCCGCAAATCCAAGAGGCCAAGAGGAAAACGCACTAAGGACTTGAAATCTCGCGCCGCGACCTAGCATTGCGGGCCTTCCAGGCCGATGGGTTACTGCGCACTCGGAAAGAACGCGTCAATCCCGTTTCTAGGCAGTCTCCGGGTGGCCGATTATTAGCGGCCAATTCTGTGAGTCACACCCCTGAAAAGCCAGAGCCGAAAAGCTGTATTCTCTTCCAGTTGGGTTTTCTGTTTCGGGAGGAAGGAGCTCCGCTTCCGGCTAAGATATTGGCGGGTCGCCCCCGGAGGGCAGAGCCCCGAAGCGCTACGATTCTGTTTGCGCGATCACTGCGCTAGTTGGCGCGTCTTCCGAGAGGAGCTTAGAAATGGCTAATACACAGAAAACAGTGATCGTGACCGGCGGCTCGCGAGGCATCGGAGCGGGCCTTGTGAAGGCCTTCCTGGATCGCGGTTACAACGTTGTGGCGAATTCGCGAAACATCACCAAATCGGGCGCGTTCAAGGTGTCAGATAGACTCACGTTGGTAGATGGAAGCATCGCCGAAGTTGCAACGGCGGCGAAGATCGCCGAAGTCGCCAAGAGCAAATTCGGATCGATCGATGCGCTCGTCAACAACGCCGGCATATATTTCTCGAAGCACTTCACGGATTACACGGTCGACGATCTGCGGTCTCTCGTCTCCGTCAACATCGAAGGCTTTCTCTTCATCACCCAGTTCGTGATCAAGCAGATGTTGGCTCAGAAGACCGCCGGAAGCATCGTCAATATCACGACGACTCTGGCGGATCACCCGATCGCCGGAATAAACTGTGCGGTTCCGATGATGACGAAAGGCGGCCTTGAGGCCGTCACGCGGAGCCTGGCGATGGAATACGCCAAAGAGGGCATACGCGTGAACGCCGTCGCCCCGGGCATTGTGGACACGTCTATGCATAAGGATGACCCGAAGGACTTTCTCAAGACGCTGCAACCGATGGGACAGATTTCGAGTGTGAAAGACATCGTGGACGCGATCGTTTATCTGACGGAAGCTGGTCAGGTGACCGGGGAGGTGCTGCACGTGGACGGTGGTGCGCATGTGGGCAAATGGTAAAACCCGCGAGTTGATCGGCCTCTCCGAGTGTGAGGTGTTCCCTGCCGAAACCTTTGGGGAGGTGTAGCGGCCGTGACGCACTTTTTCAAGACAACCTTTTTGGACCAGTCGGCCTTCCTAGGTGCCTTGGTTTTGTGAGCGATGGCAACGAGCGGGTGGAGCTAGTAGCTTGCCGGACAGCCTGAGCTCGCCGCTGCGAAGACAATCTGCCGGAGGATTAGCAGAAGCAGCCAATGCTCCAGGTAGCCGCGCCCCGCCCTTGTCACGCCCCGCAACACTTCTTGAATTTCTTGCCGCTTCCACAGGGACAGGGATCGTTTCGTCCCGATTTGGTCGGCGACAATCGCACCGTTTTGCGCTTCCTGGAATAGCGATACAACTGGCGAAGCACGCCGTGTCGTTTGGCAAGAAATCCGTCGACGTCCGGCTGCTGCTGGCGAAGCGCTGTGATCAATTCTCGTCCAGTCGCCTCCTCGTGACGCGAATCTGGAAGTATCTCGACATCGCCGCTGTCGTAGTGATAACCCACCGAAATACGGGAGGTTTCCGGCGGGTTAGTCAGCGGCTCGGTTCCGGCTTCATTGCGTGTCGGAAGGGGTGAACGATGGTTTCAGATCTGCCATGCTGCGCAAGCAATTCATATGCGGCGGAGGCATTCGATTCGCAAGACTCCCAAGTCCTTCCATGAGTTGGCCGGTGAGGCTCTGCACTATTGAACACGCGCCAGAGGGCCCTGCCCCTGTCATCCTCTTCGGAGGAAGCGCGAAGCAGTAAGACTTGTCAGGAGCTGTCTGGCTTCGGAGCAGTATAGATTATGGGTCCGATTGATCAGGGTCGCTTGACCCGGAAACAGGGGATGGTGCGGGGGCCGACAGAATTGCTTGCCAATTTAAAATGACATTCCAGACGAGACGATGATCGCCGCGATTCATGTCCCGGTGAAAAGGATTGAAGTTGAAGCAGACGACGTGACCGCGGCCGACTGGCATGTCGAGAATGGCCGGGCGGCGCAGAAGATTATTTTCGCCCCAGGCCTGGCCACTGATGACAAATGGAGCGCCCGCCGAGTCGCCCCATTCCAGAACGATTCCGGAACGGTCTTCGGGGCCATCAAGACAGGTTGTGCAATAAGCCATGCGCAGCCAGGCCCGCGGAGCATTATAGAGCGGGTAGTTTTGCCTAAAGACATGGGTGTGCGCCGGGTAACCATAGGCAATGGGGTGGTCCGGCCGCGCGAAGGTAACACGCACATGCGCTCCGGGAGTGCGGGTGACGGAATTCTGCGCCGCGGCGGCTGAAGCCGAACCACCGCCCGCGATGCTGCGCGGCACGCCCCCAGCGACAGAGCGCACCCCACGCACGATGCCGCCGCTCAGAGCGAGCATTGAACCGCTACCCAGGGTTACGAGTAGACCGCCACCGTCCACGAAGCGTTGCACTTCCGCAAGACCCGCGTAGCCGATTCCGCCGGTGATGTCGTCGGACTCGGCGGGCGTACCGAAGCTGGGGGTCTGTGGTGTTTTCTTGAAGGGCATCGGGCTCCAGCGCCTTGGCAGGCCCTCAATCTGTTCAGCGAGTTCGAGGTCGACGTGGCCATAGAGAAGCACGTCAAGGTGGTCACGAAGATTGCCGGCGCGAATGTCTTCGTCGCGAACATACACATAAGGGACGCGGCGCTGATCGAGAATGTAGCGGATCCAGCCAATGGAGTCGGTGTCAGCCCAGGGCACCCAAACGCCTATTCTCGGAACGCTCGCAGTGTGATGCGAAACGCCGGGAGAGGTAGGAGTGCTGACGAAATCTAGGCCAAGTTCGGTGGCGACAGAACGAATCGCGCCGGCCAGGCCGTCCTTAGCGGGTAGAATCCAGGAGCCGGCGGGAAAGTCGCCGTCGCCGACTCGGAAGGGGTGCTCGGCAATTTCCACATCGAAGGAAGCGAGCCGATAGCGAGCGGCGAAAAGGCTCTCCTGGCCGGTGTCTTTCAACAGGAACACGGGACCTTCTCCAGAAACGGAGCCTGCCGGCCGTGGCGTCTCTTTCAGCGGCGTGAGCGCCGCGGATCGAATGGACCCATCTGCAGTGGGGATAGCGGCGAGATGGAAATTGGCGGGAAACTCCCAGGAGACATCGTCGTAGGGTTCCCCTTTGTCCTTGGGAAAGACCTGAGGCGAGAGGAGGTCGACGGCGTAATTGCGATAGGGCTGGTCGAGACGGACGACGTAGGTGCCCGCGGGAAAGTGGCCTTCGGTGAGAGCGATAGCGTTTTGGGCGCGGCCGACTTCGATGCGTTGCGCGAGCAGGCGACCAACCATGTCGGCAACGCGCTTGCGGTCTCCCTGATCTTCCGGGATGAGATAGGCATAGGGAGGTTCGTCAAGTCCTTTGCGCCACGAGTCCCAGCCTTTCTTGTAGAAATTGCGAAGCATCTCTTTGGAGTTGCGAGCGGCAAAGTCGAGGGCGGCAAGCGCGCCGGTTTCGGTGTAGTTGAGGTTGTCGCGCTCGGACCAGTCAAATTCGGCAGGAGGAGGAAACGGGCGGTACCACTCCATGGAAGTTTGTGAAGGACCGAGAGAGTAATGCAAGGTCTCAGCGGTGCCGTTGCCCAGAGTTTCATAGCCGCGGCCGATGCTGTTGTGATTCATGGCCACGGAATCAAGATAGAGATGGCTGAAAGCTTCGCCAAAATTCCAAGTGGAAACGCCGGGCATGCCGAAGGCGGTCATGGTTTGGACTTCATGAAAGCTGAGCTCGAGAAATTCCGTGTAGGTGATGGGATCGATGTTGGGGTTGTAAGGACCGGTGCCGTTCCAGGTCATCATCAGGGGAGAGCCTTCGTGAAGATCGTGGACCACGGTGGGATGCCATTCGTGAAACATGCGGTGAACGGCCTTGGTGGTTTCGTGGGTTTGCTGATGGGTGTCGCGATTGATGTCGACGAAGGCGTACTTAGACCAGTACGGCGGAGACTGGCGGGGCGAGGTGGCCCGATTGGTCTTACCCTTGAGGTAGCGATAAAACCATTCCACCATCTTGTCGCGGCCATCGGGATTCGAGACGGGATTGATGAGAACGATGAGTTGTTCGCGGATGCGACGGATGTTTGGCTGGTCGGAGACGGCGAGGCGATAGGCGAGTTCGAGCACGGCTTCCGCGGAACCGGTTTCATCGGCGTGCAAGCCTGCGTTGAAATAGTAGATTGGGCGGGAGGTGGCGATGAGCGCTTCAGCAGCGGCCGGTGAGACGGTGCGAGGGTCAGCCAGCGATGCTGTGGCGGCCTTGAGGCGGTCGAGGTCGTGGATGCCGGCTTCATCGGCGACCGCGACCATCAAGATATCACGGCCCTCTTCGCTGCGCCCGATGGAGAAAACGCGAACATTAGCGGAAGCGGCGGCAAGGGCACGGCAGTAAGCGTGCGCTTTCGCAGTGTCAACGAATTCACCGGGGGCGCCGGGGATGCGGCCAAAAAAGGCGAGTGGCGAGGGAACACCGTGCGATTGGGGGATGTAGGAAACCCAAGGCGAAAGGAAATGCGGATCGCCGGTGGCTTTCGCGATGGCTTCGACAGAACCGGGTTCGGGAGTGTCGGGGGCGGCCGAGTCGGTCGAGACCGCCACGGCGGCCAAAGTGCTGAGTAAGGCCGCGATCCCCGCCAGCCACCGAATCATCGCTTGCCTCCGTTTGTGGGGAATTTGCTCTTTGAGCGAGCGGAGTGTATCACGCTTGGCGGAAGGGGACGAAGGCGTGAGGCTTCCAAAGGAGTGTGAAAGAAGATAGTTGTTTGTAGGTCATAACCATCATTCTGAATAAGCGCCGAAGGCGTCGTGGCCAGCCGTCGAAAACTCGGGCTGTGATACGCTCGATGCCATGCGGATCTTTTTTGTCATGCTCTGCTGCCATTTAGCTGTTGGTGCCAGCGTGGCCCGCGAGCCCGCACCGGACAAGGCGTCCCGTCCCGGCGTTTTTCTCATTACCATCGATACTCTGCGCGCCGACCACGTTCACTGCTATGGGTACGACCGAATCCGAACTCCCGCGCTAGATCTGTTAGCAAAGCAAGGAGTCCGCTTCACTCAGGCATTTACACCCAGCCCCATCACGAATAGCTCGCACGTGAGCATTATGACTGGGCTTTTGCCGAGCTCGCACGGAGTCAGCAACTTCGGCGTCCCCTTGGCCGCTAGCTACCCCACCCTGGCAGAATTACTCACCAAGGAGGGCTACCGCTCGGCAGCATTCATAGGCGCCGTGATCCTTGACAGCAAGAATCTCGCGCCCGGCCTCGATCGCGGTTTCGAGTTCTACGATAACTTCCCAGAGCTCACGACGAGGAAGTCCCGGTGGGGACGCCTTGAGCGCCGAGGTATGGAAGTAGAGCAACGCGCAGAATCGTGGCTCAACGCGCACCCAACCGGTGCACGCTTCGTTTGGGTGCACTTCTACGATCCGCACGATCCGTACGAGCCGCCTCCGCCGTATTCCGAAGTTTACAAGGACCGGCTCTACGACGGAGAAATTGCTTACGCGGATTCGGCCTTGGGTCGCTTGCTTGCATACCTCAGAAAACAGGGATGGTATGAGGGATCCATGATTGTTGTGGTGGGAGATCACGGAGAAGGGCTGGGCGAACATCACGAAAACACTCACGGCATCTTTCTCTACGATTCCACGACCCACGTTCCTTTGCTTGTGAAGCTGCCGAATGAACGCGAGGCGGGCAGGACGATTGAAGCGCAGGTTCGCACGACAGATATCATGCCCACGATTCTCGACCTGCTTGGCATTGCTGCTCCGGCGCGTCTGGATGGCGATTCTCTGGAGCCATTCCTTGCCGGTATCGAGGCGGCTCCTCGCACCGTTTTTGGTGAAACCGATTATCCGCTGCGGTTTGCATGGGCCCCGCTACGATCGGTTCGAACGGAAGGCTTCAAGTTGATCGAGGCGCCGAAGCCGGAACTCTACGATCTCCATGGCGATCCCCGCGAATTGCGGAACCAATACCAACCCTGGGATCAAACGGTTCAGAAACTGCGCAGAGTGCTCGCGGAATTAATCTCCAAGTCAGAGACACCCGGAAAAACTTCGCCCGGCGCTGTATCCGCGACGACCATCGATGAGCTGCACGCGCTCGGTTATTTGGGCTCAGCCGACGCTCGAAGCGCTACGGATGTTCCCGAACCCTCGTTGTTGCCCGATCCCAAGGACAAGATTGAGGAGCAGAATCTGCTGCACGCCGCGATGATGGCGTCAGAGGACGGGGAGCCGGATAAGGCCCGGGTGGCGCTTCGGAAGGTGCTGCAACTGGACCCAGGCTCGGCGATCGCTCTTAGACAACTGAGCCGGCTGGAGATGGCTGCAGGGAATTACGCTCGAGCGGCCGGCTATTTGCGACGGGCGCAAGATGTGCCGCCGAATGACCCGACGGATGCATTGGACTACGCGCGAGCACTGGAATTGAGCGGCGATCCGCTCGGCGCGAGGGACGTTCTCGAGGCCAGTTTGAAGTTGAACCCTCACCAATTTCGAGCGCGGCTCTCGCTCGGGCGAGTGTATCTCCGTTTGAACGATTTGAAAGCGGCACAGGAACAATTTGAGAGCGCGATACTTTTAGAGCCCGGGATTTCAGAAGCACAGATCGATCTCGCTCGGGCGCTGAACCGTCAGAAAAAGTTTGCCGATGCGGTGGAGTTGCTTGAACCGGTTGCTGATTCTTCGAGCAGCGATGCAGAAATGTTTGTGGTGCTTGCAGAGGCCTACACCGGCCTTGGGCGTCGGCAAGACGCGAAACGTGCCGAATCACGGGCCAGGGCGCTACAAAAATCGAAACGGCCGCAATGAACGGCCGGTCGATGGGGATCAAAGGAAGTTCCGCCCGGGTAAGTTCCAGCGAGTTACTGCTTCACGGCCACTTTAGTGTCGGGGCTCTCGAAGATTTCCGTCAGAACGCGTCCGCGCATCTGCTTCGGTTGCTCAATGCCATAGATGTGCAGTAGGGTAGGCGCCACGTCATATACGCTGGCTCCCAAACCCATCAGCCGAAGATCATGCTTGATGCCGGGCCCTACGGCGAAGAACGAGCCGGGGACGTCATCGCCATCGGCAAAATCGTGCTTGGCGATAACCGGCGTGGTCTTCTCGTGGTCCATGTGCGCATGGGGATCCTTCTCTTCGAACTCGCGCAGCGGTTTGATGCCGTGGTCAGAGAAGATGATTAAATATGTGTTTTCATCAACATGCTTCAGGATCGAGCCAAGCACTTTGTCGAAAGCGACGTACTGGTCCGGGAAGGCATCCATGCGCACGCCGTTGATGCTCGCATTGTAGCCAACATTGAACGGCGTAATGGGGTAGAGCCAGTGCCCGGTGCGGTCTTCGCACGATTGAGCCAAGAAGGTGAACTCCGTGGGGTGCGTAGTCAGCAGATACTCGAAAAGCTTGGTCTGCTGCTCGCGAATGAGCTGCACCTTGCTAAGCCACTTGTCTATGACTTCCGTCTCGTGACCCTTCAGATCTGCCGCGGCTGGCATCCGCTCGCAGTCAATATAGAAGTCGCCGACATTTTTCAGGAGTTCGGCTTGCATGCTCTTGGGATAGACGGCTTCACCGCCCATCACTTCGCTCAGCTTGGGCGCGCAAAGCACGCCGTCTTCGCAGTTCTTGCCGCGCGTCAGCATGCCGCTGATCATGTACCCGTTTACGGGCATGACGGGGAAAGTAGCCGGGACGTTAGCCATGCCCACGGTGACCCCGCTTTTCGATAGCATGGACCACACCGGCTCTTCCTTAAGCATGTTGGTGTTGGCAGTGATCCCACCGACGAGGAAACCAGTGACACCATGCTCCTCCGGATTCGTGCTGGTGAAGAGTGTGCTATAAACTCGCGGGCAATTGGGTGCGGAAACCGTACGGAGCTTTCCATAGGCGCCTCGCTCGATCACGCTCGACAAATTCGGCATCTGGCCTTTCAGCAGGAGCGGACGGATGATGTCCAGCTCCATGCCGTTGACGCCAACGAGGATGACGCGCGGTTTTGGCTTAGAAGCGCTTTGTTGTTGCCCAAAGACGGGAAGAGCCAGCAAGAAAACGGAAAGGAGGAAGGGAATTCTTTTCAGAACCATAGGACACCCCTGAGTTAGAGGGAAGTATATAGTCGCGAATCGCAGCTGTCCACGAAATGAGCGCGCGCGGCCGGATAGCTCCACCCTGCTTTTGTAGGTGGCGAATATTTAAGGATATGAATTTTGCGCAAGTTCTTTGTTTGCAGCACCTACGAGATGGAAGGGAAGTGTTGTATTTAAAGGACTTAGTGGTTGACGGACCGTGGAAACGGAGCTGCGTTTTTTTGCCCAAGGGCCGGCTAAGGAGGCTTTGCGGGGCATCGAGGAAAGGGACGGAAAAACGCCAGGCCTGCGCGGCAAACAAGCTGCCGTACTCCAAGGACATGTTTAGCTAGAAAGTACTTACGAAGCTCAGCTCACCGTCGAGGAAACAGGCGAGTCAGCGAATGCTCTTAGGGAGTGGCGGGCTTCAGGC
>Ga0210398_10001426_pt1 | contig 24748 bp, 27 predicted proteins | sample IncBWC4OmetaG_FD_161047 | JGI IMG/M metagenome (GOLD analysis project Ga0210398, IMG submission 161047) | Forest soil microbial communities from Barre Woods Harvard Forest LTER site, Petersham, Massachusetts, United States - Inc-BW-C-4-O | ecosystem: Environmental > Terrestrial > Soil >... | reverse complement strand
CGCGCATCCCGGCGATCCCGACAAGTACCTCATGATTTCGGCCGACTGCCACGCCAACGAACCCGGCAGCTTGTGGCGTCATCGCCTCGACGCCAAGTATCGGGACCGCCTTCCTCATGTCGAAGTCGATGAGAAGGGGGAAAAGTGGTTTATCGCCGAGGGGCTCGGCAAATCGCGGGTGCGTGCGCGGATGATCGCCGACGTGCCGCGGGAGAACAGCGAGGATCGCCTGCGCGGCAACGCGGGCGCGGACCCGGTCGAGCGCATCACGGATCACATCCGCGACGGCATCGACGCCGAGATCATCTTCCCCAATAAGGGCTTGATGATGTTTGCCACCAGGGATGCCGCCTTCGGAATGGCGCAGTGCAAAGTGTGGAACGATTTCGCGTGGGAAATGTACGGCCAGTACAACGATTTCATGTCACCCGCCGCGGCCATTATGACGTCGGACGTCACACTCGCCATCGAGGAAATCAAGCGCGTCGCGAAGATGGGCTTCCGATTTCTCACCCTGCCGTGCAAGCCGGTTTTCGGCGGCCACGATTCCCGCGATACCAATTACAATCTCAACGAGTTCGATCCGATGTGGGCCGCGATCCAGGATGTTGATCTGCCGATCACTTTCCACGTCTCAACCGGACGCGACCCGCGCGCGGCGCGCAAGGAAGGCGGCGCGGTCATCAATTATGTCGCGCATTCGCTGTCGCCGACCATCGAACCGGTCGCGAGCCTGTGCGGTTCCGGAGTGCTGGAGCGATTTCCGAAAATAAAATTCGCCGCCGTCGAAAGTGGAATCGGATGGGTGCCGTGGGCGCTCGATGCGATGGACGAGGCCGCCGTTAAACACCATCTGTGGGCGTACCCGAAGCTCAAGAAACTGCCGAGCGAATATTTTCGCAGCAACGGTGCGGCGACATTCCAGGAAGATCGCCCCGGGCTGATGCTCGCGGAGGCTTATAACCTGGTCGACAATTTCATGTGGGCCAACGACTACCCGCACGCCGAAGGGACGTGGCCGCATTCGGCGGAAGCGATCGAACGCGAGATGGGAGCGTTGAAGGAAGAGTCGCGGGCGAAAATCCTCGGGCTCAACGCCGCGAAGATGTTCAAATTTGACGTCGATCTGCTGCTGAAGCGGCGCGCAGAAAGAGCAACCTGAGACTTCCTGCCGCGCCTCCTCGATACGAGGAAGCGCGGCAATCGAATCACAACCTACTTCACGCGCTCGAGCACGAGGACCGGAATCTTGCGCGCGGTTTTTTTGGCATACTCGTTGAACTGCGGCATCATCTTCGCCTGTTCGGCGAACAGCCGATCGCGCTCCGCGCCCTTCGCCTCTGACACCTTCGCTTTAAACTTCTCGGCACCGATTTCCACCTCGACCTCGGGATGGGTAATCAGATTGTGGTACCAGCTCGGATTCTTCGGCGCCCCGGCATAGGACGCGATGATGACGCAGCGGTCGCCATCCTTGGAGTACACCAGCGGCGTGGTATAGCTTTTGCCGCTCTTCGCGCCCTTGTGATTGATGATAATCATCGGCGCGCCGGCAAACTGTCCGCCGACCTTGCCGCCGCTGCTGCGAAACTCGTCGATAATCTTCTTGTTGAATTCAGCCATCGGGCTCGCCATGTGGTTCTCCTTTTGGTCGCTATGCGAAAATTTCGTCGAAAAAGTTGACCATCGCTTTCCATGAGCGCTGATCGGTCTGCTTGTTGTATTCGAGCGCGGCCGGCATTCCGGCGCTGGCCGCGTCGACATTGGTGAAGCTGTGCTTGGTCTTGGCATAGCTGATCAGCTGCCAATCCGCGCCGGCCTTGTTCATCTCGTCCTCGAATGCCTTGACCGCGTCGTAAGGCACCATCGGATCGTCGGCGCCGGTGTTGACGAGGATTTTCGCGGTAACCTTACCCGGCTCCGCCGGACGCTGCGTCTGCAGTCCCGAATGGAACGTCACCACGCCCTTGAGGGGAGCGCCGTCGCGCGCGAGCTCGAGACCGAAGGTGCCGCCCATGCAGAATCCGATTTCCGCCAACTTGCTCGCATCGACCTGCGGCAGCGAGGCGAGTTTATCCAGCGCGACCCGTACCCGCTTGCGCGCTTTGGCGGTATCGGCAAACAGATCGGTCGCGAGCTTGATCGCTTCCTGCACCGTGGCGAGCTCGAGCCCGTTGCCGTAGGGGTCGCCGGCAAGCGCGACGTAACCGAGCTGCGCGAGACGCTCGGCGCGTCGCTTGGCGTGAGTGCCAAGGCCCAACGCCTCAGGCATCACGAGGATTCCCGGACGCTTGCCGGTTTTGGTTTCGTCGTAGGCGAGATATCCGCGCAGGGTCACGTCGCCATCTTTGTATTCGATCGTCTCGGTCTTCATGCCCACTCCTTGTGCTAAGGATCTTCAGTTGCAATTTGATACTGATAGCGCGGTGGAGGGGCTTGGGGAAAGTCAGAACTGCGCGGTACTGAGCCGCCGGCGCTCGGTCGAATCCCGCAATTCCTTCCAGATCGCCGCTTCGATACGGCGCGCTTCCGGGCCGGGCTGCGATTCGACCTGCGCATGCAATTCGATGAGCGTCGCGCGAAGCTCGCAGTTGCTTTTCTCCAGCGCCGAAATATGGAGGTCGTGGTCGCTGGTTTCGCTCATTGCGCTGAGGCGCTGCTTGAACGTCGCATCATTCACCTGCGGTACCGCTTCGCGGAAAAGCTTGCGGATGGCGTCGTTCTCCTCGACCCGGCGGCTGGCCGCGCGATCCCACTCCTCGCCGATGATCGAAAGAATGCTCGCGATCATGCCCACGGTTCCCTGATGATAGGTGGGACTGATCGCAGGTATCACGCGGGTGATGAGATCCGCGGCCATGGTCTGACACACCGCTTCAATTTTCGGCCTCATGGTAATTGCCCCATCAGTTCGAGCACCGCGCGATCCTGGCTGTTCATCAGCGCCCACGAGCTCAAAATGAGGATCGGGTCCTTGTTATCGCCGGTCTCCCATGCATGCGCGCTGGAAACCCAAATCCCCTGCCCTTTAACGCACGCCATCAATTCCCACCAATGCAGCGCGGCGGGATCGGCTTTCATACCGCTCGCTTTTTCCCAAATCGCGATTGCCTGCTCGCGCGGAACCAGCCCGCCGCGGCGATCATCATGCGCCCAGCACCAGACCCGATTGAGACTCCAGCCCAAATCCTCGAGCGGGTCGCCGAGATGGGACATTTCCCAATCAAGGATGCCGTGGATGCGCCCCGTCTCATCGTAGAGAAAGTTGCCGGTTCGGTAGTCTCCGTGTACGACGCTGACCTTTTGCGCCTGCGGAGGCGGATTGCGCCGCATCCATCGAATCGCGGCGCGCATTATCGGTTGCGGAATCAGCTCGTCAGAATCCAGCACGCCTTCCCAATAGTCGAGCTCGCGCTTCCAGCATTGGTCGGGTGCGACGGCTTCCATGGCGCCAACTAACCCCAGCTGCGCGGGGTCCTGTTTTGCGATCTCACCGAGGATCGACCATTTCTGTTGCGCGATCTTTTCATGATGCGACGCGTAGGGCTCCATCAGCATTCGCGCCGGCGCACTCTGGAAGCCGCTCATCTCGACGCTGATGAAAAACGGGCTGCCGAGATGACGCGGGTCATCTTCGAGCCACAACACCTCGGGAACCGGGACCGGCGTTCTGAAAAACGCCTGGTAGGCGGCAAACTCGATCTTTCTGTCGGTGTCGATCAGGCTGGCGGCGGGATCGCGTCGCACAATCAATCGGCGCTCGCGTTCATTATCCGCTTCGCGATAGCTGACGCGAAAAGAATACGTCTGGCGCGACGCCCCGCCGGAAATCTGTTCGAGCTGGTCAACCCGAACCCGCCCTGCGGCAGGCATTTTCAGCTGGATGTACTGTGCGAGAGCCTCTTCCAACGACACCATCAGGAATCTCGACTCTTCACATCGCGCGCAATCTATCTAGTAGCGTTTCCGAAAACAGCTCCGCGGGAAGCACTTCCGGCCCTATGAATGCGACCGGCCCGAGGTCGGGAAGATTGCCCCGCGCGCGCTCCTCGCGAACCTTCATTCGGCGCTCGCGCGCGTGCGGTCCGAACTCGACATTCAGAATCGAGGAGGTCCACGCGGTCAACCGCAGGCGGCGCATGCGCTCGCGCCGCTCCTCGGCGTAGGGGAGAAATGTTTCGGCGCACCAGTCGCGATTTTCCAGCATCAGGTCGCGCACGATACGCACGTCGCGGTAGGTGATCGAAAGCCCCTGCCCAATGATGGGATCGTTGTGGCCCGCCGCATCGCCGATGAGCACCACGCCTGGCACATAGGGCACCTCCGTCCAGGTGTCCTCATTTCCGTACGAATTGCAGGGTCCGGCCGGCGTCGCATTCGCGAGATGCTCGCTGCCCGGCACACAGCTCAGCCTGAACGCCTCGAGGAAGCGCGCCTGGTTGTCAGCGCCGGCGAAACGCCGCCGCTCATCGAGTCCGTAACATATATAGAGCCGCACGCGACTTGGCGACTGCGGAAACGCGAGGAAGTTGATGCTGCCCTCGGTGCCGAAAATCTGCACGTCTTCGGGCCACCCATCGGCATTGTCGATCAGCATCCCCGCCATCAGATGATGCGTCGGGTCGCGATGCTCCTCGATTCCCACCTGGCGCCGCACCATCGAGTTACGGCCATCGGCGCCAATCACGATGCGCGGTTTGAACTCCCGCGTTTGTCCCTCATGATGAAACCGCACCGACGGCGCAGTACCCGCCGTCACTTCGATGTCGGTGACGCCGCGCATTAGTTCCGCGCCGCTGGCGATCGCCTCCGCATTGAGGACGTCACACATATACGGATGACGCATACAGAGGGGCGGCTTCAATCCGGCGCCCTCGAACGCGGTGAAACTGAGAGTCTGCGCCTGCGCGGTTTCGGTATCGACGTCATCGCCATAGGGGATATGCCGTCGCGGGTGATGGCCGCCGGCGCCAATCAGCATCTCATACAACCCGAGGCGCTGAGTTTCAGCGACTCCCCATGGCGCGATCCACTCGCCGCGCACATGATCGACATGCACGGTCGATTTTTCCAGGATGGTCACCGAGATTCCCGCGCGCGCGAGTGCGATGGCGAGCGCACTGCCGCCGATTCCGCCGCCGACCAATACGACGTCAGGATTTGGGTGTTTTGGCATGCTTGGAATTCACCACATCATTAAGCAGCATACAATCCGCTCGCCTGCCACGGACCGCGCGAAATTTCATCTCTTGGGCTTCGGGCGGCGTTCGGTAATAGTGACGCTGCAGAACCCCAGGAGGATCGCCGCAATGGCTATCGACATCATTTACCGAGGCCGCGTTTCCAGGATCGCCGGTGCAAAAGCCGAGGGCGACAACCTGTGGCTCGGCAGTGCGGACCTGACCACCGTAAGTGGATGGGAAGTCAAGGCGGAAGGCGCCTGCATGGGGGATGTATGCATTCCGATTCCGCCCGCGCGCGCGAGCGAATTCCTTCGTGACCAAGGCAACGCTTTCAACCTCGCAGCTCTCGCGCGTCACCTCGGCGAGCCGGCCGTCCATGATGACGTCAACGGCGTGTGGTATTTCGGCGAAGCCGCCGCGACTCGTCGCGCCGCGCTCGCCTCGCTGCAAGCGCCGGATTTCGAACTCCCCGACCTCGATGGCAAGATGCATCGCTTGTCTGACTATCGAGGCAAGAAAGTTCTCCTCGCCGCATGGGCCTCCTGGTGAGGATGCCGCTATGACCTGCCAGTCTGGCAGGGCCTTTACGAAGAGCTGAAGGACCATCGTTTTACTATCATCGCAGTCGCGCTCGATAGCGCTGGAGCGGCGGCCGTGCGCGATTTCATCCGGCCCGCTTCACTCGAGATGCCGCCGCTGCTGCAGGACATCATGGGATGGGACGACGGATTCATGAGCCGCGCAGGCGTGCCGCAATATCCGTGTCTGATCGATCAGAAGCACATCACCGGCGAGCTTTACGAATTCATCAACGTACCAATGGTGGTGTGGATCGACGAGAAGGGCCGTGTCGTGCGGCCGGCCGAGCCCGCGGGGGTGGTTGATACGGTCCGCCAGCTCGATCCGCAGACATTTCAGCTGCCAAAGGATGCGATCGAAGAGGGCAAGCGCATTCGGAGATCATACGTCGATGCGATCCGTGACTGGGTCGCCAAGGGCGATCGCAGCGAGTTCGCACTTCCTCCGGACGAGGCGCGCAACCGGGCTACCGGTCCCGACGACACCGACGCGCTGGCGACGGCGAATTTTCGCCTCGGCGAGTATCTCTTCGAGCGGGGGCATCGCGACGAGGCGCTGAAATATTTTGCCGAGGCGCGCCGTCTGCGGCCCGAGAGTTGGAGCTTCAAACGGCAGACGTGGGAGTTGGAGCAAGCGGGAAAAGCTTCGGGCGCGGAATTCTTCGCCGAGGTGATGGCATTGGGCGACAAGCATTACTACGCGCCGCTGGAAATGAAGGCCTCCGGGAAGTAGCGCGCCCCCGCGTTACGTCATCACCAGCATAAGCAAACCACCGACAATTATGAAGCCTCCACCAAGAAGCAGCCGGTCATCGGGGATCTGCCTGAATAGAATCAACGAGATGACCTGGGAGACGACGAAGAAAATCGCGATGTAGAGCCCCATCAGGCGATTGAAGTCGAGGCCGCTTTGGTTGACCAGGATGCCGTATGCGAAAAGCGCGATCCCTCCTGCGGCGATGAAATAGCTGCGGCCGCCCAGTCCAATCCGGACCAGCGCGTCGCCGCCAACTTCGAGCGCCGCGGCCACAATCAAAATGATCAAAACTTTAAGGATCAAGGTACCCCTCCCGGACAGCGCGCCGATGAGATCAAATCAGAACCAACGCAGCATCGCCATCGAAAGGAATAGTAGAAGATTATTGTTCAGGCGGCCTCCTCAGGAATCGGCCCGGAATGGGAGGCTGATCGGCATCTGTCAGGTACGCGAGAATACCAGAATTAGCGAACCCGAAAAGACAGGTCAGTATGTCTCCCTGCCACCACCGCGAAGAGATCGGCATCGCCCGCTTCATCGCGCTCTCCTATCACTCTAGGCCAGCCTGTGATTACTAGCGGCTAATCATTCGGACAAGCGCGACTCGCGCCGGATGATCGCACGCGTTCTCATGCGAAAATGCTCACTGCAAGGTTGCTGTTGCTGATCGGCAAAAGCGCCCTACACGGAAATATCCATGCCGCGCGGCGTGGTATTGCAACCATCGAAGGTTAAGCTATGAGAAGGTGGACGGCATCGCGGGCCTCGGCGACGGGACCAAAGGGCTTCTCGGTATGAGCGCAATTCTCACCAGTACGTTTGCTCCCACAGCGATGGCGAATCTGCACCTCACCAAAGGCGGGATGGCATCGCGATCGCCGATGGCCGAGCTCTCTGGAAATGCGTTGCAGGAGCGGTTGCTCAAGGGGGTGCGCGCGGCCGAGGAACTTGGCATCGACTACCTGCTGGTCGCGCAGCGATGGTGGGGGACCGGCGCGGAAATCGAGGGCTCGACTTACGACTGCATCGCGATGACCGCGTTCTATGCGGCGCATACCCAGCGCATGCGGCTCATTACCGCGATTCATCCAGGATTCTTTCTCCCCGCGGTCATTGCGAAGTGGGGCACGACGATCGACCGGCTCACCGGCGGCCGCTGGTCGATCAATGTCACCTCGGGGTGGCATGAGGCGGAATTCGGAATGTTCGGCGCCGAATTGCTCGAGCACGATGAGCGCTACGCACGCTCGACGGAGTTCATCGAAGTTCTGCGGCGCGCATGGAGCGGCGCGGAAACAAATTTCGAGGGCCGCTTTTATCAGACGCGTGGCCTGCGGCTGGAACCGCGGCCGAGCGCGCCGCTGGAAATTTGGCAGGGCGGCCAGTCCCCTGCCGCGATCGAGATGGCGGCGCGCCATTCCGATTGGATGTTCCTCAATGGCGGCGCGCCGGAAAAAATCGGTGGCATCATCGAGAAGGTGCGCGCCCGCGCGACCGCGATGGGACGGCAAGTTCGCTTCGCTGTCTATGCGATCCCGCTGTGCCGCGGCACCGACGCCGAGGCGGAAGCGGAAATCGCAAAGATGGTCGACGCCATCGATCCAGCGATCATCGCGCGCCGAATCGAGAAGACCTCGGGCGCGCGCGGGATGTGGGCCTCCGATGACAAGCTCAGCTTCCTCGACAGCAACGAAGGGTACGCGAGCCGTCTCATCGGAAGTCCCGCCACCATCATCGAGCGGATGCGAAAGTTTCATGCGCTCGGAGTCGATTGTTTCCATCTCACGCTGCACGATCAGCTCTTCAATCGCGAAGTTCTGCCGGCGCTGCGAAAGCTCTGAAAAAAGAGGCGGCGAAATGGCGCGATGCATCGGGATGTGCGATGAATCAGTTCACATACCGATCGGATAATTCAGTGAGAGGTCCCATCCGGTGACACTAAGAGACGAATTTCGGGAAAACGGCGTGGTGTTTATCGAGCGTGCGTTAGACTCCGCCGCATTGCGGATGGCGGAGGAGGCGTACGACTGGAGCCTGGCGCATCCAAGTCCGGGCAGTGCGAATTTTGTGACCAGGGATTCCGCCGCGACGTTTTACCAGGACCTCGCGAATCCGCAAGCGCTCGCTGCGTACCGAAAGATGCTCGAGGCATCGCCGGCTGCCGATATCGCCGCAGCGCTGTGGGGCACGCCCGAGGTATGGTTCATGTATGAGCAGGTGTTTCTGAAAGAAGGCGGCGAGAGCCGGCGCACCCCATGGCATCAGGATTCGTCGTACCTGCCCATCGAGGGAAACGATATCGCGGTGGTGTGGATTAGCTTCGAGCCGGTGGCCAAGGAAAACGCGCTGGAGTTCGTACGCGGATCGCATCGCGGAGTGCTCTATGACGGATCGAGGTTCGATCCGAATGATGATACGGCGCCGCTTTACGGCAATGGCGTGCTGCCGCGGCTACCGAATATCGAGGCCGAGCGCGCGAAGTGGGATATCGTCTCGTGGGGCGTGAATCCCGGCGACGTCGTGGTGTTTCATCCGGGCATGCTGCACGGGGGCGCACCCACCCACGGCGACATCCGGCGCCGTACGCTGTCGCTGCGATTTTTCGGCGACGATGCGACCTACAAGTTGCGACCCACCGATGTCGAAGCGACCACGCCGCCGTTTCGTCGCGAGCCGGGCCAGGAAGACACGCGGTCAGCGCTTGCCAAGATCAGCGAGACGCTAAAGCCGGGAGAGCCGTTTCGACATCCGGAATTTCTGAAGCTGCGGCCACGACATTAAACTTCGCTTAAGGAAAAGCACATGAAACTTGGCTTGCTGTACGAAGTTCAGATTCCGAAACCATGGACCCCCGGCATCGAGGCGCGGACCTACGGCGAGGTGCTCGAGCAAGTCGTCCTCGCCGACCGGCTGGGATGGGGCTATGTCTGGGCCGTCGAGCATCACCTGCTCCCGCAGTGGTCGCATTGCCCCGCGCCGGAGGTCTTGTTCGGCGCACTGACTCAACTGACCAAGCGGATCCGGATCGGACACGGCATCGCTTTACTGCCGCGCAATTTCAACCATGCGTTGCGGGTTGCGGAACGCGCCGCCGTGCTCGATATCCTTAGTGGTGGCCGCGTCGAGCTAGGCACCGGGCGCGCCGTGACATTGCAGGAGCTTGATGGCTTCGAAGTCAATCCGGACGACACGCAAGCGATGTGGGCCGAGGCGGTCGAGGTGCTGGTTCGCAGTTGGAAAGACGAGCCCATCGAGTACAAGGGCCGCTTCTATAACATTCCCAAGAGCTATGTGGTGCCGAAGCCGATTCAGAAGCCGCATCCGCCGATGTGGCTCGCAGGCACCAATCCCGAAACCTTCAACCTCGCGGGTCGCAAGGGCCTTGGGATGCTGGGCTTCGTGACCGGTACGCCGGAAGAGGTGGCGCCGCGGATTGCCGCTTACAAGGAAGCAGTCAAGCATGCGGACCCGGTGTCAGGCGTCGTCAATGATCAATCGGCGGTCCTGATCCAGACTTACTGCGCCGAGACGCATGAGCAGGCGGTCGCCGATGTTACCAAGCCCCTGGAGATAGTCGCGCAACTCGCAGCCGAGCTTTTTCTTCCCTGGGCCGAGAAGGGTCGCGAGCGCAAGGCGGAGTCGTACAAGTATCTTACTGAGCAACAACGTGCCGGCGCCGCGACTGGCGATGTCGAGCAGCGCATTCGCGACGGCATCATCGCGGTCGGCACTCCGGCGGAAATCCTCAAACTCTTCCGCACCTATCGCGAGATGGGCGTCGATCAGATGCTGACCTGGGTTCAGTTCGGCGGGCTCGAGCACAGCAAGATCACGCGCAGCATGGAGCTGATCGGCAAACACATCATACCGGAACTGAATCGCTGACGAGGATTCAGTGCTGTGCGAGGTTGCGCAGGATTTTGAGGCGCAGCTTCAGCTTGTTGCCGAGCCAGAGCGCGTGCGTAGCGTGATCCTCGTATGCGTCGCCGGTGTTGGGATGCACCAGGACATCGAGGCCGCGGCGATTGAGCATCAGCCACGGCACGATGCGGCTGAATTTGGACTTGGCGAATTTAACCTGGTACATCGCCTGCGGATGCGGTCCGACCGCTTCGTCGCGCCAGCGGCCCATCTCGACGGCGAAGTTATTCTCGATCATCGAGCGCAGCCGGGCGGCAGCTTTCCGCGTGTCACCGTCATAGTAGATATGCGCGTGGTAGTCTTCGATCTTCGCGGGATCCACAGCTTTCATTGGTTCATCCTAGCGCGCGCCCGCGGCATCGTCGAAGGAAGCTGGGCGCAGATGCTTCCAGGGGCGGGCCGACTCATAGGAGGCTGCCAGCGAAAGCAGATCGAACTCGCCATGGGGACGTCCTACAATTTGTAATCCAATCGGAAGACCCTCCGCGGAAAATCCTCCCGGCAGCGTGATCGCCGGCTGTCCGGTCGCGTTGAAGGGATATTCGAAAGCGATCCAGGTCCACAACTCGTCAAGGTAGCGATCCGGGCGCGAGGGAAAGGTGCCGTTGCGCATCGCGGGCTTGGTCATGGTCGGCGTAACCAGCGCATCATAGGGGTCCAGGCGCTGAACGATTGCGCGCGAGGTGTTGTGCATCGCGGTGACGAGCGTGATGTAATCGGCGGCACTGACTTTACGCCCGTGCTCATACATCTCGCGCACGACCGCATCTACGGTGGCTAAATTTTCAATCGGCACCGCGGCGATGCCGACGCAGATCAGCGTTCGCGCACACTCCAGCAACATCGCGCCCGGGTCCAGATCGATCGGCTCGAGGCGATGACCGATTTCACTTAGGGTCTCGCATGCGGACTCGAACGATTGGGTAACATCGCTGTCGTTCGCTCCCAAAGCGCTGGTGCCGATGGTAGCGATGCGAAGTTTCTTCGGCACGAGTTTCACCGCCTCGACAAAGGGACGCGCCGGCGGCGGCGCCCAATATGGATCGCCGACGACCGGACCCGCCAGGACGTCGAGCATCAGCGCGGCATCGCGCACCGAACGAGCGATTGGTCCGCGCGTCGCGAATCCGCCCCATGCCTCGCCGCGAAACGGCGCATAAGTCAGGCGGCCGCGCGAGGGCTTGAGCCCGACCACGCCGCAATTCGAGGAGGGTCCGCGAATCGATCCGCCGCCGTCGCTGCCCTCGGCGAGTGGCCCGAGGCCCGCGGCAACCTGTGCGGCGGCACCACCGCTCGAACCTCCGGCGTTGTGTTCGAGGCTCCAGGGGTTGCGCGCGATAGGACACAATCCGCCCTCCGTGGTGGGACGCGCGCCTAATTCCGGGGTGCTGGTCTTGCCGAGGAAAATTCCACCCGAGCGAAACAGGCGGGTCGCAATCTCCGCATCTTCGAGCGGGATCGAGTTGGCGTAGTTAGCCGAGCCGATGGTGGTGCGGATGCCTTTAGTGGGCGTGAGATCCTTCAATGAGTAGGGAATCCCGAACAGCGGCAGCGAAGAGGCGTCAGGTTGGTCCTCGAGCGATCTGGCATCTGCAAGTGCGCGATCGGCAAGCACCGTCATGTAGGCGCCCAGAGTGGGATTGTGCCGCTCGATGCGCGCGAGGAAAAACTCCGCGACTTCACGCGGCCGCAACTCGGCTTTGCGAACCAGTTCGCGCAGGTCCCATGCCTCGATGAATGGATCGATGAGCGCGGCCATCGGCTACTGCGCGGTGATTCCGCCGTCAACCGAGATCGATGCGCCGGTCACGAACGACGCGCGCTCCGAGCATAGCCACACGACTGCTTCGGCGATTTCCTCGGGACGCGCCTTGCGGCCGACCGGTTCAACTTGATCGAGGCGTCCGGCGAGCTTCGGCACTTGCGCGATCATGTCGGCGACCAGCGGCGTGTCGACCACTCCGGGACATACATCATTGATGCGAATTCCGGTGCGCGCGTATTCGATAGCGGCACACTTGGTCAGCCCGACCACACCGTGTTTGGCGGCGGTGTAGGCCGGCATCGAAGGCGACGCGACCAGGCCTGCGGCGGAGGCGGTATTGACGATTGCGCCGGGAGACTTTTGCGCGAGGAACTGCCGGATCTCAGCGCGCATACAAAGCCACACGCCTTTGAGATTGATCGCCACAATGCGATCAAATTCCTCCTCGCTGTAGTCCGCGGTCTTACGCTGCGCACCGCCGATGCCCGCGTTGTTGAATGCGCAATCGAGCCGGCCGTAAGCCTTCACCGCGGCTGCGATCAAGGCGTCGACCTCGGCGGCGCGCGCGACGTCGCAGCGATGGAATTGCGCCTCGCCACCTTTGGCGCGAATCATTTCGACAGTTTCGCGGCCGCCTTGCTCGACCACGTCGGCAACAATTACGCGCGCACCTTCGCGCGCGAAAATCATCGCGGCGGCGCGTCCAATCCCCGATCCGCCGCCCGTTATGATTGCGCTCTTACCCTCGAGAAGTTCTGCCATGGTGTCGGTCTCCGTGCCTTAAGATTTTCCTCTATCACTTCGATAGTGAGTCGGCTATCTGTGGGCGCGATGAAGAAGGCGCAGCACTCCAGGACTGGCGCGAAGTCCTTACCTCGCGCGCGTGATCTCGGGATCCCGTTCGACGGACTAGCGGGGCGCTTCAACGCCATAACCGATGTAGCCGGCGTCGCAGTCGGCCATTCAACGATCATCCGCGGCGAGGGAAAACTCGTCGTGGGTCGCGGACCAGTGCGCACCGGAGTAACTGCTATCCTGCCGCGAGGACACCGGGACCACTCCCCGCTCTTCGCCGCCTGGTTTTCCCAAAACGGCAACGGCGAAATGACCGGCACTACCTGGATCGAAGAGTCAGGCTATCTCTCGACCCCGGTCATGATCAGCAACACTCACAGTGTCGGTGTGGTGCGCGATGCCGTTATCGAATGGCAGCTCAGAAATAACGCCATGACCCAGCCGTGGTCCCTTCCGGTAGTAGCGGAGACCTATGATGGATTTCTCAACGACATAAATGGATTTCACGTCACCCGGGACGATGCCTGGGCCGCGCTGAAGGCGGCGCAATCCGGCCCGGTTGCCGAAGGTAACGTTGGCGGTGGCACCGGGATGATTGGCTACGGATGGAAGGGCGGCATCGGAACGGCATCGCGAAAACTCTCGCGAGTTGAAGGCGGCTATACGCTAGGGATCCTGGTGCAGCTTAACTGCGGACGAGCTCATGAACTCCTCATCGCGGGCGTTCCGATTGGCCGCGAGCTAACGCCTAAGAGCTATGCAGTCTCGCCCGAGTCAGGATCGATCATCATAATTGCCGCGACCGATGCGCCGCTCCTGCCGCATCAGTTGAAGCGCGTCGCGCGCCGACTGACTATGGGTCTGGCACGCACCGGAAGTGTCTCAGGAAACGGTTCGGGTGACATCTTTCTCGCGTTTTCAACCGCCAGGACCCCGAGCGAGCGAGGAACCTCGGTCGCATCCGTCAAGATGCTGCGTGATTCCGCGATTGATCCAATCTTCACTGCCGCCGTTCATGCAACAGAGGAGGCGATCGTCAATGCGCTGGTAGCTGCCAGGACCATGACAGGCATCGAAGATCGAATTGTTCGCGCTCTTCCTCATGGTAGCTTGCGCGCAATCCTCAAGAAGTACGGCCGATGAAGCATCAACGCCCAAATTCCGAATGTGCGCATCGATGCTACTGAAGGTTTCCGGGAAGCCTGCATTTCGACGCATGTTTTTGCTTGCGATGGTGACGGCCATAGCGACCGGATGCCTCTTCAATCCGCACCGGACCACTCAAGACCTTGGCGGCGAGCACGTATCCTTCACCACTTCTGACGGAGTGCTGCTGCGTGGGCACCTATATGGGCGCGGTTCCACCGGCGTCATTCTCGCGCATATGTATCCAGCGGATCAGTCGGATTGGACTGATTTCGCGCGCGTGCTGGCAGCGCATGGCTACCAGGCTTTGACCTTCGACTTTAGAGGCTTTACCGAATCGGAAGGTGAGTCGGGCTCGGAATTTGCCGACCGCGATTTGCTCGCGGCCTATCAATTCTTGCGGCCGCGCGTTTCGCGGATCTTCATAGCAGGCGCCAGTCTTGGTTCCGAGGCCGCTATCATGGTGGCCGCGCACCAGCAAGTCGCGGGTATCATCTGTATCTCGACGCCGACCAACTTTGGCGGCCTCAATGTCGAGCCGGTAATCCACCTCGTGCGTGCGCCTATCCTATTCGTGACTTCCGTCGACGATCCGCTGGTTGAAGGCCAGCCTGAGATTCTCTACAAGCTGGCGACCGCGCCTAAGTCATTGGAAGTCTACCCGGGCGACGCGCATGGCACTTCGATCCTGCGCGGGCCGCATGCGATGGAGCTTCAGAGCTTGATGCTGCGATTCATCGCCGACAACGAACCGACGGTGATCACGCCATAGCTCGACGAATCCCTATCTTCTAGGCCTGCTTTTTTTTGCGCTCGGCCCAACGCTTCTTCATCATCTCGGACAAGCGCTTTCGGCCTGCCGGAGTAAGTCCTTTGCGGCCCGGCTTCTTGGCGGAGCTAGCCATAGTTACGCCCGGCTTGCGGCCTCTGCGCTTGGGAGCTTCGGATTGTGCTTCCAACAGTCCAATGGCTTTGCCGATGCGCTCCATCTCCTGCTTCAACTCTGCCACAATTTTTTCAAGATCCAATATCCTTACCTCCAGCCAAGGTGTACCCCGCAGCTAGTTGACTAAACAGTACGAGCACACATTTAGCAATAGGAGCAGACCTGATTCCTAGTCTCAGACCTAGATTGCTGCAAAGTTATTTGTTCCAGCGCAGGACCATTCCTAGCTCTTCGCGTTCGAACCTTTACTCAGGCCTATCGGCATCCTTCAATGCGCGGGCGATAGTTTGCCAAGGCCGCACCGATTAATTCATCGATCTTCGATGCGAATCGCGCGCCACCAGCTGTCCCATCGGATGCTTTTTCGAGACGTGGTAGAATACCCATCCACGATTGGTATCGTCGCGTCGCCGGGACAGTCTGGGCTAATTGCATTTATTCCGCGCGGAAATTGTTCCTGGATGGCACTTCCGCCTGATTCCCTGTCCCACCCCACTGCCGACGGGCCCGCAACTTTCGCCTGGCAGTCGCGTCTATATTTATGAGAGCGCGACAGACATCAATGCTGGGAGGCCCTCGTTCCTCCTCCCTCGTTCGCGAAATTCCCCCCGTTTCGCAAGCGAGTTTAACATTGGCGAGGGCCTCCCCCTCCTTCTCGGCAACCATCCCCGCGGCGCACCGCAAGCCTCGATGGCCGTTCTACTTGCCCCCGCGCCGCGGCTATTGTGAGGCTGTGGCAAACCGGCTGCCGGCTTATCGCGCAACTTTCCGCGCCTTGCTTCGTCTTCCCAAGATAAGTGTCGAGGGTGGCTGAGATCAGTCCGGAAGTCGAAGACCTAGCCGCGCTGATTCGGCGAGCCCAGGACGGATCCGAAGCGGCGCTGGAAATCCTGATCGCGCGGTTTCAGGACCGGATCGCGGGCTTTGTGTATTCGCTGATCGGCCGCGATGACGCGATCGAGGATCTTTGCCACGACATTTTCATCAAAATGATCTCCGGCTTATCAGGGCTCAAAAATCCCGATAGCTTCGAGGCGTGGCTGTTTCGCATCGCACGCAACGTGGCGATGGATTCCCTGCGCCGCAAGCGCCTGTGGCGGATGTTCGTGCCGTTTGAACCCAAGCACGAGCAGATCGCCGAGGCGCCGCGCACCGATAGCCGCCTCGAGACCTTTCGCGCCGCCCTCGAGGGCATGCCCCCCAATCAGAAGGAACTCATTCTCCTGCTCGCCGAGAATGATTGGTCTTACGAACAACTCGCCGAAATCACCCATAGCACTGTGAGCGCGGTGAAGTCGCGCCTGTTTCGCGCCCGGGAATATCTTCGACAGAGGGTTGCCGATGAAGATTGAATCGCAATACGTAGAACATCAGCGCCGCCATGCCAGAGCGCAATTGCCGCCCGACTTTGCCCGGCGGGTCATCGAGGAGGCCCGGCAAAATGCCGGGGTTGCCGGCCTCGCCTTGCGCCTCCGGCTGGTCGCAATCACCGGGGTGCTATGCGTCATGGGTGCCATGTCGATGCATTGGATCCAGATGCAATACACCCAGCAACAAAATCTCCAGACCTGGACCACGACCGCCGAGCAAATAAGGGTGCTTGAGGAATCGATATGAGGGGTAACCTCCTGGTCGTACTCGCTACGGTCGCGCTCTTCGTGGCGGGACTCTTCGTAGGAGTATGGACTCAAAGGTCGCGTCCGGTGCCTCCACCGCCGGTGGGTCCGATGGGAGAATTTGGGCAGACCAAGCTGCTCGGCTACGGCGCTCCGCATGCCCCGCGACCTGCCCCGTGGTTCGTTGGAGGCAATGGTCCCGGCGGTCATCCGCCGGTGAGCCCGCAGGAGATTCGCAATCAGATTTCGCGGCTGATGCCGCAGATCGCTGACTTCCAGCAGAAGGTAGATGCCATCGAACAGCGGTTTAGAGCTTCTTTCGACGCGATTCTAACCCCCGAGCAGAAACAGAAGCTGGACGCGATTACCAAACGGCTCGCGAGCTTTCCCGATCCGCTGCCAGGATGCGCTCCCGGAATGGGCCCCATCTTCGTTTCGATGGTTATCTATCGGCCCACCCTCGAGCATCTCAGCGAAGACCTCGCGCTCGACGAGAAACAGCGTCAACAGTTGATGGATCTGCTGACCGCGCGCCGCAACAGCTTGCTGGCGCTGGTCGATGCTACCCCACCACCGAGCTTCAAGTTTCCCGACATGGTAAACCCCGACCCGGCGGAAGCGGCTCGTCCCTGAGCGCCTACCAGACGAACAATACCGTGCGCAGTTTGACCGGATCAGAATTGGGCGCGGCGCCAAGCGCGGTTAAATCGCCGCGCTGGTTGACCGCCAGACTTCCCGGAAAAAACGGCGGCAACCAACGCCCCGCCGCCGACACGTCGGCACTCGATTCGATCGGGATCTGAAGACCCTCCGCAGATTCGAAAACGAACAGGCGCTCCTCGCCGGTGTCGTCATGGCCGCCGAGGTACACCAACCCTGCCGAGGTAACCGAGGGGTCGACGAACGCCTGCAGCCGAGTGCCGAACTGCGTCAGATCGCCTTGACGTTTGATCGCGGTAAGCTCCCCATCCTTGGCGCGGAAGACCGCCGACTCGTCCTTCGCGGCGCCGCTGACGATCAAGGTTCCATCCGCGAGCAGACCCGGGCGTCCATCTGAAATAAAAGTCAAAACGCCAAGTTCGGTATGCGCTCCGGTGCGAAAGCTGCGCGTCAGCCGGCCCGCGCTGCCGATATAAGCCGTGTTGGTGGACGAATTTCGGTTGGTAAATGCAATCAGGTTGCCGACACTCGATTGCACGATCGCCGGTCGACCGAAGCTCGGGCCGAAGCTACCGCCGCCGGGCGCACGGTCTCCTTCGCGCGCCACTTCTCGCACCGGCGAATGCCCATCCAGGGTCACGACGACCGCTCTCTCGACCCGGTGGTCGCCGTCATCTTCGACGCGCCCGAGGAATGCCATTTCGCCGTTCCTCGCTATATCAGCGCTCCCGAAATACAACAGCTTCAGCGTATGACCTTGCGCGGTGCGATCGCCGATTCGCGCCAGGCAGCTCAGCCGCCCGTTTTCGTAACGAAACACCGCGTCCTTGCCGGAGGCCTCGGGCGCAAGAAAAGCAACCACCCCGTTAGCACTCGCGACCGGATAGGGATCAACTGCGAATTTCGGCCGGCAGTTATCAGCTATGGCTGCACCGTCGAGCACGCGCACGATGCGCAGGTTGCCAGGAGCGCCGACATTCGCACGATAAATGTCCCAGCGCGGCCGTTCATCCTGGCCAACGGTTTCGGCCCCGAAGACGACATCGCCCTCCGGTGAGATAGACGGTACCCCGAGATCCTCGAACACGTCACCGCCGGGAGCAACCGCGCCAAGCTGCGCAATCAGGGTCGGAACTTCGTCGCGCCCGCTCGCGTAAAGACCCGACGTGGTGTCCATGTCAACGCCCGCGGCGCCGCCTGGTCCACCAATGTTAAAGACAACCGCGCGCGCCGGCGGCGCCAGAATGATCAGTGCCAACGCCATCAAGCTGGAGAGCGCAAACGCGCTCGCCGTCTGTTTTCGATTCGCTAAGTGTTTTGCCAATTTTGTTTCTGACCCCTCTCGCGTTTCGCCGTTGCGATTCCGCGGAAGAAAAAGACCGCGCTGCGAAGGAATTACTGAACCCATCCATCCCTGCCTTCGAAAAAAATCGCCGCCCCACTTAACTGCAATCGAAGTGCCACCACATACCGATCGGTATGTTCGGGGTGTAATGAGGTATTCCAGGACCGAATCGCGCGAGAAAATCGCGTTTTGCTAGGGATTTCGCATTTTCGCGAGGAAAGTCGACCGGATCGCGACCGTTGGTCAGCGATGCAATGCTGCGCGGATGAGCTAGTGGTCGGGAAACGGGCAGGAGATCATTCGCAGGCGTCGGTCCATTGATCGTCGAATAACGGCACCCGTGCCTTCGCATAGGTGTGTTTCACCATGACACGCTCGCCCGCGAAGTGGAGCAAATCTAATCCTCGCCATGAGGTGGGCTTTCCTTTGACGGCGAGCGTGCAGCGCCAACTGATCATCGCTTTGCCGGATTCCGCATCGACAAAGATGTCGTCTTCGAGAAACTTCATGTTGCCGAACGCGCCGGTAAACTGCGGCGCAAAGGCTGCGCGGATCGCGGTCTTGCCGCGATTGCGTTTGCCGTTGAACTCATCGTAGACGCTGTCCTCGGAGAAGAAAGCCATCACCGCATCGAGGTCGTTGCGATTGAAGGCATCGGTGAAGCGTCGCGTGAGATCGATGAGCGTGGCCCGTTCCATTGGCGATTCTCCTCAGTGCAGCTCCGGCAGATTCAATATCACATCCCAACTCTTTTTCGGCGCGTCGTCGATCATGCGAATCCCGACATGATTGAGGCGTTCCAGATCGCCGGTAAACAGCGACACGTCGTGCAGCAGCGCCAGCGTGACAAAATCAAACCTCGCGCCCCGGGTGAACTCCGGCAGACGCGCGAAAAATGCCGCCTGAACCTCCTCACTCGCGGGCGGCGCGGAACTCCATCCGAGCTCGGAAATTGCCACGCGCTGGGTCGGAAGATACTTGCGCACCGATGAGTAGTAATCGTCGGGAACCTGCGCTTTCGATGGATCGCCCAACGCGTCGGGATAGCTGGTGAACGAGTACACGTCAACGCTGCCGGCGAATTGCTTGAGCAGGTCGAATTGCTGATGCGCGCGCATCACTTCCCATTGAAAGCTGAGCGTTACGATCTGCTGCGGATACTTATTCTTCACCGCCGCGTAAGCCTCGTGCGCGAGAGTCACGAACGATGGGAACTCGCGCGGGTTGCTCGCGAGAAAGTTGACCTCGGTCGCGAGACCCAGTACCTCCGGCTTCCGGGCCGCGAGATCCATGACTTCATCGAGGTAGGCGCGACGGACCTGCAGATCGTCGAAGTGCTTGCCCGCCAATGACTTCGGCAAGTCCGGTTGTCTGCGGTCGTTGCTCAGCGTGATCGGACTGAGCCAGAGCTGGAACTTAAGTCCGTGCTGTCGCGCCAGGTTCTCCATGACGACAAATGATCTGGAAGACGGCAGCGACCCCCATTGGAAGATCCAGGTGACCTGACTGCCGACCTGCGCAGCCTCATCGAAGAAGACATTGAAGTCATTCGGTGAGAAGTTGGGAAAGTGCGCGGGTGAAAGCGCCACCCCTATGATGGTGTCTTTGGCGGATGCCGTAGTTGTTGCCATAGACATCGATGCGGTCGTAATCAGGATGGATAAAACCATCGCGCCGGTAAATTGCTGCGGCTTCATTCAAGCGACCGCGCTTCAATCGTCGATCGGATGACATGCTCCAATCGCCACCCCGAGTGGATTGGAAGCAACAAAGACGGTTCGGCCATCAGCCAGAACATAGGACGTGGAGGTTCGCGGAAGTCGCGGGCGCTGGCCACATAAGCAAGATTCTTGGCGCCCGTCACCATCGCGCCGCAGTGCGGATCGCTTCCCGATCGCAGTTTCCAGATCATGGTGTTCGCGATGGTGCCGTCGGCTTTTTTCTCGTAGGTGCCGCGCACCAGGTCAAAGGTGCAGACGTTGGTGCCAAGGGCGTGAGTATCGTCGGCTAACTGCTCCGTCATCTGTCCGGAGGTGTAATTGCCGTGACCGTCCGCAACGATTTCGAGAGTGCCAGTGCCGGTTCCGAGCGGCGCCGTGTCGGACGAGAGCGGCCACCCATAGTCGTTAACGCCGCATCGCATCCGAGCACCTGGCGCGACCGGGTCCGCGAACACTGCGAGCGGGAAAATCACCAGCGCGACTACCGCTGCCGCCCAGCGCGCGCGCATCAGCTATGCTCCGGCGATGGTCATCTCGGCGATCTTGATGGTCGGTGACACCGTCGACGATCTCCACACCAGGTCATTCCCGATCATCTCAATCGAGTTGAACATGTCCTTGAGATTGCCCGCGATGGTGACTTCCTGGACCGGGTAGGTCAGCTCGCCGTTCTCGATCCAGATTCCGCCCGCGCCCCGCGAGTAGTCGCCGGTCACCATGTTGATGCCGAAGCCGATCAACTCGGTGAGATAGAGACCCTGCTTCACCGAGCCGATGATCTCCTCGGGGGTATGGCTTCCGGGCGCCAGGTAAAAGTTCGTCGTGCTAACGCCGGGTGGCGAACCGACCGAGCGCGAGGCGTTACCGGTGGGGGACAGTTTGAGCTTACGCGCCGAATAGCTGTCGAGCAGGTAAGTTTTCAGCTCGCCGTTTTCGACCAGGTTCTTGCGATTGGTCGCGAGACCTTCGCCGTCGAATGGTTTCGAGCCGGGGCCGCCAACCATCCGCGCGTCATCGACCAGGGTGACATTCGCCGATGCTACTTTCTGGCCGAGTTTACCTACCAGGTAGGAAGCTCCGCGGTACAGCGTGGGACCGGAGGCCGCTCCCGCCAGCGAATGCACCAGGCCGGCCGCCATCTGCGGGTCGAACACGATGGGCACGCGAGTGGTTTTGATTTTTCGCGCGCCAAGTTTTCGCAGCGCCCGCTCGGCCGCCTTCCTTCCGACCATCGCGGGATCGTCGAGCTTCTCAAACATCCGGTTCGAGGTGTACCAGTAGCCGGTCTGCATCCCGCTCTCGTCCTGTGCGATCGGCGCGATGCCCAGATGATAGCTGGTCCCCGCGTATTCGCCCGCGAAACCCTGGCTATTGGCAAAAATGACGCGATAGGTGCCGGAATCGAATTCCGCGCCCTCGGAATTTTTAATCCGCGGATCGCTCTGCAAGGCCGCTTTCTCTGCGCTGCGCGCTAGTTCGAGCGCCCTGGGCGCTGCGATTATTCGATGCTGGTTATCCTCCAGATCCAGCTCGGGAAACGAATGCGGATGCAACGCAGCATCGGGCAACCCGGACCACGGATCAGGCGCGGTCAGTTTCGCGAGATCGACGGTGCTCTTGATGAAATCCTGGAGCGAGTCGGGTTCAATTTCCGCGGTCGAGGAGGTCGCCGAGGATTGCCCGCTGAAGATGCGCAAACCGAGTCGCCGCTCGCGCGAACTCTTGAGCTTCTCGACTTCGCCCAGCCGCACGCCCGCCGAGAGCGACTCGCCGCTGACCAGCAGCACCTCGGCCGCGGTCGCGCCATGTTTTTTCGCCACGCCCAGAGCCCATTCGGCGAGATTCAGATCCAATTCGGCCATATTACTTTTCTCGCCCTAACTGCTGGTTCCACCGACGGTGATCCCGTCGATACGAATGGTTGGCATCCCGACGCCGACCGGCACCGACTGCCCATCCTTGCCGCAGGTACCGATGCCGGAATCGAGTTCGAGGTCGTTGCCCACCATCGTCACTCGAGTCAGTACATCGGGGCCGTTACCGATCAGCGTCGCGCCTTTGACCGGCTTCGTCACCTCGCCGTTTTCGATGAGATAAGCCTCGCTCGCCGAGAACACGAACTTGCCGTTGGTGATATCGACCTGGCCGCCACCGAAGCTGACGGCGTAGAGGCCCTTCGGGACCGACTTGATGATGTCCTTGGGGTCGTGCTCGCCCGCCAGCATGAAGGTGTTGGTCATCCGCGGCATCGGCGCATGGGCAAAGCTTTCGCGGCGGCCGTTGCCGGTCGCCTCCATCTTCATCAGCTTGGCGTTCATCCGATCCTGCATGTAGCCGCGCAAAATGCCTTTCTCGATGAGCACGGTGCGCGAGGTCGGGGTGCCTTCGTCATCGACGTTAAGGCTGCCGCGGCGGCTCGCTATTGTGCCGTCGTCAACTACCGTGCAGAATTCGCTGGCGACCCGCTGACCGATTTTTCCCGCGAATGCGGAAGTGCCCTTGCGATTGAAATCGCCTTCCAGTCCATGACCGATTGCTTCATGAAGCAGGATTCCCGGCCATCCGGGCGCAAGGACGACGATGCTCTCGCCCGCGGGCGCATCAACCGCGGCGAGGTTCACGATCGCCTGGCGTGCAGCTTCTTTCGCGTAGTCGCGCCACTTCTCGCCTTCCAGGAAGTAGCGCCACTCGACGCGGCCTCCGCCACCGAAACTGCCCATCTGGCGCTCGGTGCCCTCTTCGGCGATCACGCTGACATTCAAGCGGCATAGCGGCTGCGTGTCGGCGGCGATTTTGCCCTCGCTGGTGACGATCATCACCAACTTCTGCTCGGCGATGAACGACGCCATCACATTCTTGATGCGCGGATCGTAGGCGCGCGCGATCTTGTCGATTTCGTAAAGCAGCTTGGCGCGCTCCTCGACCGGAATTTCCAGCGGCGTGCTGTCGAGCTCGTAGAGGTTATGGCGTCGCACTGCAGTGCCGACCTGGACCGGGGCAATCTCGCGCGTACGCGTATCGGCGATGGCGCGGGCGGCCTCGGCCGCAATCCGCATGCGATCGACGGTGACCTCATCCGAATACGCGTAGCCGGTGCGATCCTCGGCGCAGACACGCACGCCGACGCCTTGGCTGACGCTTTTGCTGGTGTGATTCACCATCGATTCTTCGAGTGCGAGCGACTCGGCGTTGCGATACTCGAAGTAGAGGTCGGCGTAGTCGGCCTTGCGTTCGAGGGCAGCGCCCAGGATTTGCTCGAAGGCGGGTTCATTCATGCCGAACCGTTTCTGGAAAAACTTCTCCGGCTTAGTTAGTTCAGTTGCCATCAGATCTCATCCTTAGGGCTGATATCGCGCGCGTTGTGTAGCGAACAAAAACCGAATGAGCTTGATTATCAAGGCTTATTTGGCTTCGTTTGGTAATTCTTGTATTCGCAGTGGCTTTGTTTTTTCAATTTGACCTTGCGGCCTGATCTGAAAGCATTAGGCATCTGGCCCCTGCACGCAAGGCCTCCCCTCAATGTAAGTCCTCCGAGAGGAGAACGCTCGGCAACGCGGAGATTTTTGTCGCGAGCGCTTAAGCATAGGATTTGTTTCGATGGTGCCATTCACGCGCGAGACTCTCGGGGCCGTCGACCTGCTCATGCTGGAGCTTATCGGCTTGCAGGAGAAGAAGGTGCTCGATCTGGCGAACCGGATTCATCCGGGCCTGAGCTCCGAGGACATTCGCAATCCGCACGATTTTCCCGACCTCATTGCCGACTCGGGATGGAACTTCGAGGACGGCATCCTGTCCGGCATGAAGGCCGCGCATATGGCGCTGCGCGCGAAGATCGCAGAATCCCTTTAGTATGATGAATCCGGCAGATGCGGCACGGGCGGCATGCGCGATTCTAAATGAGCGGCGAAGGGACGGGGTCATCATCGTGGGTATCGACGGAGCCGGCGGCGCGGGAAAATCCACCCTGGCGGGCGGCATCAGCGCGGCATTGGACGGACGCGTCTCGATCGTCAGGTGCGATGACTTTTATCGACCGCTGACTGGCGCGCGATACTCGCCCGAAGAGGCGTACGAGAATTACTTCGATTGGCGGCGGCTTCGCGGTGAAGCTTTGATACCGCTTCGCGCCGGCGTTAGAGCACGATACCAGCGACACGACTGGAGTACCGACCGCCTGGCCGAATCGATCGAGGTCGAGCCGCGCGAGATCGTGATAGTTGACGGCGTGTTTTCGCTGCGTCCCGAGTTGCGGGCGCTGATCGACGTCGCCATCTTCGTCGACACCCCACGCGACGAGCGGATGCGCCGGATGCTT
>Ga0210398_10001424_pt1 | contig 24769 bp, 33 predicted proteins | sample IncBWC4OmetaG_FD_161047 | JGI IMG/M metagenome (GOLD analysis project Ga0210398, IMG submission 161047) | Forest soil microbial communities from Barre Woods Harvard Forest LTER site, Petersham, Massachusetts, United States - Inc-BW-C-4-O | ecosystem: Environmental > Terrestrial > Soil >... | reverse complement strand
GTAAAATTCGACCAACTGCTGCATAGATTTTGGGAGCAAATGTCGATTTTTGGGCAGATTTGCACAAAAACAACGAAATTCACGCCGGATTTAGGTCCTACGGACACCCGAATTAGAACGAGGACGACGAAACATAGAGCATTTCGTGTGAAGGATCTAATTCCTTGTGACCCAAGCGATTGCCGAAGCATCTCAGCCTCCTACCGTTTTCAACGTCGCGGCCGCGATTGTACGCCGTCTTGAAAATGTAACTGTCGATCGGACGTGAGAACGCCGGATTAGTGTTTACCTGCCTGGTTCGCAATCTGACGAGAAATACTTTCGACCTCTGCCATATTCTTGGGGTAGAGAGCTAACCCGCCAGACGCATTCGCAAGTTCATTCAGCGCGAGTCTAGCGGCGTCTTGGCGTTGAGAGTCTTTCTCGCTCAGCAAACCAATACAGTAGATCGGCACACCACTGCTGTTGACCTTGTCCAGCAATTCTCCCTGACTTACCTTGCTCGCAGTATCGTAGCCCTCGGTGATCAATACGAGGACCCTTCTCTCATTGTGCGTCGTCAATGTGAGGTGGTCGATTCCCGTCTGGACAGCATCCCTCATAGCCTTGCCACCCCGCGCGTCAATCCGCGAGATCGCCTCCTCCATTTCCTTGATATTGCTGGTGAAATCTTTTTCATTCGGTAGGCCGTTGAAGACTTCGTCGTCAAAGCCAAAAATGCAGATCTCATCATTTGGCTTTGAAGCTTTCACAAAGGCCAGTGCGGCACTCACAGCTTCGGCCCGCTTTTGGTCCATGCTGCCGCTAGTGTCGAGCAGAATGCAGATAGCTAGTGGCCGCCCTTCACGTTGAGACTGAATAGGCAACATCGAAGACGTCGGATTCTGATTCGAAACCACATCCGAGAGAAGGCCCGTCCGGCTTTGGTGTTCCTGCAAGAACGGCCGGAGCAGCTCTTCGGCGTGGCGGTTCGAAATTAGAGCATGCTTCAGTGTGATCGAATCTCGGCTTGCTGGGGCAAGGCTCACCGCGGCGGACAGGTAGATAACAGGCACACCGGATACAAAAAGCGCCGCCCACGCGGAACGGCCGAACGGCTTTGGGACCTGAAACGCCATCTTGAGAATCCGATTCACTCTTCGGGTTACATTTGAATTCGTGGCCATTGAGATGACCGGCCAACTCAGAACACGGCCACTGGCGGCTGCCGTGCGAGCGATATCTACCAGCGTTGCAGCGTACTCTTCCTTATCCTTCGTTTCGGAAACCGCAACGTCGTCACATGCTTCCTCTGCGAGCCGTGCGAGTTCGCGATCAATCCGCCAAGCGAGAGGATGAAACCAAAAAATGCAAATGTTGAGGCGTGACGCGAGATGGGTAAGCCAGTCATATCGCTGGATGTGGGCTCTCTCGTGAGCGAGAACGGCTCCAAGTTTCGCGGCATCCCAATCTCTCCACGCTCGTGGCAAGAGAATTCTCGCCCGGATGCCTCCGACCGAACCCGGCACTACCACTTGCGTCAACTCGACGACATTGGCACCCAAGCTTGGGACGGGCGTGGAACCTCGGACGATTTTGCGCAAACCCCAGCATCCGAAAGCCAACCGAAGGAACAACAGAAGTGAGATTGCAAGGTATGTACGCGTCACCGTTGTGCGCCATGACGTCCTACTAGACGTCACTGGCTCTTGGGCGTGACTTGCGGGTGCGGTTGCGGGTGCTGCGAACATGGAAGGTCGCGCCGATTGCATCACTCGCGGTTGCGTGGGAGCGAGTAAAATTGGGAGTGTCTTTAGCAGAATGGGCGGAGCCACCATGTCCAAAGGGATCTGAAGGAGCATGCCGATGAGTACGACTGTCCACATCGCATGCCTGGCGGCTGAAGAGCGGATACGAAATACTGATAAGCTCACGAAGGCGACGAGAGCCAAGCCGCAAATACGAATCGAAGCGCTTATGAGTTGCGACACAATATCAGTCGCCATCCTGCCTCCTTCGGGTGCGATTCTTCCGTCGAGCCAGTTTCTCCGCTAGACGGCGCAATTCCCGCTCATCCAAGAGGTCGCGATCGACCATTCCCACAATCAGTTGCTCTATGGAGCCGCCTAAGAGCCGATCGATGATTTGTTGAACAGTTCTCACGGCTAGATGTCGCGGGGGTTCCGAAACTCGATATACGTTCGTGCGGCCTTCCACTTGGTGCTTGACGTAGCCCTTCTCCTCCAGCCGCTTGAGAATGGTTCTGGAGGTAGAGTCTTTCATGGGGTGACGCTTGGCCAGAGCCTCGCGCACATCCTCAGCGGTGCTTTCAGCGCGCGCCCACAGTACGTCCATGACCAAATGTTCCAGTTCAGATAGCCGCTTGGGAGATTTGGTTGCGCTAAACATTGTAGCGCTACATATTGTAGCGCTCCTGAATGCTAGTGTCGAGGTCTTAGTTGCGGGGGAGAGTCGTGAGCCATTCACATCGCAATCTCACGGCTGATGCTGTGAGCTTGATCGTTTTCCGCGGATCCACCGGTTTCGGCAAGCGCTTCGTCAATCTCGATAATGGCGAGTTGCGCTTTAACGCCATTAAGGACATCAAGTCCTCGGCCGATTACCTCATCGTTAACCAGATTGCGGCCCCAGGTCGGCTGGGCATCATGGGTGGTTCGTATGGTGGGTACATGACGATGGAGGGTCTCACCGAATATCCTGATCTATTCAAGGCGGGTGCCGACCTGTTTGGCGTAGTCAACTTTGAGACCTTCTTTGCGCATACCGAATCGTGGATGGCGGCGATCTCTACCGTGGAATACGGCGATCCGAAAACTCAGTCTGATCTGCTAGGCGACTTTCGCCCATACATAAAGTGGACCAGGTGAAGGCAGCCACGATCGTACTGCACGGCGCCAATGATACGAACGTGCCGCTTGTCGAAGCCGAGCAGGTTGTAACGAACCTGAAGCATCGTGGGGTTCCAGTGGAATATGTTCTGTTCCCCGACGAAGACCACGGCTGGCGTAAGGTGTCCAATCGCATCCACTCCACTGTCGAAATCACCTCCTGGTTCGTAAAGTACCTTGGAGTACCCAAACAAGATGCAGCAAAGTGAGACCGCTCTGGCTTGATCCGAAAGTAATCCACTTGCAGGCGCGTATCAAATGTGAGTCGGACCGCAATTCCTGTTCTTTCCCAGACACGCCACGCCAACCTTCCGCTGGCCCGCGAAACCACCTCGATGCCGAAGAGGAACCCCACGCCAGATCAGCATTCCTCCGTCCCTTGTCCTAGCTGCGGTGTCGCAGCCGGGCAGCGTTGCATATTGCATTGGGATGCCAAGCGGCCAGGACCACACGTGGACCGGAATCTATTTGCAATTGAGGTGATCCAAAAAAACGGGGCCGTTGAGGCGCGGATGCCCTTCTTTCACGTGAAATGCAAAAATCCTAGTTGCGACGCGATACCTGTTACGCCGTACTACGCCAGCCATACGAAGCCGGAGGAAATTAAGAGTTCAATGACCGGTTGCGGCCCTATTCAAATCACTTGCGCCGAGCGCGGTCACATTGATACTGGCTTTCGGGATGATTTTCGCGTAACTCGAGGTGGATAACCTCTTCGTTGACCTACAAATTGCTTGATTCTCTGAGTTTGCCGCACGAAAACTGATTGCCGCTCTTGAAAAGCCCACCCGCCCGCCTATGCCATACGCCTATCACGTTTACGCGCTACTGGATGTTCAATTATATACACCATAACTGTGGTCAATTTTGCTCATCTAGACGGATGAGTCCTATAAATCATACGATTGGGCCCGGGTGACCAGTTTTCTGTGTTCACTGAAAGGGCAGATCCGAATGGCGGGTAAACGTAGTTTCGGTGTCAGTCGCGCAGCTCTTCGCAAAAAGTTCGGTGCTGGGATGAGTTTTCGGAACTACCGAGACAAGGAGCCCGTGTTTTCGCAAGGAGATCCAGCTGATTCTGTCTTCTACGTGGAGAGCGGCACGGTGAAGCTCACGGCTGTCAGCACGCGCAAGAAAGCTATCATCGCCATCCTACAGCCAGGTAGTTTTTTTGGCGAGGGCTGTCTGGCAGGACAATCTCTGCGGATTTGCACGGCGAGATCCATTGGACAATCCAATGTCATTCGACTGCAGAAGCAGGGCGTAGTTCGCACGCTCAAGAGGGACCCGAAGTTTGCGACGCTGTTCGTTGAATATTTGCTTTCGCGGGTAGTTCGAATCGAGGAAGACCTGATAGATCAATTCTTTAATTTCAGCGAAAGGCGACTAGCGCGGGTTCTGTTGCTGTTTGGGGATATAACCAAGGAATCGAAATCGGACTCCGCCCTGAAGGTGAGCCAATCAACTCTTGCCGAGATGGTTGGTACTACCCGCGCGAGGGTAAGTAAATTCATGAACGAGTTCAAGGCGAGGGGCTTGGTCAGTTATAACGGGGGCTTGCAAATTAACAGCGCACAGGTCGCGGCGTTTCTGGAAAATCGTCCGCTCTCCGTCAATAAAGCGTAGACCCCTCCAGATGGCTCAGGCTTTCGCCATCCGCATGACCGCCGAACCGAAGGGACGCGCAATAGCGATGGGGGGCAAGAAATCAAGAATAAACAACTAACACTTAAGGAACAGTCTTCGGTCCCCTGCCCCACGTGCGGTGTCGCAGCCGGACAGCGTTGCATATTGCATTCGGGTGCCAATCGCTCAGAACCACATGTGGACCGGAAGCTATCTGCGATTGAGGCGATCCAAAAGAAACCGGAACCATGAGGTGCGGGATGCCTTTCTTTCTTGTGAAATGCAAAAACCCCCATTGCGAGGCGATGCCGGTAACACCGTACTATACTACTTTTATGAAGCAGGAGGAGATTAGGAGCTCAATGACTGGGTGCGGCCCTATTCAAATCACCTGCCAAGAGTGCGGTCATATTGATACTTACTTTCGGGATGATTTTCGCATAACTGCTGGGACGAATGACTTCTTCTCCGATCATCCAAGAAACAGACTGAAATAGAGTTAGGTTAATTACTCGGTAAAATACGATGCTAATATGTTCGTAAGAGTGGGGCAGAACCATCCGGACAGAGTTAGACCTTGATGCAAGAACATCTAGGACGCTGCGCTGAAGAGCTTCGCTGTGCAGTTCGTTATCTGGCCAACAGTCCCTGCGCATCCCAAGAGAAGTTGACTGGGGTGTACCGCGACACTGGGTTTGGAACTATTTGCCAAGACGATTTTCTGGACGGCTCTTTGAAAAACGACTACCTGACCATCAAAGCCTCGCTAATCAAAACCGATGAGCCTAACTTCATGGGCGAGATCGCGGCCATGTCCGATGAACAAGCACGCACGGTCATAGGCCAAATCTGTTCGCTTTCTGAGGCCGTCGCATACGTATTAGGCAAACAGAGCAATTCCGAGCGGTAGGGGAGAACGCAAACATGAAAAAGGGAGTGAAGCTGAGAGAGTCTACGCCGGTCGTGACTGAATACGAAGACGCTTCCGGTTTCCCCGATGAACAAAAGGCCAATTCGTATTGCCGCGAAATGAACGGCTGGAGTTCTGGGTGGACAGTTGAAAAAGTGACACCGGGTGGGGTGGACAATTGGAGAGTTGTTTGGCTAGGAGAACGTGCCCTTGACACGTGGGAAAAGAAGATCGGCGACGTGACCTTGACCTATTCGACAGAAGGCACAGTGGGCGTTGGCTACAGTCACAATTGCGATTGCCGCCGTGGAGAATTGATGACAGGAACCATCACCTATACAACAGGGATGCGGTTGACGCGGGATGAAATTGAGAAACTGCCAAGCTTTGCTGAATGGGTGGCGCAATACACCTGACGCCGAATGCCTGAAAGGTGCAGAGTTATATCACCGTCAGGAGTCTGAGGATCCGGCAATGTCCGCAGCTAGAATTCATTTCAATCAGGTTCCCCTAACGGTTGTAAGGAAAGTCATGAAATTGCAAGCCAAACAAAAGAATACTGCATCGCTTACGGCCAAGCCACGTTGACGAAAGCCTGCGACCATCACTGCCGCCCACTTGGGCCCAAGCGCGAAAAACAAATGTGCTCATCTTCAGTGGCGACTCAGGAGAGCAAGCCGGCGATTACGGCATTTTGTTATTCACCGCCGATCGTCACCGCGAGCCGGGACCTCAATTGTGATTGGTGGCCATCTTCTAGCTGGCCGGTTCTGGCTGAGCCAGTTCGAAGCCATGTTCAGCGGCTATATCTGCAATAATCGCGTGCACTGAAGCTACCTTGTCGGGGGAACCAAAAATATTGAGCCACAGCTTCGTCCCGCTCGGATACTGCGCAAGCTTGGCTTTCAGCGATGCGATGTCCGTTGCGGTGTACTGGTTCATGCTGGCTATGGTTTGGTCCCCGGCGAAACTGACGTTCACATTGACGGTCGATTTCCAGTGCCACTGTTTGACGTTGTCCCGCTCCTGCCCTAGCGTCAGGTTTTCCAGCTCCGTGACCTCGTCGTCGGTCAGGAGCCAGGCCGGTGCTTTGCCGATGGCTTCGACTAAGCCGAATTGGAAGCCCACCGCCTCATTTGCATCGGCACGCATTCCGGGTCGCATTGACAATTCATTTCCTCGCTCTGCCCACTGTTCGTGAAACTTCCTTAGCCGATCCCACAAGGCTTTCTCTGCCTGTGTGCTGCCGTACTCTGCTAGCGTCTCGGCAGCTTGCCGCGCGCGATTGAGGTCTGGACCATCCAGCCGCGTGATGATGCCGGGTTCCACTTCACTCCACCGATGCGTCTTTATTACCGCTGGAAGGGCATTTGTCATGCAAAAGCTCGGAGCCTGCGCCAAACGCTTGACCCCGTAATCCGGATCAACTCGCAGAAAATACACAACGAACCCGTCTTCCGTTACACAGTCCCACTGACCGGGGGCAGTCTCGTAAACAGTCTTCACCCTTGGCAGAATGGCGTTTGTCGAATAGCGCCCGACCAGTTGGGCATCCAAGCCCTTAGTGCGACTTTCCTTATCCTCGACGCGAGCGGCGAGCATCTGATCAAATTGAGGCAATGTTTTCTGCGGTAGCACGCCCAGAGTCTCGCCTTTGACCGTAAACATGCCATTGTCCAGGTGCGGATGCTTGATCTCTTCCAGAATTATCGGCGTTCCTTCACTTGGGTCCAGATCGTAGAGGCGCCGCAACGCCAGATCACGCAACATCTGATGATTCATGTTGGGCTGCTCTGCCACTTTCTTGAGAGGCGAACTCATGGCCAGATCTTTGATGCGTTCCCAGAAACTCGTAAGGAGATCCCACTCCTGATCCTGCGATAAATTCAGGAAAGCTGCCGCAACCTCTGCAGGCGGCAGTCCCGCGAGCGGCTTGACATCGTCAGTCCCACTCGACGGGCGCAGTAACAATGTCTGCACAGTCTGCGCTTTGGCTTCCCCTCGCTTGGTGGCAACCAACATGGCTGTTTTGTCGTAGAGGGAATCCTGCAGCTTTTTGAGCTCTTTCTCTCGTGCCTGCATCCGTTCATTCCAGATTTTCTGCTGCTCAGCGTCTTTTTCCGGATAAGGCGGAAGGTGGCCGTGATCGAGCTGAACTTTGAGTTTCGCCAGGATATAAAGATAGTCTGCGGTTAGCGCGATGTCGGGTGTACTCATCTGTCGTTCGAATTCCTCTACGACCAAATTCTGATAGCGGGAACCTGCCAGGCCCGCGATCTCATTCCAGCCGCTACGATCGCCGCGTGTCCCAAGAAAAAACACGAGTTCATGGATAGATGCAGGAGTATCCAAAAATCGCAAGACTCGCAAAGCTGCGGTCTTCTCGGCCTCAGTACTCGATCCTATGTTTAGTGTTGCCACTGCGGTGCTGAGCGTTTGTTGTTGCCACGCCGCGTCCGCAGCGACAACATCAAATTCCAAATCGTTAGATCGCAATTCAACAGGTTCAGCCTTACTTGGCGTTCGGCGAGCAACGCGACGTGACGTCACGTATAAGGAGTAGTGACCCGGTTTGTCGAGCGCGACCCACTCGTTTAAGTCTTCGCGCATGACTTGCGGCTCGCTAGAGAGTTCGCGTGCACCTCCCAGGCCACCGCCCATAAATGCCCCGGTTGAATAGTAGCGTTTGAGTGGGTCCCGGCCTGGCGGCGTAACATGAAATCCCTCGATGTTCAGACGGCCGCTCCGGTCATAGTTGCGCATCTCCATATCGTACATGTCGAGGATGGAGGCCTTGAATGACAATTCGACGGGAATGATTTCCCCTACATAAAACCGGCTGCTTCCATCGGCGAATCGAATCGTCAGAGAAACACCGCTCTCGTCTTGAGCTAACAGAGGTGACGCTAGGATGAGGGCCGCAAAGATCAGTCGCAATGGTTTCATGCGAAACACCCCGCCAGTTATCTCATCCGTTTAGAATGGCATCGTTTCAAGTTCGGATGTTGCCAGCTAGCCCTCGGGTTGCAAGTATGCGCCGCGAGATCGTCAGCCGCTGGCGAAAACGGTTCTTCGAAAAACGACGGGGAGGCCTGGAAGATTTCCCCCGCCCCGGCCGACCCCGGGCTTTCCCCCTAAGCTGCTCGTGCGCGTTAAAGCTATCGCATGTGCATTCCCCCGCTCACGTGGGCGAGCCGCTTTCTCGCTGGAGTGTGGCCGAACTCGGCTCCCATGTCCGCGCCTGTGGCCTCCCTTAGTGACACCACCACCATCTGGCGATGGCTGAACGAGGACGCCATCCGTCCTTGGCGGCATCGCTGCTGTATCTTTCCGCGAGACCCGGATTTTGAAACCAAGGCCGGACGCATCCTGGATTTGTACCAACGCCTCTGGAAGGGCCGTAAACTCGCTGCGGACGAGTTTGTTCTCTCGGCCGACGAGAAAACCAGTATTCAAGCGCGCTGCCGAAAGGCGCCCTCTTTACCGGCACAACCCGGTCAGCCGATGAAAGTCGAGCATGAATACGAGCGGCTGGGAGCTTGGGCCTATCTGGCCGCCCTGGACGTCCACCAAGCCAAACTCTTCGGTCGCTGCGGAGCCAAAACCGAAATCGCCCCCTTTGATCGCCTGGTCGATCAAGTCATGCAACAGCATCCCTATCGCCGGGCGCGAAGGGTTTTCTGGATCGGCGACAACGGTTCTTCGCATCGAGGTCTCCGGGCAGTCCAAAGGCTCCAGGGCAAGTATTCCAACCTGGTGCTCGTTCATGGGCCCGTCCATGCCAGTTGGCTCAATCAAATCGAAATCTATTTCTCGATCATCCAACGAAAGGTCCTGACGCCCAACGATTTTCCTTCGCTATCATCGTCGCAGGCATCTTTCAAACCATCGTACATAGGGTCTGCTGTTTCGTCCTGAAGCGATAACCCGCGCGTATTGCTCACCGTCCACGGTCAGCTGCGTCCAATTGACTAATACGTGATATGTAGTAGCAAAGCTGTAAGATGTAGTAGACGGACGGCGATGCGATCTCTACAGCGCCGCCGCTGAGTTCATTGCGGAGGAGTTCAAGTAGTATGCGAAAGCTCACTATGACGTGCGTCTTGGGGCTTATGGCAGTGGTTTCGGTGCAACTGCGTGCCCAATCTGCTGATCGAGTCACTCTCGTCAAAGCAGCCCGGATGGGAGGACTGGGCGCCCGCGTGGTCAACGATGTAGCCACAGATCGCAAAGTAGAGGAACGGCTGCAGCTGTGACCGTGCGGGGCTGGACTCGTCACAGTCTCTATAGGGGTGTAGGATCGTTGCTGTCCTATCAATGCAAATCCGAGGAACACGGAGGCTAAGAATGGCGACATTGGGATCCGCTCAGCTACCGGCGGAAGCTTCCGTCCTGAACCGTGTTTCGACCACCCCAGCCACGAAGCTTGCGGCGAGGCACTCTGCCCTCGTCCGCGTGACGCACTGGATCACGACTCTCTGCTTTTTCGCTCTGCTCGTCACCGGCATCGAAATTGTGATCTCGCACCCGCGCTTCTACTGGGGCGAGACGGGCACCGTTTTGACGACTCCGTTGTTTCAACTGCCAATTCCTTCCTCAAGAGGATTGGTGCCCACGGGTTACGGTTATGTGCTGCCGGACCAGAACGGCTGGAGCCGCGCGCTGCACTTTGAAGCTGCCTGGATCGCGGTGCTGACAGGCTTGCTGTATCTAATTTCCGGTATGCTTACAGGGCATTTCCGAAAAGACTTGGTCCCCAGCAAGGTCGATCTCTCCTGGCGGGTGCTCTTGACCTTCTTGGCAAAACCGTTGCGCTTTGAACGGCCGAGTGCGGCAGAGGCTTCTTCCTACAATGTGCTCCAGCGCCTCACGTACCTATTTGTGATCTTTGTTCTATTCCCCTTGGTCATCTGGAGCGGCTTGGCGATGTCGCTCGGCTTTGCCTCCGCCTTCCCTTGGTCCGTTACTCTGTTGGGCGGTCGTCAATCCGCTCGCACGATTCACTTCTTTGTCTCGCTGGCCTTGGTGCTGTTCCTGTTTGTCCACGTCCTGATGGTTTGCCTGGCCGGATTCTGGAGCCGCACCGGAGCGATGATCACAGGCCGCACCGGCACGCGTAAGGAGCACACATGATCAACCTTTCACGGCGGAAACTAATCGTATCCGGACTCGCGGCCACCGCCAGTGCATCGGGCCTAGCCGTGGCGGCGCGCCTGGCGCAGGAGTATGGTTTGGTTCCCCCCGACCACGGCGGGATCTACGGCCTCGGCGAAACGCTAACCTATGCCTCCCACCGGCTGCTCACGCGGCACTCGTTAGCGCGCGAATTCCCGCACAGTCGCATTTCGCCCCGTCCATTCCCGAATGAGCTCGCGCCCCTCACGGAAGATTTTAAGCGCCTTCAGGCCGGGGGATTCGCTGACTGGCGGCTCTCCGTCGATGGCATGGTCGCCCAACCTGCGTCGTTTTCAATCGCCGACCTCAAGAGCTATCCATCTCGCAGCCACATCACAGAACTCGCGTGCGAAGAGGGCTGGTCCTACATCGCCGAGTGGATCGGCGTGCCTCTTTCCCACGTCTTGAATCTCGTGGGGGCCCTCCCACAAGCCAGATACATTGTCTATGTCTCGATGGAACCGGACACCTGGGACAGCATCGATATGGCCGATGCCCTGCATCCCCAGACATTTCTTTGTTACGGCATGAATGGCAACGACCTTCCCGTGCCCCACGGTGGACCGCTTCGCATGCGGCTCCCGCGGCAGATCGGCTACAAGAACATAAAATTCATCACGCACCTAACGGTCACAGACAATCTGAAAAGGTTTGGCAAAGGCCTCGGCTCCGCCGCTGCCGAGGCAGGCTACGCCTGGTACACCGGCATCTGACACGCCCTGGACTGTCCGGAAGTTATTCCGGGCTAGAAGTCCCGTTCTAGATAGTGCGAGTACGCCGGCTCTCTCTGATTGAATCCCTGACGGGTCGACTGGATCACAATAGTGATGCTGTCACGAAAATGTCACGCAAATCGCGGGAAATAGAGGCAAGAGTGAAGAAAATAGCGACGAATGAAGGAGAAAGTGGTTTGCGGGAATTTGCCCCAACTTGTCCGGTCAGCGTTAACCAGGCATCTTGCGGCGGCATATCAACTCATCTTTCGGTAGTTGGCCTCGATTATTTTTTTAAGTTCGGGATTCAACTTGTTCTAGCGCCTGCTTGGCATTAAAAACACGGCGACGTCGCCAGAATTGCCACCATCGGGGTTTATTCCGCGCTTCCCACGCAGCCACTCGTTTCATACCGGCATCAACTTCGTCCCAGACGACTAGACTTCGCGGTCCGAGCAACTGCCGAAATGGTGCAGCTCCGAAGTCGCGGTGGCTGGCGATATTTTGTATCTCCTCGAAAAGCCCGACAGCGATTAGATCCTCAATCTCAGAGTCGGCGTTCCGGAGAAGGGCCTCAACAGTACTAAATAGATTTGGAAATTCGACCGTGACGCCGTTGGCAACTAGCTGTTCTAATTGTTCTCGGTTCGCTGCCATTCCACTCGGCCTCTAGATTCCCCTCATCGGTATCCACGATGCGAAGCGCGTTTATTGTCAAAGTGAAACGGTGCACATTCGCAGTGCGCAAAATGGCCCCGGGAATATAATGCTCGCATGCGGCACAGCAGCATTGTCGTAGCCCAATCATTTGGAACGCGGGCAGAAGCGGACATTGCTCTAAGCATCCTCGAATCCTCAGGCATTGAGGCGATGATCCAGGCCGATACCGCCGGCGGAATGCGTGAGCACTTGGCATGGAGCGGCCTCGGATTTCGGGTGCTCGTGCGCGGGGAAGACGTGGCGATGGCGCGCGACGTCCTTAGTCCTCCGCCCGACACAGACCATGTCGTGGTTCACACATTCGCCACCCAGGATGAAGCAGACTGCGCGCAGGGCGCGCTCTTGTCCGCAGGTATTGCCGCAACGGTGCAAGACGACAGCGCCAGCGGCTGGCGCCCTGACGTGCGCTGGACTGGCTCCGGGTTTCGCGTGCTCGTACATGAGCAAGACCTGGCGACTGCGCGCCACGTGCTTGACCGGCCCGACGCAACGCGCGCCGAGGCCTGATAAGTTAGTAATCGGACATGCGGTTTTGGATGGTTTTCAGTTGCCAGTTATTCGATACGAATTTCTTTCGGATCGTCAACGATGATCTCCGGCAAGCCATCATACGCAGTGATCTTTCCGGTGATGCAAATCTTCTTGTCCTTGTAATCTTCCTCGGGAGTTTTGAACTTGCTTCGATTGCTGCCCCAAATCACAACGGTGAAGATTTGATTCGGATATGGTTTGTCGAGGTTTAGAAAAGTGGGTTGGCCTTTTGAGGAAGCTGCGTACCTCGTGCTGACAACGTCGCCGCAGACAGTCGCGTTTTCTCCAAAGTGCTCTTTCGCTTCCGCTGCCGTGAGCTTCTTCTGTGCCGACGCCGCGAGCGCCAACGAACCCACCAGAGCGACTGCCAGACCGAGTTTCAAAGCCGCACGCATAAGTTCTCCCGCCTCACTTTAGGTATTTCGGAGCTTTTCCAGGATGACTAGGCCGATTGGTTTCTAGTTTTTCAACGTCCCACAAATTCTGTTTCACGGCTCGGCCAGCCACATCCAGAGCTGCTCTCTTAATTGGTGAACTAAGCATGAGTATTGTCCCGTACGCGGCCCGGAGCAAGTAGGCTTGCGGAATCAATAACTAAGGAGCACGCCATCTTTTCCATTCTCCGGTTACGGCGTATCGGTACCAATGCGACGGACGAACCGATAACTACCCGTGAGATTTGATCCCTAAAGACCTACAGGCAGTTGGGCGACAGCGCTGTTCCCGCTTGTCCGTCAACTGCTCGATGGAGTGCTGTAGGCGACCATCGCTTCTGTTGATCCTCACCATCGGAGTTCACCGCCTCTCCTAGAAGCGATACGTAAAACCGACATTCGCAGCGATTGGCGTGGCGTTGTAGGTCAGCGTGTTGAAAAAAGTCCCTGGCTTAAAACCGGCAAGGTCGAATGCAATGATGACGTGTCGCACGGGAGCCCACCGAATCTCGAGATCTCCTTGAGTAACGAGATAGCGGGCATGGCTAGCGTCGGCTGGGTCAATCAGGACTCCGCTTCCAAAAGCATAAATGCCGTCCTGCGTTGATTCCCTCCAGTACCAATTCCAGGCAAAGGCCCCCGCGACGTTGGTCTTGAGCTGGAATTGAAGCGCTGGATGAACATCGATCAGGTTCTGAGGCCCAAGGAAAGGCACTACAGCGGGAGTAAAGTATGCGCCACGCGGAAAAAGGGTATTGAAGGTACCGAGAGGCTGATTCGCCGGATTGCCGTCGCCGCTGTATACGTCCGCCCGTAACAATGGTCGAGGATGAAACCGTAGGCGATCCAACGTATATCCAGTCTCCGTTGAAACGCTCCAGGCGCGAATCGGGGCATTACCGAAACTTCCCCATTGGTAGTTGGGTTCCCAGTTGTAGTCCAAGCCTTTGCCTATTGGGCGAAAAACTCTGGTTCCGGCGGTTTCGCGAACTTCGTGGGCAGTGCCTCGGTTGTAGTTCGCTGACTTCGTGTCCAGTCCGATGTAATAGAAGTCGGCCTGCCCGCGACTCACGATTGGGACTGGAACAGTCAGATAGCTTCCCCATAGGCTTTCCGCATGATTCGGAACATCGTCGAACCAACCGAGATTATTTTCGACCGGTTTGACTGCGAATAAATCCAACCTCGCGTGCCCACCTTCGGCAATCAAGCGAAATCCGTCGAAACTCAGCTTCGCGTTGGGACCTTCGTTATTGTCGAATAGGCGCCCCGAACCAAGCACTATTTCCTGGCGTCCCGCCCGCAGACTTATGCCGTGCGAACTGCTTACATGCGGACCGATCTCTAGGAACAGCTGATGAACATCGCCGCGGTCTTCGTCGATTTGGGAGCGTGGGCCACCGTTCCTTCCGTCTTCGTAGTCAAACTCAAACTCAGAAAATAGGCGGAAGTCACTGCCCGCGTGGAAATCGAAATGGGGCATCACGCGGTTCATGACGTATCCACTGTGGTCTTGAGGCCCCGCGCCAAACATCCAGTTATCGTAGTACTCGTATTGGATACGGTATTCGAATCCCAGCGAGAGGTACAGTTGCGGATTGTCGCCAAATGGAATGTACTTTACCGGGTCGAAGAAGTCCGTGCGCTTCGAAGTGGCCGCGAGGAAACTCCAATTCTGTTCCGCAGGAAACGGATTCAGCGGTGGGCGCGACGGATCTGGAGCTGGACCAGGTGGCTGAGGATCCGGCGTCTGCGCCATCGCAGGCAGCGCCGAAAGTGCGACGAGAAACGCGATCAGAACAAACCACCAACGGGTCGTGCGGCTGTTACCTTGTTCTGACATTCTGTTCTATGCGATGTTCCCGTCGAAACTCAGCACCAGTTTCGCTTTTGCCTGTCCGGCAGCCAGCCAGGTATACGCTTCTATAGCTTTCTCAAATGGAACAATCTCGACCGACGGCGGTTTTAAAGCGCCCATTTCAAAACCTGGACCGAGCTCGTCCGCAATTTCCCCCACCCGTCGCGGCGTCAATCCTTGACTGTCTACCCCCAGAAGCCGCGAAAAATTGTGATAAAAGTCTACGAGGTTGAAACTGACGCGCGGACCTCCCGTCGTTGTGATCGCCACGTGTCGCCCGCCGAACGCTAGCGACCGTAAGGCCGGCTCGAACAGTGGCCCACCCACGGCGTCGAGGACGGCATCAACTCCTTTTCCCGCCGTCAGCTCCATGACTCTCTGGCGAAGGTCTTCTGTCTGAGTGTTGATCACTGCCTCGGTGCCTGGAATCGGATTGGATGAGCGGTCGGCACCAATCACGCGCGCCTGCTTCCAATTCGCAATCTGTGTGGCTGCTTGTCCCACCGCACCCGCGGCGCCAACAATGAGAATCGTTTCGCCCGCCCGGATTTGCGCGGTGTTGACCAGAGACGCCCAGGCCGTAATGTAGGGAACCCCGATCGCAGATGCTTGCGCCATACTCAACGACTTTGGCTTGAGCGACAGCGTCTCCGCGGGGACGACGACATATTCGGCGTGAGATCCGTCGCGAGCGACACCGAGCTTCGGGGCGCTGCCCCAAACCTCTTTCCCTTCGCGCGGCTTCCCTTTTACAACGATGCCCGCAAAGTCCCGGCCGGGCGTGCGCGGCAGAGTTGCGCTCTTGAAGTGACCCGCGACGTTTTTCTGGTCACTGGGATTGATTGCTGCAGCTTTTACTTGAACGAGGGCTTCCCCCTTGCCCGGCTCAGGGATCGGCACTTCTTCGATTCGCAACACCGACGGTGGTCCGAACTCGTGGAAGCGTAACGCCTTCATTACGTTGCTACTCATGGTGGCTCTCCAATTCGTGGCCGGTAACGCCATTCGCCAGAAATTAGCGGCGTTTCCGAGGTGATGATGCAGCATAGCCATGAGCGGCCGGCGTGGAGGCTATGTAATGCTGGAACGGATCGTAGAGGCGTCGCCGCGTTTCAAGGCCAGTATGGCAGGTGTCCTTTCTTTGCTCGGCGATCTGTGGACATCGGCAGCGTTAACAATATGGATTGGAACAGGAGATTTCCACCTCCGTCCCGCCTCCTAGCTCGCTCCATATCCGGAGTTGCGCTCCTACACTTTCTGCCCGTTCGCGCATCCCCAGAAGCCCCCAGTGCGAATGCCGGTTCGACCGTACTACCTGCGGATCCATCCCGCATCCATTGTCACGCACGACCACGCGCAATCGCCGGGCTGAGTACTCAACCTCAGCTTCGATGGCTGCCGCTCCAGAATGTCGCAACGCGTTGAGCACGGCCTCCCGCCCGATCAGGTAGATTTGCTGCTTGATTGCCGGCTTCAATGCCTTCGGTTTTCCCAGAACGAAGATTTTGTAGCGTGCACCGCCCGGCGTGAATTCATCCCAGAGCTCGAAAAGCGCCTGCTCGAGACTCATAGACGCGATCCCGACACCGATGCCACGAGTCCTACCACCCTTCAAGGCTGTCGGTTCTTGCGGGCAGCCAATTGCACGCCAACGTCATAAACTTCGGTTCCTTGCGCCACATCCAGCTCAGCATGAAAGACGGTGGCCATGCGGCCAATCATCCAGTAATGCCCCACTAAGCCGCCCAATTCGGACAATCTGTCGATCGCTAATCAAAATATCCACCGCAATAACACTCGGGTGAACATCGCCATAAGAGCAAACGTGCTCAGGGACAATCCGTAGATTGCAAAGAACCACAGAAGTCGTCGTTTCGGAGTCGTCACGCTTCCCATCCTTGCTCGGGCGTTTTCCCACGGAAAATCCAATACGCAAGTGCAGAATACGCGAGGACTACTGGCGTGACGAAGGCGGCGCCAACCAACACCAAAGTTTGGCTTGTGGAAGATGATGCTGCTTCCCACAGAGTGACACTGAACGGAACGATATCCGGAAACGCAATCAAAGCGATACCCGAAATGCCTAAAACAAAAAGGGACAGGCCTAGAAGGAACGGCAATGCGGGCCTAGCTTTCTCGCTGATCGTCGTCAAAATACCCGAGGCAATAACAAACAAGCTAACAAGGCATGCAAGAGTGATCCCATGTGAGGCCCACTTCGAGTGGATGCTTGGCTGGATTTTGACCGCATAGATACAAGCTATGCCGAACAGGATGGCAAAAAACGGCGCCGAAACACGGATGGAGCGATTTGCAAAGGTTTGTAGTAACAGATTTGATTTCAGTTTGAGCCATCCTCCTCCCAGTACGGCGTAGCCGAATGGGAGCGCGATGCCGCTGATGATAGGCAGAGAATGAACGACGTCTAGAACACTTCCCGCGAAATGCTGATTCTGGACTTTCACGCCTTGCATCAGGCCACCCAAAACGAGTCCCTGCATGAATGCAGCGACGAGCGAGCCAACTGCAAACGCAACATCCCATCTATGGCGATGCTGCTTCGACTGCACGCGGAACTCAAATGAGACACCGCGAAATCCCAATGCAAGCAACATCAGGATGATTGGAAGATAGAACGCTGGTAACAAAATCGAATATGCTAGAGGAAATGCGCCGAGCAGTGTTACTCCGGCCATGATGATCCAAGTCTCGTTGCCATCCCAAGTTGGGGTAATCGAATCCACCATATGCTCGCGAAACGCGGTCTCGGACTGGAATAGGAGCAATATGCCGACCCCCAAATCAAATCCGTCCAGAATCACGTAAAGAGTAAGTGCGAACGCCAGGAAACAAGCCGAGACTAGTGGGAGATTCATTTTTTCAACTCCTTAGCGTGATATTGCTATTCACTAGTCGTTCCGGGCTGTCCAGCACGTAGGGACGGAACGCGTTCTTTACAGAGCCCGAGGCTTCTGCATACGGCGGAACTTCATCGGGGCCACGGCGAATAATGCGAAATGAAAAAACCAGGAAGGCGGTTATGAAGACTGCATAAACACAAACAAATGCGATCAGAGTCGACAAGAGCGCCTGAGCTGGCACGGGAGAGACTGCGTCCACCGTCCTCAATATGCCGTAAATAACCCATGGCTGCCGTCCAGTCTCCGCAACATACCAGCCAGCCAACGTCGCAATAATGCCGGACGGTGTCATGAATACCAAAATCCAAAGGAACCACCGGGAACTGAAGAGCTTCCCGCGGAAACGCAACCACAGTGAAGCTACTCCGACAGCAAACATGACCATGGCCAAGCCATACATAATGCGAAAGGCGTAGAACACCAGTCCCATTCTGGGCTGAAGGTCCCGTGGCGTATTCCTCAAGCCTTGGACACGCCCTTCGAGACTGTGGGTCAACCAGATGCTTCCGAGGTACGGTATTCCCAATTGGAAGCGATTTCGCTGATTGTCTTGGTCAGGAACGATGAACCAATAATATGGTGCCGGCGACTGCGATTGCGTTTCCCAGAAGCCCTCTGCGGCCTGCATTTTCGACGGTTGATACTTGAGCATTGTGCCGTAAAGAATGTCTCCGATGAAGACCTGTCCGGCTATCAACACGGTCCCGAACGCGGTTCCTAAGGTAAGAGTCCTACGCGCAAAATGTTGATGTTTACCCTTCAACAGATACCAGGCGCCTACTCCTGCTACCATGAATGACGCGGTTAGGTAGGCTGCAGTCAACATGTGGGGGAGCCGATAGAGCCAGGACGGGTTCACCAGCACGTGGCGCCAACTTAGTACGGTCAAATGGCCATCATGGATCGCGACACCGGCGGGCGTCTGCATCCAGCTATTCGCCGAAAGAATCCACGAAGCCGAAAGAAGCGTGCCGATCGCTACCATACAAGTAGCGAAAAAGTGGAGCTTGGGGCCGACGCGATGAAGACCGAAAAGCATGATTCCCAGAAACCCGGCCTCCAGGAAGAAGGCCGTTAACACCTCGAGTGCGATCAGTGGACCAATGGCTGGCCCAGCCATCTGCGCGAAGCGAGCAAACCCAAGACCAAATTCAAAGGAGAGCACGATTCCCGTGACAACCCCAATCCCGAACCCCATGGCAAAAATGCTCAGCCAAAACTTATAGATCTCGAGATATACCGGCTTCTTAGTCTTCAGCCAAAGGGCCTCGATCACGGCCAGGAAGGAAGCAAGGCCGATCGACATCGTCGGGAAAATGATGTGAAAACTCACCGTAAAGGCGAACTGAATTCTGGCGAGAAGAGAAGGATTGAGTTTCATGATTCCGCACCTTGGGTCGGGAACGCGGCGTAGACAGCAACAGCTCCGAGTACGAATACGGCCAGCCCGGCAATCGCCAGTCTCAATCCGAACACTCCGATAATGGCGAAGAAAAAGAGCACCCCAACGAGTGCTGCTGTCATAGGTTGGAGTCGGTGTAACTTGCTACTGTTCCCCATAAATTCCTGCGACTTTCATCCGGTAAGTGACGAAGATAAAGTGATAATCACGGCTCATGTGGCTTGTTCCTAAAACTTGTATCCCGCCCACAATGCCCAGTAATTGAGGTTGCGGCCCGGCTGCGTCTCCTTCAGAAAGCGGCCAGCATAGAAAATTCCGTAATCCGCCTGGAACCACACGTGGCGATTCGCCTGCCACCGAACTTCGGTCCCGGGCCGGTCTCCGACGAACCGGGCGCGGCTGCCGTCGGCAGCGCGGATGAGAAAGCCGGGTACGGCGTACACACCATCATTTACGTTTTCCCGCCATTGCACGATCCAATCGAACGACACGCTCACGTCGTGCGGAAGCGCCGTTTCGACGCGCGGGTGAATGTCGATGAAGTTAATTGGGCCTGGGCCCGTGGTGGCCAAAACGCCAAAATAATTGCCCTTCGGAAACAGCGGATTGAACGTGCCCAAAGTTTTTGAGTTTGGATTGTCGCCGCTCGAAATGTCTGCCTTGGCGCTGAAGCGCGGTTTCAGAGGGATTGTTGGGATGCGATAGCCGGTTTCCGACGCGGCAGTCCAAGCCTCGATGTTCGCCGAGCCGAACGTACCGAACTGCCAAAGGGCTTCATAGTCGAGGTCCCAGCCGGCTTTTTCGGTGGCAACAGGGCGCGAAAACCTCGCGCCTACAGTGTGCCGGACCTCATGGGCCGTGCCTCTCTGAAACGTTGCTTGCTGGCGGTCCAGACCCAGATAGTAGGTTTCCAAACTGTTCTTCCGTCTTAGGGGACGCGTGGCGTAGACACCCCAAAAACCAATGGCGTGGTTCGGAGCGTTGTCGAAGAACCCCGGCTTATCGAGATCAGGTCGTACGGCAAGTCCGTCAATTTGCCACCTATTGACCTTGCTTTTGATCACAAAACCGTCAAAGCTGAGCCGAACATTTGGACCTTCGCGAACATCGATTAAACGCCCAGAACCGTATTCGAGTTCAAGCCTGCCCGCGCGCACTGCGACCGAATTTTGCCCCCAGGTATTGCCGATCTCTAGGAACCCCGCCTGGAAGTCGAGTTTCTTTTCATCAATTGGGCGCGGCCCGCCATACCGGAAGGAATTCAGGCCGCTTTTCAGGTCTAGAAATGTGCGAACGTGTTTTCCGAAATGAATATCGAAACCCAGCATGTATCTCTCGTTGAGATAGCCGTTCCAGTACGGAGATTGTCCCCAGTTGTCGTTCCCAATCTGCTCCCATACTTCTCGGGCCTCTCCGCTGATCGTCATGAACCAGTCGTCACGCCCCTCCCGAAGCCGGATATATTTGAGCGGGTCCCAGAAATCCTGACGGTTGGCTTGATCAGCAAGAAAACTCCAGTCCTCGTCCTCCCGCAGCAACTTGAAGCTCCGGTCTGGCGCGTCCGGGTCGCCAGAAGCAGACTGGGACCGGGCCGGGGCCGGGGCCAAAAGCAACGCAACTGCCAAGATCGCGAAAAATCGTATCAAGGTGTTTGCTCAACCTCCGTTCGGTTTGGTAGCCACCGCATGGATCTCCGCAATGTAGCCGCCCGGGAATTGCACAACGGCAGAGCTTCGCTGATCGGCTGTATAGGGAGGACCCAAGACTTCGACCCCAGCCGCCTTGGCCTTCGCCAAGGTATCCGTCAGGTTCGACACCTCATAGCCTGTGAATTCCCGCCCGTAGGGATAAGGGAGATGGCCGTCCGTCACGAACACGACTAGCTTCCCGAACGTCGATTCAATCCGAATTCGCCGATACGTTTCACCAGGCTTTCCGATCTCAATACCGGAGGCCTGTGGATTGTCAGAGACGACTTTCCCGCCAGAAAACGCGGCAAAACTCCGCGTGAAGTCCTCCGCGCGCTCGGCGGAGACATAAACGCGATTCTCTGGGATAGTCTCCAGTGCTTTGTAAGAGGGCGCAGTTGTATGCCAATACAGCTGCGTGTTGACGCCGCCCGGCCACTGGATAATCGCGTCTCTACCAATAGGGTCGTTGAAGGGAGCAACGAGGATATCCGCACCGCTTGAGCGAGCTACACCCATCGCCGCATCCAGGTCTGTGACCAGATAGCCGGTACGCTCCAAGCCAAACGGATATGGGATGGGTGTCTTGAAACCAAAAACTGAGATGCTCCCGACAGGGGTCAGAACCAATTGCGACATGGTGCTGCTCGGCGTCGGGGTTACTGTGAAGACGCCCTGCTTAGTCGTTGTGCCCCCAAATGTAGCGATCAAGCTTCTGACGAAACGGTCAAAATCCTGGGGTGCCACGTAGACGTGCGTCGTATCGTACTGCGGTCCGACCGCTACATTCGGCGTTGTCGCAATGGCTTGCGCGGCAACCGGGAAAGAATGCTGCCAGCTCGACAGACCGCCGCCTGCAACAAGCACAACGATCCCGAAAAACATCGCCCCAATCGCTCTACTTCTTTGCATCGCACTTGCTCCTTTTGTTCGTTCTTGCGCCCATCGCACGGAATGAGCCGGCAAGAAAAACACAAGTCGTTCCGCGGCGGCCTGACCAGCAAAGGGCCCGGCGAGCCGATAAGCCGGCTCAGTTCGCGTGAGGCTGTGGCGGCACCACCGGCTGGGGAATTGGCGGCCGATCCCAGTGCTTGCCAACCAAGCAAACCGAGGCCGCGTGCGCGAAGCTCACCCTTTTTGCAAGAATCCAGCCGCCAAGTTGTTCCCCGAGCACCATTCCCAAGAGACCTAGCAGAGCCACAATGGGCGGGGCCGGGCTTTTCACGCGGATCACTCCATACAAAACACCCACAAACAAGCCCACCGCAAACGAAACGAGGAGTACTTTCATACCCAGCATTCCTTCCCTCTTTGCGAAAATCTGACGATCGAGATCAAAGAAACTAGAACGCGAAACAATCGCAACCCAATTCCCAGAGCCCCAGGTCGCCCAAGACAGGCAAGTGCCAGATCTTTGCCCGCTGGGAGTGGCTCGGCAGATGCGTGCAGACAGCGGAATGGGAAGCCCCGAGTGCCTGGTCCGAAGGCTTCGCATATCCGCCATAGTGTTTGATGGGTGACCAGCCCGGGCTCACAGGCAAAGCCGGTGGCGCGAGCCTTGAAAATTCAGCAGTGGCGTAGACGACCTTCCCGCCAACCACGGTGAGGACCGATTCGAGCTGCTTGATCTCCTCTTCCGGGATGGAGAAATAGTCTGCTGAAAGAACGGCGAAATCCGCCAGTTGTCCCGGCGCGAGCGCACCCTTCTTGCCGTTTTCCGTCGAGAACCAACTGCTCCCGAGCGTGTAGAGCTTCAAAGCTTCCTCTCGATCGAAGCGGTTCTCGGGTGGGTAAAGGCTCAAGCCCCCGATGGTCTTACCTGCGATAAGCCAGTAGAGCGAGAGGAATGGATTGTAGCTTGATACTCGCGTCGCATCCGTTCCGGCTCCGACGGGAACGCCCATTTCAAGCATGCGCCGGATGGGCGGCGTTCGCTTGGCCTGCGGCGCGCCATACCGTTCGACGAAATACTCGCCTTGGAATGCCATGCGATTCTGGATGGCGATGCCACCACCCAGGGCTTTCACGCGCTCGATATTGCGGTCGGAAATCGTTTCGCAATGATCGAAGAACCAATGCAGGCCGTCGAACGGAATCTCCCGATTCACCTCTTCGTAAACATTCAGCGCCCGCTCGATGGTCTCGTTATAAGTGGTGTGCAAGCGGAACGGCCAGCGCTTCTCCGCGAGATGCCGGACAACCCCTTTCAGTTCACTCTCCATGACTGGGAGCATGTCCGGCCGTGGCTGGAGGAAGTCCTCGAAATCGGCGGCTGTGAAAACGAGGTTCTCACCCGCGCCGTTCACGCGGTAAAAGTCGTCGCCCGCGCCGGGTTTCGTCATTTTTGTCCAATTTTGGAAATCGGACAGTTCCTGTTTCGGCTTCTGCGTAAAGAGGTTGTAGGCGAGGCGAATCGAAAGCTCTCCGTTTCGGTGCAGTTCGTTTACGACTCCATAGTCGTCGGGATAGTTCTGAAAGCCACCGCCGGCGTCAATCACGCTGGTAAGGCCAAAGCGGTTGAGTTCCCGAAAAAAGAGACGCGAGGAGTTGAGCTGGTCCTCGCGCGACAGCTTCGGTCCCCTAGCCAGTGTCGAATAAAGAATATTCGCGTTGGGTTTTGCGATAAGCAGACCGGTGGGATTTCCGCGCGAATCCCGCTGCACTTCTCCGGCGGGAAATTCCGGCGAGTCCTTGCCGTAGCCCACGGCACGCAGGGCCGCTCCGTTTAGCAAAGCGCGGTCGTAAAGATGGAGAACAAAAACGGGCGCGTCTGGAGCGGCTTCATTGATTTCGTCGAGCGTCGGCATGCGGCGTTCTGCAAATTGGAATTCTGTCCAGCCCCCGACGACCCGCACCCACTGCGGCGCCGGTGTACGTGCAGCCTGCTCCTTCAACATGCGCAGTGCATCGGCCAGAGACGGCACGCCATCCCAGCGCAGTTCCATGTTGTAGTTCAAGCCTCCTCGAATGGGATGCATGTGCGAATCATTCAACCCGGGAATCACCGTGCGGCGTTTCGCATCGATGACTTGCGTCCCCGTCACTCGCAGACGAAGAATTTCGTCGTCTTTCCCGACAGCTGAGATTTTCCCGCCAGTTATCGCGATTGCTTCCACGAAGGACGGAATCCCGTTCGTTGTGATCTTGGCGTTGTGAAGTATCGTGTCAACAGACATGGCCATCTCCTTCCACTATTAAGATTGAATTCTGGGAGGGCTGGGTCTTGCCAGCCCTCCCCGTTCGCTAGTTGTGCGCGGCTGCAGCGGCTGGAACTACGTATTCCTCAAACTTCGTTGCCGGTAAACCATGCACCATGGTGTAGGCGTATTCGACCCCGACGCCGTAGGCACCGAAGTGTGTTTTCACGATGTCCATGACCGCGTCATAGGTTCCCCTAAGGGCCCAATCGCGCTGCCATTCGAGCATTGTGGAGAGAGCCGTTACGGGCTTCGCGCCCGCTTGAATTACACGCTTCATCGCGTTGTCGTGCGCCAACTGGCTTACGTCACCGCAGCAATCCTCGATGACGTAGACTTCGTAGCCGTCGTGTATCGCCTGTACCGTCGGAAGAGCTACGCAGGTTTCCGTCCAAAGTCCGGCCAGCACGATTTTCTTGCGGCCGGTTTTTTCGATCGCTGCCACGAAGTTCTTGTCATCCCAGGAATTCATCGACGACCGCTCGATGGGTTCCCGGCCGGGAAACACCGCTCGGAGCTGCGGCCACATATTTCCGCTGAAAGACTTCGTCTCGACAGTCGAGAGTACAACCGGCAGTTCGAATACTCTTGTGGCCTTAGCGATTGCGATCACGCTATTGATAATCCCCTGGCGGTCGGAATTGCTGACTCCGAACAGCATTTGTGGCTGATGGTCGATCAACGCCACAACGCAATTGTCAGGAGT
>Ga0210398_10001422_pt1 | contig 24777 bp, 20 predicted proteins | sample IncBWC4OmetaG_FD_161047 | JGI IMG/M metagenome (GOLD analysis project Ga0210398, IMG submission 161047) | Forest soil microbial communities from Barre Woods Harvard Forest LTER site, Petersham, Massachusetts, United States - Inc-BW-C-4-O | ecosystem: Environmental > Terrestrial > Soil >... | reverse complement strand
GAGACTACAAGTTGCATCCAGATCCTGCGCAAAACGATCTAGAAACGGGCTTTCGTCGCTCAGATTCAGCCTTATGACCCTTGTCGAGATGGAGATCTTGTGAAAAGTAGTTTGGTTGCGAGTCGTGTCTCCTTCGTTCCGTTCATTTCTCTTTTGCTCTTTGGCGCTGTCATCTGGAATTTCCCCGCGCTCTCGGTCGCGCAATCCCTTGTCCCCGACGACGCGAAGCATGACACAGCGGGCCAGATCATTAGGCAGGGCCAATCCGTCCATGTTGAAGTGGACCTTGCGCTTGTCAACGTTACTGTCACCGACCCGTATAACCGCCTTGTTACAGGCCTTGCGCCCGAGAACTTCCGTGTCTTCGAAAACAACGTCGAGCAGGAGATCCAGTATTTCTCTTCCGAAGACGTCCCCATTTCCATCGGCGTCATCTTCGATCTCAGCGGAAGCATGGGCAACAAAGTCGGTAAGGCCAAGGAAGCCGCCTTGCAGTTTTTCAAGACTGCCAATCCGCAAGACGAGTTCTTCCTCGTTGGTTTCAACGAGCGCGCAGAAGTTCTGAGCCCCTTCACCAGCAATGTCGACGATTTGCGGAGTCGCATCCTACTAGCATCTGCGAAAGGTCGCACTGCGCTCCTCGATGCGATTTATCTGGGCCTCAGAGAAATGCGGACCGCTCGAAATGCCAAACGGGCCTTGCTCATCATATCCGACGGGGGAGACAACAGTAGTCGGTACAATGAGAACGATATCAAGCGGCTGGTGCGAGAAGCGGATACCCAGCTGTACTCGATCGGTGTATTTGACCCATTGGACTACCGCGGCCGAACGCCTGAGGAACTCAATGGGCCCTCTCTGCTCAGTGAAGTGACGGAACTAACCGGTGGCCGTGCTTTTAACGTAGGGAATGTGAACGAGCTGCCTGACATCGCCACGAAGATTGGCGCGGAGTTGCGCAACCAATACATCGTGGGATACCGCCCGAGCAATAAATCCCATGACGCGCGCTGGCGCAAGATCAAGGTCAAGATGCGCGCCCCAAAGGGACTTCCGCCTCTCAGCGTCTACGCGAAAACAGGCTACTACGCGCCCAGCCTCTAGTTTTCCCGAGCTGTCGGCGCCTAGCAGGCACCCAGTATCAGTTCTGGATCCTGCGTCTTTCCGCCTTTCTCTAGGCGATCTTTCGAAAGAATTGTGCCCTGATGACGTCGAAGCAAGTGCCATCAGTACGCCTGTCGTTCTCTGTTCTTGCTATCAAATTACGTGGTTCAACGAGCCAGGCCAATACGGCGCATAAGGTCTTCAAAGCGCGGGTCCGAGCGGAGAGGATCGAATCCAGAGCGGAGTAGAATGCTCGGATTAAATCGTTCTTCGTACGCTCTTTCGAGCCAATGCATGGCTTGATCGTTATCCCCCATGGATGCATAGATCATGGCGATCTGTGGAGCATTTGTAAAACTAGCGCTTGAGCTTTTCTTAAGATCGCTCAGCAGCTTCAGCGCTTCGTTCATTTTGCCGGATGCCACGTAGGCACGGGCAAGATCAGCCATGCATATTGGGCTGCCCCCGGACAGCCGGACAGCCTTTTGAAGTTCCGCAACCGCTTCTTTGTCTATCTGTTTTAGCAGGTAGGCATCGCCAAGCTGTTTATGTCCGATAGGAAAAGTAGAATCCATTTCGATGATCTTGTGGCCCTGTTCTACCGATTCGTCGTAAGAATGCGTAAGGAGAAGAAACTCCGCCAAATCTGAGTTGATGATCAGCGATAGCGGATCCAGATTTTCCGCCTTTCTCATTTCCGCAAGAGCCTCTTTGGGCCGACCCAATAGCCCCAAATTCATGGCATTCCAATGGTGAGCGGTTGCGTAGCTTGGGTTCAGTTCAATGGCCCGACGAAATTCCTTCCCGGCAGAGTCGAAATCCCAGTCGAAGGCGCGCAAGCTGTATCCGAGTGAGGTGTGAGCTTCGCTCAGCGAACTATCCAGTTGCACAGCTTTGACCGCTGCAGCCTTCGCTTTGGGGAGCGCTTCCTTAGTGCTCATCACCGCATACTGCCAGTCTCCCAAAACAGCATATGTGTCGGCTAAGCCGGAATAAGCTTGGGCATATTTCGGGTCCTCGTCGATGGCCTCATTGAAATAAGCCAGGGCCACCTTCAAACCGTCCGCAGTTCGCTTATTCCAGAAGTAGCGCCCTTTGAGATAGGACTCATAAGCTTGCGGATTGACAACCCTTACCGTTTTCAGCGCAGCCTGTTCCTGTGCATTCACATTGATCCGAATTTGGTCGGCAATGGCTCCAGCCACCTTGCTCTGGAGCGCCAAGGTATCCCGAAGCTCACTCTCATAGCTTTGCGACCATAAGTGCTTGTCCGTAGAGGCTTCAATCAATTGCGCCGTGATGCGGACCCGGTCGCCGGAACGGAGAACGGTGCCCTCCACCACGGCGTCCACATTCAGTTCACGTGCAATCTGCGGCAGAGGCTTGCGCGCGTGTTTATAAGCCATCACCGACGTCCGCGAGATCACACGCAAAGCGCTGATCTGTCCGAGATCGGAAATCAACTCATCGGTCATGCCGTCAGCGAAATAATCCTGAGAGGCATCATTCGAGAGGCTTTCGAGCGGAAGGACAGCCAAGGAGCGAATCGCAGTGGGCGGGGGGTTCCAGGAATGAAGTTTCCAGGCGACGAGTGATGCCGTCAGAAGAAGCAACACGAATGCAGAAACTTTCCAGGCAAGTAACCGCTGAAGGTGTTGGGTTTTTGCAGACTTGCCTGCGATATCGGCGCGTTCACCAGATCCTGGTTCGAGATGAAGCTGTGTTGCGAGTTCAGGGCTGCGAACAGGGGCCACTTCGTCAGGTTTTACCTCCGCGAGGAAGCGGTAGCCGCGACGCGCAACAGTTTCTACAAAGCGAGGACTTTCGGCGGAGTCGCCGAGGGCTTCGCGGATTTTGTTGACCCCTTTATTGAGCCCGTGGTCGAAATCGACAAAGGTGTCCTCAGGCCAGAGTTTTTTCTGAAGTTCCTCGCGAGTTACGACCTCGCCGCGGCGCTCAAGCAGCATCGCCAGGAGCTGGAAGGGCTGTTCCTGAAGGCGAACTCGCAGGCCGTGTTTGCGCAATTCGCCAGCGCGAAGATCCAGCTCGAAAACGCCGAAACGGAGCGGCCCGCGAAGCTGATGGGTTTCTTCCATGGAGAGGAGTCTAGTTTGGGAGGGAGTGTACCACCAAGTAGAGTCATCTCGATTATCAAGCGGGGAGAATTTCCTGTAAGTCTTCTATTGAGTGAAAGTTACCAGGGGACCTCCATTCCAGCGGGAAAGAACTGCCCGTCCATTGCACCGCTCTTAAGAGCAAACCATAGTGGGCCCTCAAGCGCACGAGTGGGACGCCGTACAGTCGCAGGGAGGGTTCAGTGCTCGAACACAATGATGCTCCGAATTTTGAGCAGGCCATCATGCCGCATCTTGACGCCGCCTACAACCTCGCGCGCTGGCTGATGCGCAATGAGCAGGACGCCCAGGACGTCGCCCAGGAAGCATACTTACGCGCTTTCCGATTCTTTCCCGGCTTCCGCGGCGGCGATGCGCGCGCATGGCTCCTGAAAATTGTCCGGAACACTTGCTACACCTGGTTGCATGCAAACCGGCCACTGCAAGACGCCACGGAATTTGACGAAAACCTTTTCTGTCCTGATTCCTCCGATCCCAATCCAGAAGAAGCCGTACTCCAAAACGACAGCAACACTCTGGTGCGAAAAGCGATGGAGAAGCTCCCACCTAATTATCGGGAAGTCCTCATTCTTCGCGAACTCGAGGGGATGTCTTACAAAGAGATTGCAGATATCACGGGCATGCCCGCAGGCACCGTAATGTCGAGTTTGTCGCGTGCGCGAGGCCGGCTTCGTCAGATTCTGACAGGTCCGATGCACAGAGATACGGCGCCAAGTTCACGGCAGATAGCAGCAATGAACGCATGAGTTCACGGTGGCGGATCATCAGTGATTTGCAGATTCCAACTTAGGGCAACTGCTTTGGCAGATTCGGAGATTGGAGCAAGGTTATGAATCAGCGTCTATCAACATGTTTACTGTTCGGGGCTCTTTTGTCGTTGCCGCTCACGACTCGCGGTCAAGAGACAATCTCAACTATCGCGCGAAGAAGCATTCTCAACGAGCGATCATTTCAGACGGAGGACCCGACTGAAATCTCACGGGGAGCTAGTCCCTCCGTTTCCGCGCGCGAGTTGAGTATTCCGGAACGCGCAGTTAAGGCGCACGCGAAAGGGATGGATCGCCTGTCGAAAAATGACCCGGCAGGCAGCCTCATCTATTTCCGACGCGCCGCTTCCGAATTTCCGAACTTTTATGAGGCTTATCATGCGATCGGTTTGGCTCAGCTGCGTTTAGGGCATGAAGAAGAGGCTCAACAGGCGTTTCAGAAATCTATTGACGCTAGTGGCGGCCATTACGCAGAACCGCATTTCGGTTTGAGCGCGCTTCTTTGCAATCAGCAAAAATTTGCTGAGGCTGAGCCGATCATCCGAAAGGCATTGGAACTTGCCCCGGGCTTCGGCCCGGGCCATTTCATACTGGCTTGGGCGTCATTTGGACTGAACCGCCTGGACGAAGCGGAAAAGTTAGCTCATGAGGCGTCGATACGTGATCCCAAGCTCGCTCTGGCTCACCTGCTGCTAGCAAATATCTATATCCGTCGGAATGACTATTCGGAAGAGTTGGTCGAACTGGATGCTTATCTCAGACTCGAGCCGGATGGGCCACTGAGTGACCAAGCACGCGAAGCCCAGGAATACGCTAAGCGGAAGCTTGCCGAGTCTGTCGTCATTATCGAGGCGGCACAGCCCAAACCTTGAACGGATCAACTCATCGGTCAGAAGGAATGCGGGTAAAGCACTTGATGAGGTGGAGCGACTCGGCGAGACGATTCATCCGTTCTTTCTCTGCCCGGTTCCGCTGAAAAAAACAGTCATGACTTGGCGACCGGAATACAAACAATTTTATTCCCGCCTCCGAAACATCCCTGGATCGCGGAATTATCCATGAGCATGCGGGGTCTTACATACCGAGGACAATGAAATGTCTCGTAATTCAAAACCGCATCGAACAAGGAGATTTGAAATGAACTGGGCTCGACATTTGAAACTATTCACGAAGGTAGGCGTGGCTGCTCTCGCCCTGGGCGCTTTAGCGACCAGCGGGAACGCGCAGACGGTATACCAAGGCAAGTTTACGCTGCCATTTGAGACACACTGGGGAATCGCTACACTGCCTGCTGGCGATTACACTTTTGTCATTTCATCCGCAATGTCCGACTACAGACTTATTATCCGGGGACAAGTCAACGCCATCATCATGGCCACTTCCACCGACGACAGAGGGGTTGCAGACCATGCGCAATTGAACCTGGTGAACATCGCCGATGTGCAGACCGTCCAGACATTCGATGCCCCCGAACTAGGAAGGACCTTTGTCTACTTCACTCCTACACAAAAGCACGTGGGACACAAAGAAGCCCATCAAAAGACGGTGCCACAGACCGCACCCGCGACGCAGGCCAGTGAAAACAGAACTTCCATCGCAGTCTACGCTGCGGGTCGCTAAGAAAAGAAGTCATGCAAGTGACTGCAAACGCCGGGGACAGAAAGCTAGTGAATGGGTCCCTGGCAAGGCCCACAATGGAGAAGCGGCGTAGTCAAGACTGGGATGCGCATCTCAGCACGGAATGCATCCCGAAGAAGGCTGCGCCGAAAGTCTCTCCTATCGCCAGCGGTGAGTTGAGTGAATCTGAGGCTATCCGGCGAGCCTGCGACGGCGATCGGACCGTGTTTGAATACCTCTATCGCCTGCATAGCCGGCGTGTTTATGCTGTCTGCCTGCGCATGGTAGGCAACACTGCCGAAGCGGAAGATCTGACTCAAGAAGCCTTTTTGCTTTTGCTGCGCAAGATTCAAACCTTCCGCGGCGAATCGGCCTTTTCTACGTGGCTGCACAGACTGGCGGTCAACGTCGTGCTGATGCGTCTGCGCAGGAAGTCGTCACCAACCGACTCGCTTGAAGCGACTCTCGACCCGGACGATGAAACCTCCTCGCCTCACCCATCACCAACGATGGGGGCGCCTGACTTGTTGCTGGAGGGATCGATTGATCGAATAAATCTCGAACGCTGCATCGCGCGGCTGCCCGTGGGCCACCGCACGATATTTGTTTTTCATGATATCCAAGGATATGAGCACCACGAAATTGCCGAGATATTGGGGCGTTCGGTAGGTTTCTCGAAGTCGCAATTACACAAGGCCCGTACACGGCTTCGCGAACTGCTCCACGAAGTTCAGCGAGGAAAAGCCCGCCATGAGCGCAGGAGGGCAGTCAAGATACGCTCCCACCCCAGCGAGGCTTTGCTCCCGTATCGCCCCATCGGCGCGAAATGAAGACCGTTATGCTCGCTGTAAGTTTCCTGTCGGGGATCGACCTTTTCAAACATCACTCCTGCGAATCCGTCGGCCTGCTCAGTGAGCAATCTCTCTTCTCTCCCTTCTTATCGTCCCTTACGCTCGCGCGATAAGAGCCATGAAAGGGCTTCGACCGCTTGTCACACACTTTTGCAATCGAATTGGAATAGATCGCGAGCGGATGTGGTCTTACATTTCGCCAAGAAGCGAAATACGGTGATGCGCAGATATGTCTCGGTTCTTCTTTGACTGCTGAGCGTAATGCCTCTCGGTTGCCGGGAATTACATTTCAGTTTCTTTCGTTTACTGGTGGAGCTTGCCGAAGATTTCCATTGGGAGCTCGGAGTTTATTCTTCTGGAGGTTTTCTTGAGCCGGTTTGCCGATAAATTGATCTCTTTTTTATTGTTGGGGGCACTGAGCACGTTCTGTGGATCGAGAGTGTTGGCACAGGACGCTACTGGGCGCATTGTCGGTGCTATCTATGATCCGAGCGGCGCCGTCATAGCGGATGCTCAAATTACGGTGACGAACGTTGCGACTCACATCTCTCGCAACGCAACTTCGGATTCGTCCGGTTTCTATCAGGTTCTCGCTCTGCCCATTGGCTACTACACGGTGTCGGTGACACACCAGGGATTTACATCTGAGACTACCGCCCAGAGCAAACTGGAGATCAATCAAACTCTGAAAATCGATCTCACAATGCAGGTTGGCTCGACGAGTGACTCGGTGACGGTGGAATCCAACGCGGGCACAGTTGAGACAATCAACCCGACGCTGGGTTCTACCGTTTCAGACCGCGCGGTGCAGGATATGCCGCTTAATGGTCGAAATGCACTGGATCTCGCGTTGTATCAGCCCGGTGTGTTGCCGGCAGACAATCCTGGCAATGGGAGCGGCGGCACGGGAGGGTTGCAGTTTAGCATCGGCGGCGGACGCAGCGACTCAAACACGTTTGTGCTGGACGGCGGCCTAAACAACGACCTCCTCGATAACGGAGTTGTGTACAACCCCAATCCCGATTCCATTCAGGAGTTCAAGGTTCTCACCAGCGACTTTACCGCCGAATATGGGCGCAACGCTGGTGGAATCATTACCGAGGTCACGAAGTCGGGGACAAATGCAATTCATGGCAGCGCGTATGATTTCGTCCGCAATACGGCTTTCGACGCGAACAACTTTTTCAGCAACCTCCAGGGAGATCCCAGGCAAGTTCTTCACAGGAATCAATATGGCGGAACAGTCGGCGGGGCCATCAAGAAAGACAAGCTGTTCTTTTTTCTCGCTTACCAGAAGCAGCAGGAGAGCGAACTTCAGGTCGGTCAGGTGGCCACTCTTCCGACCCCTGCGGAGCTTCAGGGCAATTTCTCGGCATCGAAGAATCAGGCAACTGTGGCCAGCTTTCTGTTAGCCAATCCATTCTTTCAGTCCAACCCAACTCTCGCCGCGCAAGGAATCATCGACCCGGCGAAGATTGATCCCGTTGCACAGGCTTACATCAAAGCAGCTTTGATTCCCACTTCTCCTACCGGTTCACAGGCGTTTCAGAACCCCATTACTGACAATCCTGACGAATTGACCGGAAAGTTTGATTTTGAGGCATCACAGAAAGATCACTTCAGTGTGACCTTGGGCCGCAATCTTGACCCCCAACTCAATCCTGGGCCGAGCACTCCTGGTACGACCAACTCCATTCCGGGCTTCGGCGCGACCTCGACTTTTTACAACCGTTTTTTTAACTTCGCCTACATCCATACCTTCTCGCCCAACGTTTTGAACGAATTTCGCGTGACCGGCCAGCGCAGCGACACGGTGCAAGCCGTGCCGTCCTCGCAACAACCGACCTCCACCGCATTGGGCATCAACATAAAATCGGAGAATCCCACCGGTCCAACCCAATTGGATTTCCCTAACGCGATCGTCGGCTTTAGCATTCAAGGTCCCTCGCAACTCACGGACAACACCTTCGCCTACTCCGACGTGTTTTCTTGGACCCGGGGAAAACACACCTTGAAATTCGGCGGTTCGTTCTCGGCTTATCAAGACAACCAGCTGTTCGATTTCGAAATCAACGGCGTGTTCCAATTCGCCGGTCAAGACGGCAACGGCAACACGCTAGCCGCCGGGGACCCTTTCGCCAACTTTCTCTTGGGCGTACCTACCGCTTACTTTCAATCTCCCGCTGCGCCGTCTGACATCCGCACCAAAGCAACCTATGCCTTTGCACAGGACGAATGGCATGTCGCCAGCAATCTGACGATAACGTACGGGCTGCGCTATGAGTACAGCACGCCTAAATCGGATACTCAAGGTCGCACCTATTCCGTGATCCCAGGTTCCCCGCAATCCACGGTCTTTCCTGGCGCACCACTAGGATTACTTTTTCCAGGCGACAAGGGCGCACCCGCGGGAGTCAACTTCCCCGATAAGACGAACTTTGCGCCGCGATTTGGTTTTGCGTGGCAACCGTTCCATGACGGAAAGACCAGCATACGCGGGGGCTGGGGCATCTTTTATGACGTGCTAAAGGCCGAGGACAACTTCCAATTCAATGGTCAAGCACCATTCAACGCCACCGCCAATATCGGTATTAACGAACCTAATGTGCCTACCGCGACCACCGCTGGATACACCTTCCTGAGTGATCCATTTGGATCGACCGGCACCCCCGATCCTTTTGGCCAGCCTCTGAACCATAACGTAAATTTCCTGAATACGTTCGGGACCTTCACGAGCCTCAATACGGGCGCAACGATTGTTGACCCCCATCTGAAAACGCCGTACACGTACCAATATAATCTGAGCATCGAACATCAGCTTTCTAACAAACTGATTGCTCGAGCCGCTTACGTTGGGAGTTCATCCCATGGACTGACGGCCCTGGTGGATATCAATCCTTTTGACCCGGCTACGCTGAACAGCGCAAGCCCGCAGCGTTTCTTGAATGAAGTACCGGGCAATACTTCGCAAAATGACGCCACGGGATTCGGGGGAAGTTTTGGACAGGAAGATGAATTCAAGAACGCGTCCAATGCAAATTACAATTCCCTGCAACTAAGCCTGACGCAGCAAACAACTGTCGTGCCGGTCCTTGGAAATATGTACTACACGCTGGGTTATACCTGGGCGCACACCATCGACGACGCCTCTGGTTTCCGTCAGGGCAGCAGCACGGTTCCATTTTTCACCCCTAACATTTTCCGCACGTCGTCGGATTTCGATATCCGCCAATATCTGACCTTTTCCGGCGGCTGGGATCTGCCATTCAGCCGCGGCCCCCAGCGGCTGGTAAAGGGTTGGAGTCTTTATCCGATCCTCACTTGGCGCACGGGATTTCCGTTCACGGCCATCGACGGCTTAGGAACCTCCAACACCGCGCCCGGACCTTCCGGTGCCGGCGATGCGGGCCTGGTCAACGCAAATCTAACCGGCCCCATTCAATATCTCAACCCCAAGACGAATGGCTTGCAGTTTTTCAATCCGGCGTCCTTCAGCAACGTTGTTGCTTCGGGATTTGGTACCGCGCCCCGCAACGTGTTGCGTGGTCCTGGGCGCACGAACCTGGATTTATCACTGGCAAAGACGACGCCACTCTATCGCGAACGAATCACGCTCGAGCTCCGCGTTGATGCGTTCAACGTCCTCAACCACACTGAATTCAATAACCTTGACAACAATGCCCAGGACATTGGCACCACGTTTGGCCAAGTCACTGGCGCGTATGACCCCCGCATCCTCCAATTGGGAGCTCATATACGGTTTTAGCCGTACACTCCCATGCTATTTAGCAGCCCAGAGCCGAGCCGGAACCTTGAGTCCAGGCTCGGCCAACTTTCGATCTAGAACACAACGCTTAGCGGTGCGAGACCAGCAATACACATTCGTGCGGACCTAAGGACCTTTGCCGGCGGTGCAACATGCGCGCTCAGCATCGTGCCAACGCGGCTGAAATCTTGGTTCAAAGAGGCAGCCACTACAACCTCACGGTAGCGCAAACCGGGAGTTCGCCCAATTCTTTCGGTGCAGGCCACATTAATACGCATTCATCCTCGAGAGACAAAGGCTTTACAAAAACAATTCAACCTCTTAACTCCTCAATGACAAACTTCCCGGCGAACACCCTTACCGTGACTCTTGGGTGGTGTTTTTCAATCCAAGGGAACAAGGGGTGTTATGAAGAAAACACAGAGTCTGATGAATCGTGCAGTAAATCGCCGGTCACTCTTGAAGAGCGGAGTGCTGGCAGGAGGTGCAGTTGCGATAGGCGCTGGAGTAATCGGGGGTGACGCAAGCGCATTTGGTTGGGATAGTAGAGACAGTCTCACCAAGGGCGACACAGCCATTCTTCGATTCCTGGCTGCAGCGGAGATCCTGGAATCGGATCTTTGGACACAGTATGCGGAACTCGGTGGCATCGGCAATAATCCACCCATTGAGGTAGACCCGAACCAAACGTTGAACAACTATCAGATAGCCTTATCGAACCTCGATTCTGATGGCCCGCAATACATTGCCAGCAACACGCTAGATGAAGTGAGCCACGCTGCCTTCCTGAATGCCTATCTCGCGTCCAAAGGAGCCGAGCAGGTCAGCCTCGAGGAGTTCCGCACTTTGGAAGGAAGCACCGCTACAGGATCATCGGGCATCAAGCGCCTCACGAACCTCATGAATCTCAACGTCGACACCAGCTGGTACGTTCGCTACCGCAGTACAACCAATCCAGACTTGGGCGCCACCTTCCCTCAGGCGCTCACTTTCACGAATGTTACGGCTATTCCCCGAGACAACAACGATTTCAACGGCGCTTCGAACCCTAACTTTCCGGGTAACGACCATATCCAGGCGATCGCGAATGTAGCGGCCTTTCACTTCGGAATGATCGAACAGGGCGGATCGAGTCTCTATGCGGCGCTTAGCCAGAAAGTCAGCAGTCGGCAAGTGCTGAAGATCACGCTCGGCATTGGGGGAGACGAGATCGCTCACTTCCTAGAGTGGGTTGATTTTTCTGGCAATGGAGTGCAGGCGCCTGTGGCGCCGTTTACGGACCCCATATCCGGTCTGTCGTTTCCCAATTTTTTCACCAACCCACCGCTGCAACCAGGCAGTCTGGTTCAGCCCAGCCTGATCTTTCCCGTTCCGTGCGAATTCATCAGCGCGGATTTGCCGCATTGCGCGGTGATTCGGCCGAGCGATGACAGATTTGCGGGCGCCCAAGCGGCCGTTACAGCGCTCACGAACGATGGGCTATTCACCGGGCAGTCAGCGAAGTTCTTTCAAACACTGAAGCAACTGGCGGAAGAAGCAGACGCTGCCTTCCGCGAAGTGTGATCGGCGAAGACTGACGTTGTGCGAGAGTGGTCCCGGCTTTCCTCACGTGGTGAGAAGGCCCGGGACCACCTCTTGTCTGGACGATGGGCGAACGAGGCACAATGACTGAAACCCTGCCTTGGCGAGCCTCGGGCCTACAGCGGCCGGCCTACTCACGCGGGCTCGGCTCGAACGCAAAAACCCCTTATGGGAGGGGGGAGAAAAGGATTTTGGGCAGTCCGCCTCTGCGGTCTCGAGCTGGCTTCAAATAAGTTCCGAGATCGCCGTTTTTGGATCGCTTCCGGGTAGCCGATTACATGTACAGTCTGTCGATTGAAGATGTTGGTTTGACGGATTTGTCGGTCACTCCGAATCGACGGCTTCTTCTCCGAGGAAACACTTGCGGCGATGCGGCTAACCTGTGCTACCGTTAGGCGCCTCTCGGCAGGAGTTGAATCATGCCCCGCAGGTTTGCTGCATTCGTCGCCTTCGTTACGCTCCCGGCTGTGTTGAACGCTCAGGTTCGAGGAGTGGCAGTAGAGAACGTCGACCGCAGTGTCAGCCCATGCACCGACTTTGATGCCTATGCCAACGGGCAATGGCGCGCGACACATCCCATGCCCGCCATCCAGACCACATGGGCCATTCGGACCATCACCCAGGATGAGACGCGTGCGCGTCTCCGCTCCATTGCGGAAGAAGACGCAAGCAAAGCGGCGTCCAGCCCTAAGGATTCGCCCAGCCAGCTCACGGGTGATTTCTATGCCGCCTGCATGGACGAATCACGTGTGAATGTCCTTGGGCTAAAGCCGCTGGAATCGATGCTGAAGGGCATCGCAGGTGTGCACGATGCGAAGAGCCTCAGCGCGGAGATCGTTCGCATGCAGGAGATCAATCTCGCGGCCCCCCTGGTACTGTCAGCCGCTCAGGACCTGCACGACACCACACGCATGATTGCAGAGGTCGGTGTTGCTGGACTGGGCATGCCCGATCGCGACTACTACCTGCGCGATGAGTCACGTTTCAAGGATGCACGCGAAAAGTACGTTGCCTACATGCACAAGATGAGCGTTCTCGCTGGATCCAGCGACGCGGATGCGATTCCTGCTGTCGCTGGCGTGATGAGGATTGAGACGGCGCTGGCCGAGGCCCGCCTTAGCCGCGTTGAGCTACGCGATCCCAAGGTGCAGGATCATCAGATGAGCCTTGCCGAACTAAAGACGCTCGCTCCACACTTCGACTGGAGCGAAGAGTTTCATGCTCTCAGCGTGAAGCCGGAAGGACACGTGAATGTGCCCCAGCCAAAGCTGGTGCGAGCCTTCGACGGCCTCCTTGCTTCGGCGTCGATGGACGACTGGCGTTCCTACCTGCGCTGGCAGCTGCTCAACGGCGAGGCGTCCGAGTTGGCGGCTTCGTTTGAAACAGAGCGCTTCGCCTTCTACGGCACCGCCCTGACTGGAGCAAAGGAACTGCGTCCGCGCTGGCAGCGGTGCGTCATCGCGACGGACGCGATGCTGGGAGAGGCACTCGGGCGCGAATACGTCGATCGCTATCTGCCCCCGGAGGCGAAGGCTCGCGCGCTCCAAATGGCGGTCAATATTGTGAATGAGTTGAAGCGATCTATAGAGACGCGCGACTGGATGACCGCGCCCACGAAGGCCAAGGCTCTTGAAAAGGTGAGCGCTCTCAATATCAAGGTGGGGTATCCCGACAAGTGGAAGGATTATGCGGGCGTGGTGATCGACCGCGCCACCTATCTTGAAGACGCACTGAGCGCGGCGCGCTATGGCGTGCGGGACGACCTTAGCCAGATCGGCAAACTGGTCGACCGTGGTCGCTGGGGCATGACTCCGCCTACTATGAATGCCTACTACAACCCGCAGATGAATGAGATCGTTGTGCCTGCCGGTTATCTCCAGCCGCCGGGCTTCGATCCCAAAGGACTGGATGCGATCAACTACGGCGCGGTCGGCGTCAGCATCGGCCACGAGATTTCGCACGGCGTGGACGACGAAGGCGCGCAGTTTGCCGCCGATGGCAAGCTGGAGAACTGGTGGACCGACGCCGACTATAAGAATTTTGAGGCGCGCACCGCCTGCACAACAAAGCAGTACGACAATTACTACGTCGAGCCAGGTCTGCATCTGCAGGGCAAACTGGTCACTGGAGAGGCGCTAGGTGATCTTGGCGGCGTCAATCTCGCGTATCGCGCCTATGTGCGTTCGCGCGAAGGGAAAGGTCCTGAGCCAAGCGTTGACGGCTTCACGCCCGATCAGCAGTTCTTCCTGGCCGAGGCGCAGTGGCGCGGCTCGATCGTCCGCTCTGAAGCCGCTCGTACGGCAGTTTCCACAGACCCGCATCCGCCGGGCAAGTACCGGGTCCTTGGCCCACTCAGCAACATGCCAGAGTTTGAGAAGGCCTTCAGCTGCAAAGCAGGCGACCCGATGGTTCGACCTGGGACTGAGCGATGCGCTGTTTGGTAGGGGCGCTCCACGGGACGGCCAAACCAAGCTGCAACAGTCCTTCGCTGCGCATAGCCATGCCGCTCACTTCATCGCGTTTTGTGCCTTCCGGATTGGCGCGCCGGACGATTGTGTTTGGATTCAGGCCGGCTTCAGCGCCCGCAAGTGTCTGAAAAAAATGTCTTGCGCAAGCGATGTCAGTCCAGCCGAACAATAATTCCCTCAGCTGATCTTGGGCGTCACTTGCTTGAGTTAGGCGTGAAAGTCGCGGCATTGTTTCATCGGCATCAATGCAGGTACTTGAATTCCGCATGGCAATGAACAGAAAAAAAATTTGATTCTCTCCAAACCTTTCCCCCCGAACTTTCGTCTCTAGTCTAGCAATCCGTACAAGCGAGGGGTCCCAGTAGCTCATCACGCTTTTTGCGTGCTGCGAACCAGTGTGCTTTCTCGCCACTTATCTGGCGCCGCTGTTTCGCTCGTCACGTTTTCTCCGTGGTGTGCCCAACGCTCTGGGGGGGCTTTCGTCAGCGCGCCACGGCGCAGCTGCCTGGACATCCGGATCGAGTTCGTCCTGTTCGTCACCTTGGGAGGCCACCGTGCACTTGCTCGATCGACTTGTCAACTATTTTCTCCGTCCCGTATTCTTTTTCATCCTCTTCGCCGCTTATTTTATTCCCTACGCGTCGGCTCAAACGCCGCAGTCTGCTCTTTCCCCTGACCTCTCCTCGCTCCAATCACGCGCCGATCATGGCGACGCCGTGGCCCAATATACACTCGCCCAAATATATCTTCGCAACGATTCCTCCTCCCCGGACTACAAGTCGGTCGTTTCGCTTGCTCGTGCATCCGCTGCCCAAGGCAATGTCGACGGCGAATTCCTCCTCGGTTACCTCTATGAACACGGCCAAGGAGTCCCCAGAGATTATGCAAAGGCCGCAGAGAACTACCGTGCCGCCGCCCTGAAAGGCCATTCCAACGCCGCGAATAATCTGGCCGCACTCTATCAGCAGGGTCATGGCGTTCCCAAGAATTCCGCCCTGGCCTTCGATTGGTATTTTGTCTCTGCACAACATGGCAATCCCGTCGGGCAAACCAACCTGGCTTCTGTCTACTTCACCGGGGTAGGCACTTCTCGTGACTATGCTCTGGCCGCCAAGTGGTTTCGCGCTGCTGCCGATCTCGGCTTCCCCGCCGCCCAGCACAATCTTGGCGTCTTCTATTTCAAGGGCACCGGCCTCCCAGTGGATTATTCCGAAGCTGTCCGATGGGAACGTCTCGCCGCCGAGCAAGGCGACCCCCACGCCCAAACCGACCTGGCCTACCTCTACGAAACCGGCAAGGGTGTCCCGCTCGATTATGTTGCAGCCTACACCTGGTACTCCTGCGCCATCGCAGCCGGCGACCGTAGCGGCTCTGCTCGCCGGTCCAGTCTCTCTCATCTCCTCACGCGCAAGCAGATCGACGAGGTAACCGCCATTGTTTCTGCGCAATCTTCTCAACCCCGACAGCAGCCCAATCTCCCGCAAGTAGGTGCTTTCTCCCTGCTCCAGGACCATTAACCCCATACACGAAAGAGGCTACCAAGAGCGAAATGATGTACTCTGGACACTCATTACGCTCCTCTTCGCCGCGATGGTGGCGTTTTCCGGCCTCGGCAAGATACGCCGCGGTCCGCGTATAGTGCACGTAATCCGCGAAGTCGTAGGCGTGCCGTTGAAGTACTTTTCGCTTCTGGCCGCATGCGATATGCGTCGTCGCATTTCCATAGTTTTCACGAGGCTTTGTACGACGCGGTTGCAGCCGGTCTGGCCTGGCACCGCATAATCGAGTTTCTACATATCCATGTGCCTCGGGAATAGTGTCGCGCGGATAAGGTCCTAACCACGGGGGAGCGAGACACAGATTTTAGATCCCGCGTTGCCAAACTCGTCGACCGAAATTTAGTGAACCCTACAAAGCGCCCGAGAGTTCTGATTTTGGATTGAGGCTATCTCTCCGCCAACTGCGCTTTGCCCTGCCTGGTCATTGCGTGTTTCGGGTTGCGGTTCATCGCCTTAATAAATTCCACTCGTCGAAAGCGGGCTGCGGACCAGTCTTCATCGATTGCAACACTTCGAACGCCTTCAAATCCGAGGCTGCCTAGAACCTGCCAGCCGTTGTCACGGTTGACTTCACTTTTGTACTTCTTGGAGGTCCCTTTCGGGTACGCGAACCACACCACAGTGTCGCCCCTGGCCTTCTTTGCTATCGCCTTTCCAAGAGTGTCGACTTCTCTTTGCTTGGTGACGAACGCAAGTGAAAACTCAATTTCGTCGAGCTCGTGCAGGTCGCGGAGAATGGTGACACTGCGAAGGGCGGTCAGTTCATGCTCAAAGCTTTCAGGAGCGTTGAGCACAACGATCTGCTTATGCTTCTTCAGATTTAGTTTTTCGAAGGTAGATGACATATGCTCTTCCACCGTGCGCGCTATTCAGCATCTAGAACTGAGAACAAAGCAATTGCCGTCAACATCCTGGAACGCTGCAGCTGTACCCCAATCTTCGCGTTTCGGCTCCATGACGAATTCCACACCCTTGCTTTTCAACTCTCGCGCCGTGCCCTCGACATCATCAGTCCAGAACGTCACGTTCATGTTTCCGCCCGGCTTTAGACCTTTGTCGAAACGAAACAGGACGACTCGCGTATCCGCGCCTGAAATACCAAGTTCGATCCAGCGTTGCTCGTCATTGAACGGTTGATCCGTGACTAGCCGAAACCCGAGTTTTTCCGTGTAGAAGGCCAGTGCGCGATCTTGGTCGGTAACAGGGATACTTGCAAACTTGATGCCTTGAATCATGGTTCCTCCTGGCAATGCTGGGATCGCGGCTTTTGCGTCCGCGGCGGAGATACTCACTTCCGTCGGCCATTGTGTTGCAAGTCGCCTTTGAATTGCAACGCTCTATACTTTTAATTAGTATAGTATTTATGCACCATGTTGCGATTGATGACTACGTTCTCGATGTGCTGCTGCCAGACCTCACGGGACACGATCGGTCGCCCGCGGCATTTCTCGTTTACCTTGTCCTTTGGACCAAACTCTACAGATCCGAGCAGCGATGTATTGCGGTCAGCCTGCAGCAGCTGGGCGAGCTCGCTGGGTTGTCCAAATCGGCCGTGCAGGGAGCGATTCGACTTCTCAGGCGTCGCGGCTTGGTCAAGATTGCCAAGAGTTCTGCAACCGCCGTCCCGCAATATGAGCTGATTCGCCACTGGGTGCGAAGACGAGCAAAGAGCACCGCAACCGCCTAGAGAGGCTCGAACCCGCGACCTCCGCCGTGACAGCGCAGCACGGTTATAAAATCGATTGATATCAAAGGGTGTCTGCGGACATCGTGAGCGATTGGCGAACCCCGTCTTGTAAAAGAGTGTGGCGCATAGCAGTGTTGCGACCAAGCGCTTAAAGAAGGCATGGACGAAGTGGCGAAAGCTGGTTCGGGAGCAGGTGCGTAGCGGGCAGACGGTGCTTGCATTCTGTCGTGAGCATAAGCGTGACGCTATGGTTCAGGCTGGAAGATCCCGAGCCAAGGGTGCCCGTTGGCGTTAGCGGATAGGTTCCGGCGGGAGTTCCGGCTCCTCTCAGGCAACAGTGCACATATAAAGGTTAAACGAACGCGCTCGCCTCTTGTTAGTGCGAGTCGACTCGCCACGGTCGCATCGGCAGTCACGACTTCTTTACCAATCACGCGGGCCGTCGGCTTTCGGCCAAGAGCGTGCATATCCTCCACAAATCCGCTCAACTCGGGAAGGTTCTGCGTGATCTTGGGTGCAGCGACGAATGTGCCCTTGCCGCGATGAATCTCGACAAGACCGCGGCTCACAAGATTCTGAATAGCCCGACGAACGGTAATCCGGCTGACCCCGAATCGCGAAATGAGGCTGCCTTCGGTCGGAAGTTGGTCACCGACCTCCAAGTCCCCGTCGGCAATCTCGCTGGCCAGGGCCGTTTCGACGCGTGAATAGAAAGGTGAGTCCTGCGTGCCTGACATGAAGACATTATAACGTCGTATTGTCATAAAACTTAGACATCATGCACAACCGTTGTTGAGGGCACGCACATCAGCTGTCCGTACTCAAATGCGATCAAGGGTCCAAATTGCGGTCTGGCTTCGATCAGCGGGCAGAAGGACGCCATCACCAGGTAAATGCGCAGGATAGCGCGGCTCTCGGACACAGACTACAGCGCAAACAGCAAATAGCCGAGCTCTTTGAATGTTGGTCGAATCACGCGGAAACCGGAAGGAACCGAATTACTTCTTGTTTGCTGACAACTCGCCTAGAATCGTACGGTGCGGTTGAATTTTATCTCATTCGAGATGGGACAAAAGCCCCGGCCAAGTCAGATGCATTTGTTTGCGCCTGATGTCTCGGCTGCGATTTCAGCCGCAGGGTCTTTGGTATTCATTGCCTCAGCGCCTTTTGATGCTTCGCAGACGTAAATATCGGGGAGGAGACCTGTGGCGGCTTGATATTCCACGGCAACACGGCGTTGAAATTTAGGTGAATGTTCTGAGGCGACCAGGCTGATCGTGCAGCCGCCAAAGCCGCCGCCTGTCATACGCGAGCCATACACTCCAACCTGCCGCGACGCAATCTCAACCATGGTGTCGAGTTCGGAACAACTGACCTCGTAGTCATCGCGCAGACTTCTATGAGAATCCGCCATCAATTGCCCAAGAGCGGCCGTTTCTGACGTTTTTAGGGCAGTAGACGCTTCGAGCACTCTTCCGTTCTCGGAGACGACGTGCCGGCAACGCTTGTAGATCGTATCGGTCAGTAAGCCGCGGTGCTCGTCCAGAACCGATGGAGAAAGATCACGCAGAGCGCGAATCCCTGGCAAAACTCTCGCGAGGCGCCGCACACCTTCCTCGCATTCGGCCCTGCGCGTGTTGTATTCCGTGACGCCGAGCTCGTGTTTCACCATAGTGTTGCAGATCACCAATTGCACCCCGGCAGGAAGCCGCAGCAGCTGAAAATCCAGCGAACGGCAATCGAGAAGCAGCAAATGGCCCGCTCGCCCGCAGCACGAAGTGAATTGGTCCATAATGCCGCACCGCGCGCCGACGAATTCGTTTTCAGCGCGCTGGCAAAGAAGAGCGAGATTCACGGGGTCGACCGGGTAATGTGAAGCATCCAGCAAAGCAAATCCAACGGCAACTTCTATGGCTGCCGAAGAGCTGAGCCCTGCGCCAATGGGAACGTCACTGTCAATATAGAGATTTGCGCCGCGCAGGCGATTTCCTGCTCGCTCCATTGCCCAGGCAACTCCAAGAGGGTAGTCGGGCCACTTGCCTGTGGATCGAGGCGTCAAGCTATCCAGATCGGCTTGTATTGTTTCTCCGAAATTATCCGAATGAATGATCAGTTTTCGATCCGTCCGTGGAGCGAGGCCTACCCAGCAAGAAAATCCGATGGCGGCGGGGAGAACAAAACCGTCGTTGTAGTTAGTATGGTCCCCAATGATGTTGACCCGGCCTGGGGCGCAATACAAGCTGGGTTGGCACCCAAACTTATCTTCGAATTTCTTGAGTAGATGACTCGATCTGCTCATAAGACCTTCCGAGCGATATGCCGTTTTTGGATGACGCACCACCGCGGGATCGCCGCGCAATACTCGTTACCTAAATTAATTGGCCGAACCCGTGAATAACAGGATCTGGCGGAAGACGATTTTTGCCGGGCACAGCGGTGTCGTCCGACGTCTCCGCGCGGATCATTCAGGATGGGCCTACGTGCATGATTCTATGGCTCGCCAACAGACGAAGAAATCCACCTAAAGTAGGACCTTGGATAATGTTTGCAGCATTTCCCGGCGGAGCGTTTGCTTTTCCAGCTGTCTGAGCGCGATGTGGGTTCCCATCGCGGACGACGCCAGACACTACTAGAGTTTGGATGATCTGTTCGAACCGGAGCCGTGTTCAAGCCCTGGCAGCGATGATGACGGTTGCCGGCTTGAGTGAAGGAGAAGCCGCCGTGACCCGAATCTGCCCAGGCTTGCCGGTGGATTGCAGGATGGCGAGGCAGAGCCCGTTGAATGCCTTTCGACGGTTGGATCTGAAGTCCGCGTGGCTCTGCGGATCGCCATTGTCCACTCCGAGAAGCAGCCCGTCACCTTCAACGGAAAAGGTAACTTCGCTATCCGCAATCGGCACCAACCTGCCCTTCTCGTCGAGGATCTGGACGGTGAGATGGGTAACATCGCGACGATCTGCGACGATCACATCACGATCCGACGACAGGCCTAATGCAGAGGGTTCTCCCGTTGTCGACGCTACCATGGTAGAGACAACTTTTCCATTCTTGGTTCCGACAGCTCTCAGTACTCCGGGCTCGTAAGGGACATCCCACGTCAGGTGCAAGTCGGCCGTCGTCTTTAACACCTTGGCCCGCGCGGGATAATTGCCGTAGTTTCCTTCCATGCCCAATCGCGGAAATGCGTAGCCTTTTACTCCAAAAGACCGTCCATTGAGAAACAATTCGACTGTGTCGCAATTTGTGTAGCAGGTGACGGGAATGATCTGTCCTTCTTTGCCCTTCCAGTTCCAGGGGGGGAAAAGATGCAGCATGGGGTTGGTAGTCCACTGGCTTTGATAAAAGTAGAAACCGTCTTTCTTAAATCCGCAGGTGTCGATGACGCCGGTCGAGGAACTCTTCATAGGCCATCGCGCTTCACCGAGATGGTCAATGCCCGTCCACATGAAATCGCCAGCAACGTAATCGTAGGTGCTGACAAACTTCCACAATTGCTCGACGTCGATGTTGCGGCTTTCTAGGAACTGGAAGTAGCCGCTCCCTGGACCGTTTTGAGCTTCGCTTGGGCTTGCGAACAATTCGCGATAGTCGCCTCGGACGCCGCCGATGGCTTCACTTTCCGTGCCGATGAAGCGTCTCTGGGGAAACGCGTGGCGGTCGATGCTATAGCATTTTTCTCTCCGGTCGCGCCAGCGGTCCACATAGTTGTAGCCGACGACGTCAAGCAAGGCTAGAAATTCAGGCCGCGCCACGCTGGAGGCGGGGTCGGAGGAGATGTGGTCACAGCCTACCGTGACGAGGCGCGTGGGATCTTCCGTATGAAAGACCTTCAGCAGTTTGCGGAGCGTCTCCGCGCCCTGCAGGGCTTCCTGGTCGCCGACCTCGTTGCCCGCGCTCCACAATACGACACAAGGATGATTTCGATCGCGTTGAACGAAGTTTCGCACGTCGCGCTCGTACCATTCGTCGAAATAGTTGCTGTAGCCGTGGGGACCAATTTGTCCCTTGGGGACTTTCCATTCATCAAACGCTTCGTTCATCACGAGAAAACCCATGTGGTCGCACAAGTCCAGGAATTCCGTCGCAAAGGGATTGTGGCTGGTTCGAATCGCGTTGCAGCCCATCTCCCGCAGAGTTTCGAGGCGCCGTTCCCAAACGCGCTCGGGTACCGCGGCGCCCAGGCAACCGCCGTCATGGTGGACACAGACGCCGTTGAGTTTAATGGCCTCGCCGTTTAACAAAAACCCTTTGTCGGCGTCGAAGACGGCTTCGCGGACGCCGAACGAAGTATCGTAATTGTCCACGGCCTGTTCCTGGATTCGAATCGTGCTGCGAACCTTGTAAAGATAAGCATCGGCGAGTGACCAAAGGCGAGGTTTCTCGAGGCTGATTTGCTGCGTGAATTCGTATTCACCTCCGGCCGTGACTTCTTGATTCGCTTGCGCGCTCTGAATCGCCTTGCCATCGCCTTCGAGAAGGCTGGTGATCAATGTACAGGAGGCACCAGCTCCGGCATCGTTCCGGATTCTTGTCTTGATTTCGATCGTGGCTGCGTCTTTAGAAACTCGAGGCGTGGAAACAAAAGCGCCCCAATGGGCAACGCGGATTTTGTTGGTGGAGAGCAACCAGGTATGCCTGTATATGCCCGAGCCAGAATACCAGCGGCAATTTGTTTGGTGAGAGTTGTCCGCTTTTACTGCGATGGTGTTGTCGTGCCCGAAGAGGAGATGTGGTGTGAGGTCGTAAAAAAACGGAACGTAGCCGTAGGGCCGTTTGCCGAGATAGTGGCCGTTGATCCAGACCTCGCTGAGCTCATAGACGCCATCAAATTCGATGGTGAACAACTTGTCGCGCTGCGCCTGAGGCAAACCGAAACGCTTGCGATACCAGCCGACGCCGGTCGGAAGATAGGCCCCACTGTAACTGGAAGGCTCTATTTCGTTGAACGGGCCCTCGATGCTCCAATCGTGCGGGAGATCGACATTCCGCCAGCCTGAGTCGGAAAATTCAGGTAGCTCTGCGCCCGGCACATCGCCTTTAAAGAATTTCCATCCGAAGTCAAACGATTCGCGGATTCTCGTAGAAGAATCTTGGGGAAGACTGGGATGGTAGCTCGAAATGTGAGATGGCAAAGCCGAGGCCAGCGCCGCCGCGCCAACGGCTCCCTTCAGGAGTTGACGTCTGCTCAATGAGCCTTGCGAAGCGCTCTCCTTCCTCATCACATGCTCCTTCAGTGGCGTGTGAATTTGTCGAACGCCGTGATCACTGGAAGCGCGTTGCCTTTTTCATCAAAAAAAGCTCGAGATCCCAACGGTCCTGTGACGGCGGGTTCCCACCAGAAGACGCCCTTGCCAAGTCCGTCGGGAGTTTCCTGAACAACGCGATTCACTTCTTCGAGAAATTGCTTTTGGCCTTCGGGAGTTTCTGGAAACGGTCCTGGCTTTTTCTTATACTCGGCGGGCATCCAGTTATAGGCGGCTTCCACGACGATGATGTCTTTCTTGTATTCCTTGGCCATGAAAGTCATGTTTTCGCGAAGGTCGTTCAAGCTGCCGTGCCACCATGGATAGTAGGACTGGCCGATCACGTCGTAGTTCACGTGATAGGAGTTGAGTTTGTCGAAAAATTCCTTCGTGCGAATTTTGTCGCCGCCCCGATCGATGTGAATCATAATCCGCGGGCGTGGATCTTCTCCCTGACCTGCTTCGACGCCGGCGATGCCCGCTTTGACTAGGTCGGCGAAATTGTCCCAGTTGCCGGGCAATCGGCCATCCGGCCAAATCATCCCATTAATAATTTCGTTGCCGATTTGCACCATGTCGGGAAGGACGCTAGCATCCCGGAAAGCCACGATAGTTTGCTTGGTGTATTCGAAGACGGCTTTGACGAGTTGCGCGTGCGCCATTCCTTCCCAAGCCTTCGGAGTAAACTGCTTTCCTGGATCGGCCCAGGTGTCTGAATAGTGGTAGTCCAGCAGGAAATGAAAACCAAGCTTCTTGGCGGCTTGGGCAAGAGCGATGGTGTACTCCAGATTGTTCGGAAGCTCGGTCGGAGTGTGGAAAAGTCGAAGCCTGATCCAGTTGTAGCCGTGGTCCTTGAAGATGGCCAAGCCAGGTTTGGGTTCGCCGTTGTCCTTGAAAATCTTCCCGCCGTCCTCGGCCTGCTTCAGAAAAGACAGATCAGCGCCAACTGCGTACTCGGCCGCGCCCAGAGATCTGCCTTGCGAAAGCACTAGCAAAAACAGAAGAGCGATACTCAACGCCTTTTTCATGAGCATTTCTTGACCTCCGAAACAGTGCGTCAATGAACCGGAACGATTTGCCACTGTTGCGTCAATGCGCTGCTGGCTTGAGGCTCCTGTACGGCGAACCCGGCCTGGGCACCCACACCGCCATTCATATCCAGCGCCAGCCCGCTCACGCGGTTGAGAATCGCAAAGTAACCGTTGCCGACCGACACGATATTCCATTCTTCTTCCTGCCCTCCGCCGGATGGAGACTGAACGATAATGTTTCCGCTCGAGGTCAAGCCGCCAGAGTTATCGAGGACATTCGAGGCATTGCCCGCTCCGGGATTGAGGCTCGCGATTTGAAAATACCCGTCATTGTTGCTGGTGATGAGCCACTGCTGGCTTAGAGCAAGAGCCACGCTTTGTGCTTCCGCGTCCAGCATGGCGCCGGTAGCCGTCGAAGCTTGAAAGACAGACAGAATTTTTCCGCTGCTGCGATTGACGAACATATAGTTCAAACTAGAATCCAGTTTGCCGCCAAGGGCCTCTAGCCCCGGAAGCGTGGCCGAATAATTTGCGGCTTCAACGTTGGTAGTTCCTGAAGCGTCGGCATTGTCGAATAACGTGAGCCCATTCCATGCATAGATGGCGTCCGCCAGGTTATCCCCGTTGCTAAAACCACCGTTGGCGTTCGTTACGTTGACTCCAGCAGGATTCCAGAATTCGAATCCCATGGCGAGATTGTTCGGCAAGGTTTTTTGCACATTCTCCAAATCGATCAGAAATTGACGCTGCAGCGCTTCGCTGGGCGGCGTGTACCAGGGATCGTTCGTCCCAAATCCATTTTCATAATGTTCTCCCGTCTCGATAATGAAAATCGGTTTGTCGATACTGTTTGCAGCGGCGACCAGCACGTCCTGCTCGACGGGCTGATTGGAGGGATTTCCTGTTGCCGCCTGCGCATCCGTCAGTGGGCCATGATAAAAGGGGTAGTAACTTTGGCAGATCACGTC
>Ga0210398_10001421_pt1 | contig 24783 bp, 22 predicted proteins | sample IncBWC4OmetaG_FD_161047 | JGI IMG/M metagenome (GOLD analysis project Ga0210398, IMG submission 161047) | Forest soil microbial communities from Barre Woods Harvard Forest LTER site, Petersham, Massachusetts, United States - Inc-BW-C-4-O | ecosystem: Environmental > Terrestrial > Soil >... | reverse complement strand
CCAAAGCGACACGGCGCCGCGTTGATCTGCCCGTTTCCGCAAGAGAAGAGCGCGCCGAGATTCCATCAGTTGCATCCGCAACCCGTGGAACCACCAACTCTGGCTGCAGCACCTGCTCCAGCCGCAGCAACCGAGAACCCCGCACTTCCCGGATTCGGACCAGTTCCCAGCCACTGCCAAAGGTTCCCCATTTGTGGCTGATAGCCCTGTGAAATATCGGAGCCCCAACTCCAAGGTGGACTTGGAACACCATTGATGCCCTCGGCGATCGCTCGGCCGCCGGCGCCGCCGACAGCGGCACCTCCCGCCACGCCACCAACGTCATAGGCAACCTGATCCCAATTACCCGCCCGAACCGCCTGCGATAGATTTATACCGGTACCTATACCACCAATAATCGCAAGTGCTCCCAGGCCGAGAGTAACCGCCGCCACCGGCGCTCCTAGTGTCACAACACCCACAGCGGCGGCCCCAATAAGAATAGAGCCTAGAGCACCCACGCCGGCGCCCTTAATAAAGAAACCCGCCGCCGTTTGCCAACTTTCGCCTAGGGGATCTACGAGCGAAATCGGATTTCCGTCGACGTATGCGTAAAGGTTTATCCCACCCAACAATCCAATCGGGTCCTGGCTGATGAAACGCCCAGCTTGCGCCGAGTAATAGCGAGCCCTGTAGTAATACAAATTTGACGCACCGTCGTTCTGGAGTGCCCAGGATTTGACGGACACGTGCTATTCACGAATCCAGGGTACAAGCAGTGGCCATGCAGAACCAACTTCGCATCGAGCGGCCTGCCAAGCTATATGCGTTTATTGAAGCACACCGCGACCAGTTTGACGTACGGATGATGTGTCAGACTCTCGGTGTCTCGCGCAGCTCCTTCTACGAGTGGCGACAGAACCTAGTTTCCAATCGAGCTCGAGAGAACGAACGATTGCTCCGATTGATCCGAGCCTCGTTCAAGGCCAGTCATGGTGTGTACGGCGCCCGTCGGGTCTTCTTGGATCTCCGGGAAGCTGGCGAGACCTGCAGCAAGCATCGCGTGGCGCGCCTCATGCGGATAAACAACATCCGGGCGCTCTATGGCTATCGGAAACCTCGTTACATTCATACCAGCGAAGCAGTCCTGGTTCCGAATATTCTAAAGCGCGATTTCGCGGTCTCGAAGGCTAATAGCGTTTGGGTCACTGACATCACGTATGTCCGCACCTGGGAGGGTTGGCTCTACCTAGCCGTTGTGATGGACCTCTTTTCCCGAAAGATCGTCGGCTGGGCCACCAAGCCGACTCTCGCCCGCGAGCTCGCTCTGGATGCAGTCCTGATGGCGGTCCGGCGCCGGCGTCCGAAGAAGACTGTGATCCACTCCGATCAGGGATCCCAGTACGGCAGCGACGCGTGGCGACGCTTTTGCCGCGCCCACCGCCTACAACCGAGTATGAGTCGTCGTGGCAACTGCTGGGATAACGCCGTAGCGGAATCTTTCTTTGGTAGCCTGAAGAAAGAGCGAATCAAGAAGAGGATCTACAAGAACCGGGAGATCGCCACGGCGGACATCTCCGCGTACATCGAACAGTTCTACAATACTGTTCGTCGCCACAGTTATCTTGCAGGCGTGAGTCCGGACGCCTTTGAGGCAGCTTCTAGGAGCGCAAAGACGTGTCCGGCTTAGCTTGGGCACTCCACCTTGCTTTGTGCGGGGTCGGTGCAAAGGGAAAACGTTCGCATGGTTAGTGTGATTCCTCATTCTCGAGCCTTTGAAGAATGCGGCCAAAACCATACCTACGCGCCGTGTCCGCAAGTTCGTTACGCAAACTTGAACTGCCATCTCCGAGCTGCCTGAACTGAACTTCCCACGCCGCCAGCTTCGCCTCGAGCGACCAACCTATAAAATGACGGCGCTCAGCGTCTTCGGCGAGCACCAACAGTCGATCGACGGCATTTGTGCCATCAGGTCGTTCCTTGGCATCCAACCGCGCCATAGCAATATCGACTATATAAACCTCCTGGCGGGAGGTGATCGATGCTCGCAGTGTCTGCGCGCGGGAGAGCGCCTGCTCGCGTCCGCGTGGATTGCCAAGGACCTCTTCGCAAAGGGCGAGCATCGCCTGGGCGTCCGCCTCTCCGGTCCGCTCCTCCGCGGCCGCAAAGCCCTGACTGGCCCCTTGCAGACGCTTTCGCGCTTCTTTCCAGTGACCCTCGTCCATATCTAGCTGGGCAAGCATCATTTGCGAGTTGTCCGTGTACGTCATGTTGCCCCCCGCTCCAACCCGGCGTATGACCTCCTCGAACCCTCCCCGCGCCGCCTTGGCGTCACCCCGGTCGGCGGCTATCAGTGCACAGGTGAAGCCGCTGAAGATCGCGAATTGCGGGTCCGTAAGCGTCGCCGCTTCCCGCTGTGCCTCTGCGCACGTTACGGCTGCCGCTGCGAGCTCACCGCGCATGCGCTGAACATCGGCGATGTTGGTCAGGGTCCACGCGGTAGGGTGTCCCGCGCGCTCATACAAGGATACGACCTCGCGATACTCCTGTAGAACCTCATCGCTGGCGGCATCGTCGCTCTCGATGGTGGCCAGCGCCTGAATGGTCCAGGACTGTAGGGACAGGTCTCCGGTCTCGCGCGCCAGGGCGAGTGCGTGACGCGCCGCCGCCTGAGCGCCGTCGCGGTCCCCCGAAAGCCACAACATGTTGGACAGTTGGCGGTAAACGTTGGCAACTCCCGCAAGGTCCCCAATGCTCTGATCGAGCGTCATTGCGCGCTGGTACTCCTCGCGCGCCTCCTGGTTGTGGTCGAGGTTGCTCAGCGCGTAGGCCAGTTGGGCTCGCGCTGCGGCCTCACCGCGCGGATTGCGGATCTCTCGATACGCGCCAATCGCGGCATTGAACGCGGACCTTGCTTCCTCGTTCTGGTTCAGGAGCGTTTCGGCGGTGCCCAGGGCGCGCTGAGCATCCGCCGCGAAACCTGTCGCGTCACGTTGCTGCGCCAGCTGTAGGGCACCTGCGGCATGGTGCTCGCTACCCTTGGCATCATTTAAGGCTAGCGCGAGTCGTGCAGCCTCAAGTTCCAGCCGCGGGTCTTCCCGGGCGCGAGGCAGTTGTCCAACTTCTCGCAGACTGGTCTGCGCGTCGGCCGTGGCTCCCGCTGAGATCTGGGAATCAATGATCTGCAGGCGATATTCGAGATCGCGCGGATTCATCAGCGAGAGTCTCTTCCAGGCCTCCACTGCTTTAGGCCACTCGGCATGCGCGGAAGCGCGGACCGCTTCCACCTGCAGTTGCTGCTCGACCGGCAGATTGGTGGCGTGCTGAGCGGCCTGCTCGGCTGCCGCCAGCGCTTTGTCGCGGTATCCGAGCCCCGACCAGGCTTGCGACAGATACATATAGGTCGGGGCGTAACCGGGTGCCTCGGCGATGGCTTCCAGCAATTCATCACGCGCGCGCGCGGGGTCGTAATGCTGGAGCGCGTCCAGCGAAAATCCGACTCGGCGTGCGACATCCACGCTCGGGGGTTGGGCATTGGCGATCAGGCCGAGGGCTACAGGATCCGGTGATGCCGCGCCGAGCTTGGCGCGCAACGTACCGCCTTCGCGGCTCACGAGGGCAATCAGGCCCGAGAGTTCTGCATGGCTGGAGAATGAGCCCACGAGGCTTCCGCTGTGCGTATCTTGAAGGGCGAGATCCAGGCGCAATGGCGCCCCGTCCGTGGAGCCCGTCACGAGGTAGCTGCCGGTGATGACGTAATCGGCATCCAACCGTCGGCGCAGACGCCCCAGGGTCTGGGCGGAGAAGCCGCCCGTCACCGGAAGCGTGAGGTCAGCGCTGGCGTTGTGCACGAGTTCATCGGGCACGACCTGTACATCGTTCGTAACGGTCAGCTCAGTAGCCAGCATCTCGCTGAGTGCTGGACCGAGCCAGGCATCCTTCGCGTTCCGGGACAGGTTGCTGAAGCCGACCACCGCTACAGTGCGCCCGGCGTGTCGCGGGGCCGGCCCCTGCCGACTGATCCAGTACGCGCCGAGCAGGCCCGCGATCGTCAGTGCGGCGATGCCGCCGAAGATCCAGACAAGTCTTCTCGTCCTGGATGGCCGCAAGATCGTTGGAACTGCGGCGATGGGGACGGCCGAACCATGGGGAGCCGCGGGCCCTTCCGAAGGAAGGACCAGCGGGACCGGAACCGGCACCGGCGCCGGCCCCCTTGGAGGCGAGACGCCTACCGTTACCGGTGCGATGAACCGATAGCCTACCTTCGGCACGGTCTCGATGAAATGCGAATCCTGCTCCCGGTCTCCGAGAGCCCGGCGGATAAACCAGATGTGCTTGGTAAGATTGGATTCATCCACGAAGCCTCGCGGCCACAGGACTTTCATCAATTCGTCTTTGCTGACGACCTGGCCGGCCCGTTCAACGAGCAGCACCAGCGTGTCGAAGACCTTCGGCGTCAGCGAGATCGGCCGAGCGCCCTCGGACAGGCGTCGCTCGCTTGGCTCCAGTTCGAAGTCCTGGAATCGATAGACGAGTTTTTCCAACGCTGACCTGCACTTAGCGGCTTCGTGGTGTGCGGCAATCAGTTTGCCAGAAAAAAGCCAGTCAGACGGCAAGGACTCCATCTGCCCTAGCACCGAACCTCGCCGCTCGATGACACGGCGCGCTCGCCGTGAGCCACCTGGGAGGCAGACTGATGGGGACAACGTCGGCTGGCAGGCTGTGCCACTTCGCTGGAAGGGAGCTGTGGCTTGCGCTTCTACTGGCCGCCTGGCCAGCGCTCAGCGCCACTCCTGCTCCTCTTCCGACGATCCACGATATTGACTGGCGAACCAGCCCGCTGGACCTGAACCTCCGCGGCTTCAACGGGGAGCGCTTCCGGTTTCGGTGCCCGTCCGGTAAAGCCGGGACCGGGCAGGTCATCGGAAGTGGCCCCTACGCGGACGGCTCATCCATTTGCGCCTCCGGCGTCCATGCCGGGGTCATCCGCGCGGCAATTGGTGGCCTCGTGACCATCGAAGTGCGCCCCGGGGAGGCGCACTACGCAGCGTCTCTCAGTCATTTCGTGCAGAGCGAAAGCTACGACAAGTTCTGGAGCGGCAGCTTCCTGGTCATCCCGGAAGCGACCGGCCCCGAGATGCCCTGATGCGCGCCGGGCTCAAGAAGGCGCGCGGATCCAAAAACTTAACTGGGAGTCTCATCATGAAAACTGGTCTCTTTCTCGGCTCATTGTTGTTATTGGCAGCGGGGGCAGCGTACGCGGCGGAAAACCCCTGGGTTGGCACCTGGAAGTTAGATCCGGCGCAAAGCCACCTCGCTGGCGACACGTTCACCTATTCCAAAGGACCCGGATCGCTACTGCATTTCTCCGACGGTGTGGTCGCCTATGATTTCGGTACCGACGGCAAGGACTACAAGTCCGCTTACGATCGGACCACCACCTGGACCCAGACCGGACCGAATTCCTGGGATTCGGTGACTACACGTAACGGCAAGGTGCTCGGCAAGGCGCAGCGCACGCTCTCAGCCGACGGGAAAACCCTGACGATTCACCACACCGGCACCCGCCCGGACGGCGCCCCGTTTGATGACCAAGATGTCTATACGCGCGTTACCGCTGGCGCTGGCCTCCTCGGGACCTGGAAGTCGGTCAAGGTGGGTGCGACTGGCGGACCACAGACCTTCGTCATCTCTTCGCCTGCTCCAGGTGTTCTGCATTACGAAGTCCCGGATCTGCAGGCACACGCCGAAGGCGCCGCAGACGGGACCGATCACCCACTCGCGGGTGGGAACACGCCTGAAGGAATGACGATAAGTTTCAAGTTCGTGACCCCCACGCAGATCAAGTACGTCATCAAGGTCAACGGCAAGGAGGACTCAGAGGGTGTGCAAACGCTGGCTGCCGATGCTCGCTCCTATACCGATGTGGGTTGGAGTGCCGGCAAACAGAATGAAAAGCAGACCGCCGTCTTCGTCAGGCAGTAACGATTCAAGGCAGTCGGCCGGAGCCGCCTTTCAGGCTTCGGTCGGCACGCTTTGTCAGCGCGCGAGGCTTAAGCGCCAAGTTGGGCTCGAGGCAGAGCGCAACCCGTTCAAGAAGCGGGGAATTTTCCGACACCGTGGTCTAGTTAAGCCTCACACGATCCCAATGAGGCAACTCAGGAGTATTGCCATGACCCATAAAGAAACGTCACACACGCTGGGAGTCGAGGAGGCAACACGACTAAAATCCCATGAAATCGCCGTCGGTGAACTCCGCAAGCGCCGAGTTGAAGAGCAGACTGCTATTAGCCTCGACGGCCTGGTGAATGCGGTAAAGCCTTCCCCCCCAGCCACGTCCACAAACGGCGAACTTCAAATAACCGGTCCTGTATGGTGGATCAGCCTCAATAGTGATCAGGCGAAGGATCTAGCCACAGCGTTGGCAACCTTAGGACCTGCTGCGGCGGCGATAATACCTCCACCCGGGTTTCCGACCACATGGTTAGTTATATCCGCCGCCGTGGAAGCCGCGGCCGGTTATATTTGGTTGGTAAATGAGTTGGGAGGCGAAAACGGCGTTGACATAAACGGCGTCGTTGGGTCGCTGGGAGTAATCGTGACTCCCCGCGTAGGGAAGTTGTATGACGACTTGATTCAAGCAGCTCGCGCCGCTATCGCTGCCCGCACGATTCTAGATTTTCTTGTGATGGCTTCGGCAAAGATTCCGGCGGTAGGTGCGGCATTGAATCTTCCCGTTGTTGGGGGCATTTTCACAGCTATAGAATCCGGCACGCCACTCGGCTGGGCTCTCGCCGCCGCCGCCGGACTCGTGATCGACCTTGCCGGACAAACTCCCGATCCGAATGCTCACGGACATATATGGGCTAACCGGGACAGCCCTCAGGACTGGGAGAGTTTCTTTCTCGGACAGCTCGGAGTCGGTAATACCGTGTCCCTGCTTTCATGGCAGGGATTTTTTCGGCACAACAAGGCGGCGGCGGTGACGTGTATGCCAATCGGCCACAGGTGGGACAGTGGGAAACCTGGACGTTAGTGAGTAATAACGATGGAACTGTCAGCTTTCAGTCGTTTAACGGAAACTACCTTAGCGCGCAAATGGGTGGCGGAACGGCATGTTACGCGAACAGAACGGCCATCGGAGATTGGGAGAAGTTCTACTTGGTATATCTCCCAAACGGAAAGGTCGCCCTCAAAACGCACGACACGGGACAATTTGTGAGCGTCATGCAGTAAGAGACGGAATCGGGACCGGATAAGGATGGGCGGAGGCGAAAAATTGTGTCGGCCGCAGTTGCCACGTAGTTCTTTCGTTTCTTGTATCCCTCGACTCGGTTGCATCGCGCTGCGACGAATACCTCGGCGACCTGGATCTCGCCGGTGTGCCGATCCACCACCGCCATCGTCTTGCCGACGTAATCGACGAAGGCCTTCTCGCAACCAGGCCGGCGAGCGGCGCGCCGGAACCGAGCGTGACTAGCCAAGCAACAGCAGGTGCGGATCACTGCGCGCGACAGCAGCGCCGCTGCAGACAAGTCAGCGTTGCCCCAGCGAATCAGACATGACTTCGACGCCTAGGCGCGGGCGCGGATCGCCCTAGTGATACCCCGTCCGCGCAGATAAGGGTTGTTCGTCGGGAAAGCTGTTTCCGACCAAAATGAGCAAACGCGGTGAGAAGATACAACAACGACGGTCCGTGCGTGTGCGCGCGTGCCGGGTTACCATCGGCAGTAGCCGACCGGCCTGCAAGTGTTTTGCACCTCGCCAATGCACTGCCTGGCTCCTCCATCGGGAGTCGAAAAGAGGACGCGACGATGCCGACTCATCCAGCCATCCAAATATTGAACGTCGGTGATGATTTTGGTCGACGCTTCCGACTGCGGAAAGCTCCGTCGCTGCTCTTGGATTCGAAATTTCGACCGCAGATGGCAGTGACTCGGTTAACCGTTCCCTTTGGTCAGCCAGATCGGATCGGGCCACTTCTACCAGAGCGAGCCTTCACGATCTCGGTGCATTTGAGAAAACCATCATGCAACGGCTGGGGGATGTGGTACGACGGCAAATTTACCCGAACCCAGCACTGGGATGAAGGTGGGGTCGGAATCTACGACCTTGAGGCAGATCCGAGGGCCGTGCGCCCAAGCGCGTTTGATAGCGTGCATTTCAATCTGCCACGGGCGACGCTCGACGCCTTTACGGCTGACTGCGACTCAAGGCCGGTAGGCTCTTTGCTGTACACGGAAGGTAGAAGAGATGAGATTTTGTTTGGGTTCGCGACGTTTATGGTCCCGTGGCTCGGAAACAATGTTCGAATCTCCACATTGACATTCGACTTCTTCGTCCAGATGTTCTGCAGCCATGTCGCAACCACTTACGGCAGCGTCGCGCTATTGCCGGAACGCGTGGGAGGCCTGGCGGCATGGCAGAAGCGCCGTGTGACAGAAATAGTCCACGCCGAATTGCATGGAGACCTCCGGTTACCCACTCTCGCGAATGAGTGCGGGCTTTCGATCAGCCATTTTTGCCGCGCATTTAAGCAGTCGTTCGGGGTGTCCGTGCATCGATATGTGATTCACCGTCGAATCGAATATGCACAATTTCTCCTCAAGACTACGTCGAATTCACTCGCTGAAATCGCACTCCAATCAGGATTTTGCGACCAGGCGGCCTTTAGCAAAACGTTTGGTCGGCTCGCCGGGACCTCGCCAAGACGGTGGCTCAACGAGCAAAAAAACAAAATTCGGCCAAATTCTCCAATAGCCGCGACGAAAACAAGCCTACGTTGATTGTAAGTCCAGTGCGGTTCGCGGCGGCACTGCTCCGCTAAGTCGCATCGGATTGGGACGGCGCCTGCACAGCGTTTGCGGCAGGTCGGTCGCGAACCCTTATTGCTCGGCACGTAACCGACGCGAGACTTCGAAGTCGTACTCAAAACATGTAAATGCCAACTGGTTAGGAAGGAAAAAGCGCCATGAACGAGTTTTGCAGCACGATCGCCCGTACAGCCGCGGTGATCGCCACCAGTCTGCTACTTGGAAGCCCCCAAAAGGTTGACGCGGCGCCGGTTGGTATACACAACGTCCTCCTGGTGCATGGAGCATTTGCTGACGGATCTGGCTGGGATGCAGTCGCGAAACTTCTCGAGAAGGATGGATACACGGTATCGGTGTTGCAGGAGCCCGAGACTTCCTACGCCGAAGACCAAAAGTACGCAAAGGCCGCTCTCGACGCCATGGACGGGCCCGTGGTCCTCGTCGGACACAGTTATGGTGGGTCAGTTATCACCGAGGCCGGCAATCATCCAAAAGTTACCGCGCTTGTTTACATAGCCGCATTCGCGCTCGATGAAGGCGAGAGCTGTGCGTCGATTGAACAGGCGGTACCGCAAGGCTCAAAGGCATTTAAGCCGGACAACAACGGCAACTGGTGGATAGAGCAGGAACACTTCGCGGCCGACTTTGCAGCGGACATCCCGCCGGCCGTGGCCCACTTCATGGCCATCGCGCAGGTGCCGATCTCCACTGACGCCTTTACGCATAAGGTCACCAATCCCGCCTGGAAGACCAAGCCGACCTGGTACATGGTGGCCTCACAAGACCGATCAATCAATCCGATCCAGGAGCGGATGATGGCGAAGCGCGCCCATGCGAAGACGGTCGAAGTGAATGCGAGCCATGTGGCGTACATGTCGCATCCTAAGGAGAGCGTCAAGCTCATCGAAGAGGCTGCCACGTCCGGACACGCCAACTAGCAGGCAATCGATCCTTACGTTTGTACGTCCTACGCAGGAGTCGACCCGTTTCCTGCTGAAGAGTTCGGCGTCGCAAACCACTTTTCCGAGTGAGTCTCAACTGAAAAGGAGAATCGTCGTGAAACCGCATATTAAGAACGTGCTTCTCGTGCATGGGGCCTTTGCCGATGGCTCGGGCTGGGAAGCCGTCGCAAAGATCCTAAAGAAGGATGGATACAAGGTCTCGGTGGCGCAGCCTCCCGAAACGTCGTACGCCGACGACCAGAAGTACACGAAGGCAGCTATCGACGCGATGGACGGTCCAGTCGTTCTGGTCGGCCACAGCTACGGTGGGTCCATCATCACCGAAGCCGGCAACCACCCGAAGGTCGCCGCGCTGGTCTATATCGCTGCATTTGCACTCGATGAAGGCGAAAGCTGTGCATCGATCGAACAGGCGGTTCCGCAAGCATCCAAAGCATTCAAGCCGGACAGCGACGGGAACTGGTGGATCATCGAGGAGCAGTTCGCCGCTGACTTCGCGGCCGACGTGCCGCCAGAGAAAGCGTGGTTTATGGCAATCTCTCAGGTGCCGATCTCGACCGACGCGTTCACTCACAAGGTTAGGAAACCCGCTTGGAGGACTAAGCCCACCTGGTACATGGTCGCCGCGCAAGACCGATCCATCAATCCGGAGCAGGAACGAATGATGGCAAAGCGCGCCCGCGCCAAGACCGTCGAAGTGAACGCCAGCCATGTGGCCTATATGTCGTATCCGGCCGAGACCGCGAAGCTCATTGAAGAGGCTGCCACGTCAGCACAGATCAATGCCTGAATGACCCGCGGGGTTCCCAGCGGGGTTTGCTGCACACCTCTGTGGGTATGTCCGCCTCCGGGAGAGTGAAAATGAGAGACCAAATCACCATAAGAGGCGCGTTTAGCGCTTACGTCGCAAAGCCCGGGCGAATTCCGGCTCCTGGGATCGTCGTTCTACAAGAGTTGTTCGGCGTGAACGCGGATATTCGTGAGCACTGTGATGAATTGGCCGAGCAAGGTTTCCTCGCTGTCGCGCCGGACCTCTACTGGCGGCAAGAACCGGGCGTGGGCCTCAACGTAAATTCGGACGCCGACTGGCAGCACGGCCTTCGTCTCTATCAAGCGTATGACCGCGACGCCGGAGCTGAGGATGTCAGAGACACAGCCGAAGCAGTTACGAAGCTCCCCGAGTGCACGGGAAGCGTTGCCGTCCTGGGCTACTGTCTCGGGGCGCTCATGACGTTCTTGGCGGCCGTGCGCTACGCCGTCTTCGACGCTGCGGTTGCCTATCATGGCGCTGACACGGAGAAGTACCTGAACGAAACCGACGGCCTGCACGCGCCGCTGCTGATGCACCTGGGTGAGGAGGACGAGTTCATTTCCAAGGCTGCACAAGCCCAAATCAAGACGGCCTTAGCAAGAAAGCCCAATGCGACGGTGTTTAGCTACCCGGGCCAGTGTCACGCATTCTCTCGGCACAACGGAGCGCACTACAACGCAGCCGCTGCAGCGCTCGCAAATGGGCGCACAAACGAATTCTTAAATCGACACCTGCGGCAATCCAGTTCGGGCGAGTGCGCCGCCTCAATATGAGTTCTCAGTGGCCGCCGAATCAAAAAAGTGTATCGCGCCGATTGGCGGCAGCGCCCACGGCGCTTCACTCTTGCGGCCCCTTCTTCAACGTCTCGCGTTCGCAGTGCTGCGCAGTGCTTCCGGACGTACCCCCCCGTCCGTGCGCCGCAGACTCGAAGAAGGGGCCCTTTACTTTGCGGACCACCAAGTGGAACGTGTCGACGTAAATCAACTGTAACGTGGGTTACAGACTCACGCGAGTCGCGCGAGCACTTGGACCAGACGCTAACAAAACACAGTGGACTGTCCGCAGCGTGGCCACTTTCATTTCGTACAGACTGAGCACCCCGGACAGGAGTTTTCGTGACCGTTCTCGCCGCAGCACTCTGTCTGTTGGTTTGCGGTCTCGTGGGAGCGGCTACGATACTCGCCGATGTCTATGATGAAGACTCCGACTAGCGACCCAATTTGCCAACCGGAGAGTGCTATGCCTGATAGCTGCGTACGTAGCCACACTATCAACGTTGAGCACGTCCAAATTATTTGCGCGAGACCGTTTGCGCAGGTTTGGGCCGCGATACAGAGAAGCGCGCCGGGACTCGACCCGCAGCTGGCACAAGACCTGGTGGGCGGCCGTACGGATGCTATCGCACAACGCCGCGCCAGTGGCCCCAAACTATGGCTGTTCCTGACGCGCGACCACGGCGCATTGGTAGCCGCCGAGGGTCGGCACGAAAAGGCTTTGCAGCTCGAGATCGGTAACCCCCTGACCGCCGAGCGTATGACACGCCGCCACCTTGGCGCGGCGCTCTACGCTCCATTGCGGGTCGTGCTGTACGAAGATGCTCAAGGGCGGGCAATCATCGAATATGATTTGCCCTCCAGCCTTTTTTGCCAATTCGGTGACCGGGAGGTCGCGGCCGTTGGTCAAGAGCTCGATGAGGAATTAGAAGAGCTTTTGCTAAACGCCGCAAGCTGAGAAGCTACGGATCAAATGCTCGGAGGAAATACTGCCGCCAGGCGCTTACACGTGCACAACGCACACAGACCCACGGCGATGTCCGCCTCTATCTCATCATGACAAGGTGAACGTCGGAGCGAGGATAGACACGTCAGAGAATGCGCCCGATAAGCGCTAGGGGCTTTAAATCGCACTGATGCGAACGAGGGCGACCTGGTCCGGGCGACTAACTGTTACCCCCTGCTACCCCAGAGAATTAGGGGCTTTAAGCCAGCGATTAGCAGTGGGCAACTTGATGGGTAAAGCTGCGACAAGCTTTTCTAACAATCTGAAATTGCTTGGGAAATTACTCGAGTTTGATTCCTCCCCCGGGCACCAAGTCATTATTTTTCAATTTGATATAGCTCTTAGTTCGAGTGCTTTCGAGTCTACTCAGGACTCGAACTTTGAAGGCGAACTATAGAGGATTCGTACGCGCGTAAGCAGAGAACTCGCATCGCCCATCGCCAATTCGAGTAGGACGCCGCAAGGAACATCTGACTCTCGCTCCGATAGGTACTGCCGGGACGTCTAGTGTTCGCCTTCGCGCAACTGCGGCCATCGCTCGTGCGCAAACCGAGACACAAGAACCGACGGCGTGTCTTGATTACGCTCGCAGTGCAACGGCAGCACAACGTTAGCTGGGCCCCCTACTCCATTCCCAAGAGCCGCGTTGCGATTCGGACGCACCATGGCATTTCGGCACTCAGGTTAAGGCCGTTGCAATCTCGGTGGTGACTTCGGTCATTAGCTTATGAATGGGGCATTTAGTTGCGACACGAAGCAACTCCTCCATCTGAGCGCTGGTCAAGCTCCCCCCTAACCTCAGGATCGTACTGACGCGATAAATTCCCTCGCGTTCGTGACTTGCGTCCCGCTCCACGGAAACCTCAACGCCTTCCAGGGGAATAGCCCGCCGCTTGGCGTGCACAATCATGGTCAGAGCCTTGCAAGCGCCCAGTGCAGCATCGTAAAGGTCGTGAGGTGTTGGTCCCGATGCCTCGCCACCATTTTCAACGCCAAGATCTGTTGCAAGTCTGTGTTCACCAATGTAGATGTCATGCCGCATCAGCATCCGCGGATCCCGCACCACCCGAATGGTCATCGCTTTCTCCTTGTAGCGCGCGTCAGGCGATCGAGCTACGCAACTATGCGTGGTGCTTCAGCAACCAAACGCGAGCTCCGCTGCCCGGTGAGGTAGCTCCAAAACCACTGGTTTTGAACGCGACGCCGGTTCTGTAGCTGTGGCAAGAACATCAGGTGGATAACAGCCCAGACGAGCCATGCGGTAAACCCGGCCAACCGGATTCGCCTCGACTCCATGACGGCGAAGTTCTTGCCCACGACCGCGACACTGCCCTTGTCGAAATACCGAAACGGACGCGGCGCCGATCGGCCTCCGATTTCTTGGGTAATCAGCCGTCCGACATACCGGCCCTGCTGTATCGCGACCTGGGCCACGCCCGGGAGTGACTTCCCGTCCTGCGTCAGAATGGCAGCATCTCCAATAACAAATACCCTGCGGTCTTCCGGTAAATTCAGGTTCGGGCCGACGCAGGCGCGACCTGCGCGATCGGTCGCAACACCGAGCATCTTCACAAGCGGCGAAGGCGCGACGCCCGCTGTCCACAGTACCGTACCGCTTTCGATCCTATTTCCACCGACCGTTACGCCGCGCTCATCGATGTGCTCCACCATCGCATCCGTGACGACCTTTACGCCGAGCTTCGCCAGGCGCAAGGCCGCCCTTCTTGCCAACGATTCCGCGAAGCTGGGCAGCACGCGCTTGCCACCCTCGAGCAGAACAATGGACGTATTCGCGGGATCGATCCGCCGAAAGTTTGAGCGCAGCGTGGAAATGGTCATCTGCGCGAGCGATGCCGCCAGTTCCACACCGGTCGGACCGGCACCAACGAGCACAAATGTCATATATCGCAGCCGCTCCTCGGCATCGTCAGTAAATTCCGCGGTTTCGTAGGCGCTCAGGATCTTGCTACGTATGGTCTCCGCATCCGTAAGGGTTTTCAGGCATGGAGCATATTTGGCGAAATCGTTGTGTCCGAAATAGCTCGACTGCGTGCCCGCGGCGATCACCAGGTAGTCAAAAGCGACTTTCTTGGTTCCGACGCTGACATACTCGACGTCAATGGACCGGGACTCGAGGTCGATCCCGACAACCTCGGCCAACAGCACGGACACGTTACCCTGCCGGGCTGCCAGCTGCCGAATTGGCGCGGCGACATCCGAAGGCGCTAGCACCGATGACGCCACCTGATAGAGGAGCGGTTGGAAAATGTGATGGTTGCGACGATCGATCACAGTGACTTCGGCGTCGCAGTGCCGCAGTGCCTTGGCGGTCGCGATCCCCGCAAAGCCACCTCCGACAACCACGATGCGCGGTCTCGCCCGACGGGCGGCGGTGAAAGGAGGGACGGCGATTTCGGACTCACTCATCTTTTGCGCTGCGGTTGAGGATGGGGGTGCTGTCTCTGACGAGCGGCTTTGCCGACACCGCCGTGCCCCCGCGCTAGCCCGTTCTGACCGCTTGCTTGGATGTTGCGGAGCGCCCCTCCGTCGTCGTGCGCGACTTGATGAGCTCGAGGAGCATTTCGTCTCGCTCGGCCGACAATTCCTCGATGGAGCGCGAACCGACCTCGGCACGTACGCTGTCGATGAGTTTCTTCTGCACTTCTGGCGTCAACACCGGCTGCCCGAGGACCTTCCACCACGCTGTCATGGGTCCCGCGAACTGCTCGAAGAAGTGCTCGATGCCACCTTGGCCGCCGCCAAGATGGTTGAGCAGCAGGCTTCCCATGATGCCCCACCGCAAGCCAGGGCCCCACGATAGGGCGGTATCGGCATCTGCCGCCGTGACGACCCCTTCCGCAACGAGGTAGTAGACCTCCCGCGACAAGGCAGCCTGCAGGCGATTCGCGATGTGCCCCGGCACTTCTTTGTGCAGTCGAATCGTCCGTTTTCCGAGTGCCGTGTAGAAGTCCGCGGCGCGTTGAATCGTCTCTTCGGAAGTCTTAGCGCCGCCCACGATTTCCACCAACGGAACGAGATGGGGAGGGTTGAATGGATGGCCGATTACGCAGCGCTCGGGGTGCGAACGGCAAGCCGATTGAATCTCGCTCATCGTAAGGCCGGAGGAGCTCGACGCGATGATGACATCCGCCGGCAACAGCTCATCGAGCTGGCCATACAGCTTCCTCTTGAACTCAATCCTCTCTGGGCCATTCTCCTGAACGAGGTCGGCACCCTTAACCGCTGAAGCCAGATCGGCGGTGAACGAGAGCTTTGATTGAGACGCGCCGCTGGCTAGACCCAATTTATTGAGCACAGGCCAGGCGGATTCGATGAAACGCTTCAGGGCGGGTTCCGCATTGGGTGCGACATCGGTCGCTGACACCTCCAGGCCTTTCGCCAGGAACAGGGCGCTCCAGCTCGCGCCAATCGCACCAGTACCAATGATGGCGACGCGGCGAATAGGCTTGGTAGTTGACATGTTCAGGTCTCCTCGTGATCAAGTGTTCAGAATTCCCGCGCCGCCCAAAGGCTGCGCCTTCCGTATCGCACTTCGCGAATGCCTAGCCACCCCCCGCGCCCGCTCGCTCCGCCGCTTTTGGGACTGCGCCACTTGCATGCAATGCGTCGATGTCCGTCGCGCTAAACCCGAGCTGAGCCAGAACCTCATCGTTGTGTTCTCCCAGTGACGGGGCGCGCTTTGCGGCTACCTTAGCAACCCCCTGCACCTGAATCGGGCTACTAACAGTCGAAGTCAGCTTTCCGCCCGCGCCTTCGAGTGGCACGACGATTTCGTTCATCAGCAGCTGCGGATCACCAATGACTTCCTGGGGCCCACGCACCGCCCCGAACGTGACGTGAACGCCGTTAAAGACCTCGTACCAATGAGCCATTGGCCGCGAGCCGAAGACTTCATCCAGGATCGCGGTCAGCTGTGTCATGTTCTGCACGAGCGTAGTTGGCTCGGAGAACCGGGGATCCGTCAGCAGATCTGGTCGGCCAATGGCGTTGACCACCGCCGGCGCCTTTTCGGGCGTGACGATGAGAACGAACCAGATATCATCCGAAGAGCGATAAACGTTGAGCGCCGCGTTTGCGGGATGCTTGCGGTCGTGCAGCCCGAAGAACTTCGCCTCACACAGCGCGGCCTGAATCGACACGCTTGCCGACCAAACGCCTTGAGCGAGCAGCGACGTGGTGACCTGGGACCCTTGGCCGGTGCGCTCGCGTCGATACAGCGCTGTTACGATCCCGGAGTAAAGACCCACGGCGGTGGCATTATCGCCGCTACCGGCAACGGGCCAGGTGGGGGGAGCGCCTGCGTCTCGCGTCATGGACAGCAGACCGCTGCGCGCCCAATACGCCGTAATATCGAAGCCGGGAAGATCCGCATCCGGACCCTTCTCGCCGAAACCAGTCAAATCCGCATAGATCAGACGCGGATTCCACGGCACGACATCGTCGTACTCGAGCTTCAGGCGCTTGCGCGCCGGGTGCGGCGTATTGACGATCAGTACGTCCGCCCATTTTACCAGGCGCTCGAGAACCGGCCGCGCGCTCGCGGACTTCATGTCGAGCGTGAGGCCGCGCTTGTTGCGGTTGGCGAGATGCCACGGATAGGGATCCGCCGCTCGCGGTTGGGGGGCAATCTGATGACCGTGCCTCCAAAGATCACCGCTCGGCGGCTCGACCTTGATCACGTCCGCGCCGAAATCACCGAGGATCACCGCGGCGCTGGGACCTGCGATGAAGCTCGCAAGGTCCACGACGTTCAGTCCCGAAAAGATACTGTCGCTTGCCATCGTTACTCCGCTTAATCAGCCCTTGCGGCGTGCTAGCTAACGCCCCCGGAACTCGGGTGCACGCCTCTCGAGGAAGGCCTTGGTGCCCTCTTTCTTGTCTTCGGTCCCCGCACACAGGCCAAAGTAGGACGCCTCGAGCAGCATGCCCTCGTATTGGCCGCTTTCCAGGCCCGTGTTCGTGGCCTCGAGTGCAAGCTGGATAGCAATCGGTGCGTTGGCGGCAATCTGCCTCAGAATGGCTTCCGCCCGTGCAATTAGGTCGGCCGCCGGGACGATCTCGTTAACCAACCCGATGCGCCATGCCTCTCGCGCATCGATCATTTCACCGGACAGGATGAGCTGCAGCGCTCGACCCTTCCCGACCAGCCGAGGCAGCCGCTGCGTTCCGCCTCCACCGGGAAGGAGCCCCAGCTTGACCTCCGGCTGGCCGAACGTCGCGCCCTCGACAGCAATCCTGAGCGTGCATGCCATTGCCGTCTCGCAACCGCCGCCCAGTGCAAAGCCATTGACGGCCGCGATCACCGGCTTTCCCAGGTTCTCGATGAGGTCGAGAACCTCCTGGCCGAAACGGCTCGCCCGCGCCGCTGCGAAACCCGTGAGGGTGGCAAGCTCGGTGATGTCCGCGCCCGCGATGAATGCTTTGTCGCCGGCGCCAGTCAGAATCGCACCACGGATAGCGGCGTCCTCGCGCACGTCCTCGAAAGTCGTGCGCAGGTCCTTCCAGGTCGGCGTGTTGAGCGCATTGAGTGCTTTCGGTCGATTGACTGTTACGTACGCAATGCCTTTACGCTTCTCGTACAGAAGGTTCTCGAGCGTCGGCGCCGTTGCTGAAGGCCCTTCTGTCGATGAAGTCAACGTCGAGGTCATGGCAAAGATCCTAGGTGTGCTGCACGGCTCTTTGTACAAATAGCCGGCGCTTATGGGATGGTCGCAAGCCGCCACCGGCATTACACAAAGGCGCCGATGCCCGTGATCGCCTTGCCGACGATCAGGTTTTGCATCTGGTAAGTGCCTTCGTAGGAATAGAGTGCTTCGGCGTCCGCGAAGAAGCGCGCAAGGTTGTAGTCCGCGACGATGCCGTTGCCGCCCAGGAGCTCGCGGCCCCAAGAGACCGTCTCGCGCGACTTCGCGGTGCAGAACGCCTTAGCGAGCGCCGCCTGGTGATCGCTTAGCCTGCCTTCGTCATCAAGTGCTGCCAGCCGCATCATCATGCATTGGCAGGCGGTAACGTTGGCGAGCATCTTCGCGAGCAGATCCTGCACCATCTGAAACGACGCGATCGGCTTACCGAATTGAAAGCGCTCCTGCGTGTACTTGAGCGTGGCCTCGAACGCACCCATCTGGACACCGGTTGAGGCCCAGCCCACCATGTAGCGGGTCATCCGAAGCACCCGTGCCGTATCGCGAAACGAGTTGCCACCCTGCAGGCGATTCGCTTCGGGCGCGCGCACATCCTTGAGCGTGATCTGCCCGTTCTGCACGACCTTGAGCGCGATTTTGCGCTCGATTTTCTCGACGCTGAAACCGGGCGTGGACTTGTTCTCGACGATGAACCCTTTGACTTGGTTGTCGGTGACGTCACGCGCCCATATGATCGAGACATCGCACCAAGGCGCGTTGCCGATCCAGCGCTTCTGACCATTCAGGATCCACGCATCGCCGTCGCGCTTGGCGGTAGTCGTCATTCCGCCACTGGTTCCCGAGCCAACCAATGGCTCGGTCAGTCCGAAGCAGCCGACCTTCTCCCATCGCGCCATCGGCGGCAGCCATTGCTGCTTCTGCTGCTCCGAGCCGTCGAGATAGATCGACCCCATCGCCAGACCGCTGTGTACGCCGAAGAACGTGCAGAAGGAGGCGTCAACGCGGGCCATTTCCATCGCGACAAGACCAAACAACTTTTGAGTTCCACCCGCGCAACCGTAGCCCTGGAAGCCGAGACCGCCAATGCCCAACTCCTTGAAGGACTCCAGCAGCTCGAACGGAAACGCATCGTCGGACCAGTATCTATTGATGATCGGCTGGACCTTGGTCTCCATGTATCTGCGCACTTTTCTCACGACGGCCTTCTCGTCGTCGGTAAGCATGTCGACCAGCTGATAGAAATCGCTGTTCGGTGGGGGAAGTGGTTTCCCTTCGTTTGATCGATTGGGCATAGGCATGACTTAGATGACTCCGTTACTGTACGGTCTCGTTGACTTACGTCCCGGGGTGCTCATGGCGCACCGCGCCGCGTTTCTGGTTGCCGTTCGCGCTCGCGCCATCTGATGTCGCAGGCACCTCGACATACGCGATGCCGGAGAGGTTCCCGAGCGCAATCTGCAACGTCCGCCGGTTGGTGCCGTCGAGGTTGGCGCTGTAGATCGATCCCCCCAAATCGGTCACGAACATGCGGCCGCCCTTGGGATCGAGTGCCAGCCCGATGCCTTCCATCAGGTGATCGAAGACGATCTCCGGTGCGGTGCGCTTGGCTGCCGACACGTCTAGCGGCGCGCGATTCACGGTGTTGCCGAGCGGCGGGTCGCCGCGGTCGGTCCAATACAGCATGCGAGCGCCCGGGTCGATGTCGAGGTCGATCGGCTCGGGCAGCCCTTGATATAGCAACTCGATATCGCCGCGGTTCGCCGGCGTTTGGCCTTGTGGCACGGTGATGTTTGCACGCCGGATGGAGCCCTGTCCGGCGTTGTCACCCCCCTTCTGGGTCCAATAGAAGTCGCCCTTCTCAATGTCGACGGCAATGCCTACGCACCACTTAGTCGGGTCGGCACCGGGACGTGGATCGCCGCGGCTCGTGTCCACCAGCGTCTCGATGCTCGAGCCATCGAGGTTGCATCGCATCACGCGCATCCCCTCCCGGTCGGACCAGTAGAGCTTGCCCGTGCTCTTCTCCAGCTGCAGCTGCTTCGGCGTGAAGGTACCGCCCGGGGGCACGATCGTGGTCAGGTTCGCTCCATCGAGATCCGAGCGCAGGATCGACCCGTCATTCCCTTTCGGATTGCCCATATTGGACCAGTACAAGTGACCGGCAGTGATATCGATCGCCAGCCCGTCCGGCAGCTTTCTGCCTTCCTCGATAAGCGTCGTAAGGCCGGTTCCGTCTGGATTGACCGACAGCACACGGCCGGCTGAAAGATCCAGGAAAAACAGCCGACCCACCGGCGCTCGTGGACTCTGCGGACCGGTTTGCGATCCTGAGTTGTTACTGCTCATACGAAGACCTCTGTTATGTCCACGGAACAATGGCTACGGATGGAGCTTGATCCTAGGCGGCTCTGACCCAGGCCGCCCACACGCTCCAGAACGACGGCAATCCTGCCTCGCAAATGGGGAATTGATCCGGCATATCCTTCCCGACTCAGCGTTTCCTGGCCGATGAAGAAGCCCGCTGATACGCCGTCCTGCCGACGCACAATCTTAGGATTGACGTGCACCAGTCTTGGAAGATCCCGCCTCAACATGTATGCACCTGCTGTCTTCGATTGCGCACTGGCTAGATTCGTACTCACTCACGGCACGCCCTCTTTCGCTCAGTTCAGGGTCCATCTTGACTCCCAGACCGTCATACCGGGAGGCGTAGTGTTTGTCCGGCGCTCAGAGGCTACTTACGGGAACTGCAGAGTGCGAGCTGCGTTGAGTACATGATGTATTTCTCTGGAGGAAACGATCCGACGGCCAGGAGAGGCTGGTCGCACTGACTTCGTCCCACGAGAACATCCCCCACGGGGACGCGCAACATTTACTGATTCGGGATTGCAAATGACTGCCAGCGACTCCGTATTCCTCTTAGGGTGGTTCGCGAGGGTGGTAGGGAAGTTGACCGGATCGCGCGCGATTTGAACCTTGGACTCACGGTCGCGAGTTCTCCCACCTGACGACCCGCCCTATCTCATCGGAGCGGTCCTGCTTTCGCGGGGACAATCGAGGTCCCGATGCGGATTGCTTTGCGCTACCGATCAACGCTCGATGTAGCGAACGCGGTCGCGAGCCGCTCAGCCACGGACCGCTCCCAACCATCCGGTTCGAGGACCCGGTGTTCACGCCCGATTGACTTCGATCTTTATGGACCATCCTCTGCGCCAATCAATGCTCTATCTCTTTTGCGTCGGCCATAACTTCCTGCCACTCGAGGCGTCTCACCTTCCCGCGACTTTTTGGTCGAACGCATTTCGCAGCCACCGGACCCACGTCGCTCGCCCTCGCCGTTCACGAGCGGGCCCCTCTCAATTGCTCGCTCCTATCGAAATCTGGCTCGGCTGCCGAGCGCGTTGCGTCAACCGACCGGGTTTGCGCATGTACAACGTTTACCGCGGCGAAACGCTGCATGAATCAGACGCGCCTTGTTCCAACTGCCAACGACAAATACAGTGACTGCGTGGACGATCTCGTTGCCTCATTCTCCGCAACGTGTTGGCCATGAACGATCGCTTTGCCACCCCCCTCCCACAGCGGCGTTCGTTCACTCCTCCGACCGGAGGGGTTCGCCCTTCCGGTCGGCTTCTTGTGCAACCGACTCGATACGCTCGCCGCTCGGCTCGAGAACAGGCGGTGCGCGGAGTCGCTGCGCTGGTCCTCCTCGATGGAGACAGGAGAGACGATTGCTTCATCCGCTCGCCCTGATCGCCGCAGCAGTGGCAACCGCTGCGTTGCTCGTCGAGGTATCACTCACTCTGCTTGTTGTGAGCTTGGCGTTCAGGGCGCGGAAGACGCCCGAATCGCGCAGGGGCGCGAGAAAGCCGGAGATGTCGATGGTCGGCGAGCCTCGGGAAAGGAACCTCCTCTGGCGCGACCATGATTGACCGGAATCGCAGCTTCCGCGGCGCGTTGGGGATGGTCGCTGCGTTGATCGCAGTGGTTACGAACGCGATGTCGGCTCGCTAAGAACACAACCCAGAGCTGCGAGCGTCGAGCTGACGTACACTATGCGGGTGGACACGCTGACCAGCATTAAAGTGTTCCGGCAGGTGGTTGAGTCGGGAAGCTTCGTCGCCGCGGCCGATCGTATGGACCTCTCCACCGCGATGGTCAGCAAACACGTGGCGTACGCGGAGAAGCGGCTCGGGGTCCGGCTCCTGAATCGCAACAGCCGTACGCTCAGCCTGACGGAAGCCGGCAGCGTGTACTTCGAGCGCTGCAAGACCATCCTGGAGGACCTGGAAGACACGGAACTGGAACTGGGGTCGCTCGGTACTACGCCCCGCGGGAGCGTGAGAGTCACTTGCCCGAGCTGGTTCGCGCGGCAGCGCCTGGCAGATCATCTTGCTGAGTTTCGTCGTCGCTATCCGGAGATCCTGATCGATGTGTCGTTCGAAGACCGGCGCGTCGATCTCGTGGAGGAAGGTTACGATCTTGCCATGCGGGTGTCGCGTGAGAGCGCGCTTCCGGCGGGTCTCATCGCGCGACCGCTGCGGCAAGTACCTTTCTTTCTCGCCGCGTCCCCCGAGTATCTGAAGCGTCACGGTACCCCGAAGTCCCTCGACGAACTCGCCCATCACGATTTCGTGGCGATCGGTAACATCGATGCCCTCTCATTCACTAGCTCCGAGGGTGCGATCGAAGTTCCGCTCCGCGTCGTCTTGCGTTACCGCTCGGTAGGTGGCGTGGCACACGCCGCCGCCGCCGGTATCGGTCTTGCGCCGTTGCCGGCGATCTTGCTTGAAGAACCGGCATTCGAAGGGGTCTTGACGCCCATCCTCACTGACTATCCGCTAGCGGAGTCGACTCTGTATGTCGTCTACGTCAGCCGCCGGTACCTTCCCCTAAAAATCCGTGCTTTTATCGATTTCCTGATCGACCGCAACTCCGGCGCGCAAACTGGCCGCGGGCCGTTAATTCAAGACCGCTGAACGCAGCGCTGTCTCGAGCCCACCGGGCTTAGATCCGCCACTCCTCGGGCGCGATATGGCCCGTCTGCGGGACCCAAGCTGCCTGGCTCGTACGTCTGGAAGCGGCGTGCTTGCCTTCACCATCCGGATCGACGCTGCGCCCTCCGGGCGCGCAATTTCCACTCACGAAATGTTGCATTAACGCCCCGCGGGTTTTTCGCGCACAAGGCGGTGACGTAGAGTCCAGCAGCTGATTTCCGCTATTGCGTGGAGAGCCATATGAGTGCGCCCGAAGAGAGAGTGAATCTGGTCGCCCAGATTGACGCTTTCGGGTTGGAACACTTACGAATCGTGCAGCGTGCACTCGTGTCTCTTCGACACCACGAGATTCGCATTCGCGTGCACGCCGCATCGTTGAACAACCGCGACCTTCTGCTGGGTCAAGTTCCCAGTCGCGTCACTGACATCCGTCTGCCGCTCATTCCGCTTTCCGACTGCGCCGGCGAGGTGATCGAGATCGAGCCTCCCTATCGCCCAGTCACGGGAGCGAATCCTGGTATGACGCAAGATCGCACGAGCCTTCGTCTGGGATCTCCAAGATGATTCGGACAGAACGCGATTTCAGTCTGCCGCCTTGGGGCGATCAGGCTCACGCTCATCGCGGGAAGCAAGCAAACCCGCCGCTCGCAAGTTCAATGAGTGTGACCATCGGATACTTCAGTGCCAATTGGGGCCCGGATGAAAACGGACCTGATGCCTGGTTGGGACGCGTTCTCCGACTTCTGGAGATGGCAATCGACGACCAAGAACGGGCGTGCCACTGTCCTCGATCTTCGCTAGCGGAGGCGGCCAAGCTCTTACGGGAGCAGCTTGCTGTGCGGCCGGAAGGCGGCTGCATAGACGGAAGGGGGCATCTGCAGGCGTGGCAGGCCCGCAAGATTCGGGACTACATCGAGATCCACATTGCGGAACCACTGCGAGTGGCCGATTTGTGCGTGCTTATTGAACGCAGTGAAGCCCACTTTTCGCGCGCGTTCAAACGAACCTTTGGTGAGTCACCGCACGCGTTCTTAGTTCGACGACGACTGAAACTGGCAAAGCAGTACATGCTAGATACCGATGCACGACTAACCGACATCGCTTTGCGGTGTGGATTTTCCGACCAAGCTCACCTTTGTAAGCATTTTCGCCAAATTTCGGGGACTACCCCGGCCTCCTGGAGACGCATTCACCGAGCGTCCAGGGCCTTCAGCTTGCTCAAGCCTGATCCCAGTCAGAAACTGTCCAAGGGAACTCGCGGATACAACGTCCGCTAAACAGGGAGCTTCGAAGTGTGCGTCGGAAGAATGCTTGACCTCACAAAGCGAACTCATATGAACTGCTGCGAACGGCGCCGGACCGATGTTTGTTACCCACTACGCCCGTGAAAAAGCGGGCATCTAAGCGCGGATTCCCCGGCGGGTAACGCAGTGGGTAACTAGCTTCGGGGATTTCCTAACATCATGAAATCCATGCCTAAATCACTCGATTTCGGTTTCCTCCCCTGGGCACCAAGTCCTTATTTGTCAATGTGATACATCTCTTAGTTCGAGTGATTTCGAGTCTCTTCAGGACCCGAACTTAGGTGCGAACTATAGAGGATTCACGCGCGAGTAAGCAGAGAACTCGCGTTGGACGATACGAGCTACCACCTTCACTCGAACTCAAGTTCCGCTAGGTGAAGAACATCTGACTCTCAGTCCGACAACAATCGGCTCCTCGGTTACGAGACAACGCTATTGCGTTAGGGGCTAGAAACCACGCCGTTGTCCGAAGGTC
>Ga0210398_10001420_pt1 | contig 24784 bp, 23 predicted proteins | sample IncBWC4OmetaG_FD_161047 | JGI IMG/M metagenome (GOLD analysis project Ga0210398, IMG submission 161047) | Forest soil microbial communities from Barre Woods Harvard Forest LTER site, Petersham, Massachusetts, United States - Inc-BW-C-4-O | ecosystem: Environmental > Terrestrial > Soil >... | reverse complement strand
CGACGACAAAATGTAGTCGATCTTGAGCTTGCGGAACGCTTCCAGGATCGCTTCCCCGCCGTCCATGTAGTTTTTCATTGCTTTGTCCTCATGCCTCGAACTGGGCGCCACCGAACACGGAATTTGCGATTTCAGCAACAATGCCAAGGCACGCAGGCCATGTCTTGTTTGCAGGGCATGTCTTGTTTGCAGACCATGCCTTGCTTGCAGGGCGTGCCATCGAGCATAAGGGGCTAACTCCCTTGAATCGAGGCCAGCCATGAGCGCTATCGCCCGAAAAACCTTGCGCACGCCGTCGGCTCTCGCCGCTGCGCAGCTTGTCGCCCGCGATCGGCTTAAGCCGCTGCAAGAGGTGGCGGCGCGCTACGCCGTCGCCATCACGCCGGCGCTCGCCGACCTGATCGATCCGTCCGATCCGCACGATCCCATCGCGCGACAATTCGTGCCCGATGCGCGCGAGCTGCACATGGAGCCCGGCGAAAGCCACGATCCCATCGGCGACGACGCGCACAGCCCGGTCGAGGGCATCGTGCACCGCTATCCGGACCGGGTGCTGCTCAAGCTCGTCAATGCCTGCGCGGTGTATTGCCGGTTCTGCTTCCGCCGCGAAATGGTCGGGCCGGGGCGGGGCGGGCTTGCGCCCGCGGCGCTCGATCAGGCGCTCGCTTACGTCGAAAACCATCCGGAAATCTGGGAAGTCATTCTAACCGGCGGCGATCCGCTGGTGCTTTCGGCGCGCCGCCTGAAAGAGGTGGTGACGCGGCTTGCCGCGATCGCCCATGTCAAAGTGATCCGCGTGCACACCCGCGTGCCGGTCGCGGCGCCGGAGCGGGTGACGGCGGCGTTAGTGCGTGCGTTGCGCACGAGCAAGGCGACATTCGTCGTGCTCCATGCCAATCATCCGCGCGAGCTCACCGCAAAAGTCCGCGCCACTTGCGCGCGCTTCATCGACGCCGGCATCCCGATGTTGGCGCAATCGGTGCTGCTGCGCGGCGTCAACGACGATGCCGAGACGCTCGGCGCTTTGCTGCGCGCGCTGGTCGAAAGCCGGATCAAACCCTATTATCTGCACCACGCCGATCTGGCGCCCGGCACGGCGCATCTGCGCACCACCATCGCCGAAGGTCAGGCGCTGATGCGCGCGTTGCACGGCCGCACGTCCGGACTTTGCCAGCCGACCTATGTGGTCGATATCCCGGGCGGCCACGGCAAGTCGCCGATCGGGCCGAATTACCTGAGCGCGGACGGCGCCGTGATCGAGGATTATTGCGGCAGGCTTCACGCCTATGCGGCGATGGCTTCCGCCGCGGAGAAAAATACCGTGGTCTCGAACTCGTAGCCGCACGACTCGCACGACCAGGTGTGGCGCACGCAACGCTCGTTGAGATATTCGGACCAGTTGGGAGCGAGCAGCCAAGCTTGGCATTGCTGGCAAGTGTTCTTGTCGTAGGTGACAAGCCGCGTGGCCAATGTGGCCTCGGCATGGAGAGCCATGATTCCTCCTCCCTGAATCACCCCCTCCGCCCGATTCGGACGCTAAGCCTGCTCTGTGGCGGCCACGTGACCGATGTGGTGGCATTTTCGTGATCGCGCATCTTGGCGAGCGATTGGGAAATTGCTGCGCTGCACTTTGCCGATTATTCGCCGCGATTTTCGCGCCGACGCGCGACATGAATTTTATTTAATTGACCGGCCATCGGCCCTCAATGCGGGTTCCATTACGGTTCCATCCAGCGTTCGGGTTTCTCCTTAAGCTGAAAACAGGAGCATGCCATGAAACCGCTCATCACCTCCGCACTGATCGTCGCTTCGCTTGCGCTCTCCGGCAGCGGCGCGATGGCGGCCGACACCTACGCCAAAACGGGTACGACGGCCGCGCCGGCCCACACCGCCGCGCACGTCGCGGCGCGCCATCGCTATCCGGTCGCCCGCTATGCCGTTGCTCGGCCGCCGGCCGATGTGGCGCGGATCATTTCGAGCCTGCTGGCGAGCCCGTTCGTGGCGCCCTATGTGGCGCAGTACGCCGGCAGGATCCGCGCCACGCGCGGTTCCGGCGGCGGCACCTACGAGCCTTACGACCCGCCGACCTATAATACTTCGTCGCCGCCCGACACCTCCGTTCAGGATTCGCTCAACGCGCAAGCGGAGGCCCAGGCGCTGCAGCAGATGAATGACAGCAATGCCATGACGGCCTCGATGGCCGCGGCGGCCGCGCAAGCCGCCGCTGACAACGCGGCGGAGACCCAGCAGATCATGAACGATGGCGGTCTATGATTTCCGGCTGTGACCGAGAGAGCGGCGGAAGTGCCTATCGCCGGCGACCCGGCGGTAGCACTTTCAGCGCCGCAGTGCCTCAGGGGGAACATCGAGCGGCGTGACGAAGGCGCCTCGGCGGTTTTTTTGCAAAATCGCGGTGACGAGAAAAATCGGCACGGTGAGCTGGGATTGGATCGGGTTGAGCGAGCGCGCGTATTTCGCGTTGCTCGCCACCACGTCGTTGCTCAGCTGCGCGTCGCCGGCGTGCGATACCGTGAGATCGATCACTTCGTAATTGTTTTCGCGGCACAACAGCCAGAAGAATTGCGGGTTATAGCTGACGACGCCGTGGGTCAGCATGCCGCCGGCCGGCACTTCGTGCATCATCACGCCGCCGACCTTGGTGAGATCGTGCATCACCCGGAACGCGTTGTCCTGATTGACGACGTGCTCGGTGGTGCCGGCATTGACGACCAAGTCGAAGGAGGCTCGCAGCCGATACGGCACTTGATCGCGATTGAGATCGAGCGAGGTCACGCCGCGGTGGCCGCCATATTCCACCGCATTGTAGGAAAAGCCCAAGGCTTCCCAGAACGGCTGGGAGGCCGGGGCCGATTCCGCCTGGCGCTCGACGCCATCGATGGTCGTGGTCTCCCGCGGCGCGCCAAGGTCGACCGGCTTGCGGCCGAACAGACCGTAAAGCTCGGCCAGCGCATCGTCGGCGCGCAGGAACGAGTTGGACAATTGCTGGGCGCCGATCTCGATGACGCGCGCGCGGTCGGGCAGGCGGCCGGAGCGCCGCAGCGCGATCAGGTGCAAGATCGTTTCATAGGCCAAGCCCATGGAGCCGTCCTTTAGTCCTTAGAATGTTGGCAGGTTCATTGGCGCGCCCTAGGGGACTCGAACCCCTGTTACCGCCGTGAAAGGGCGGTGTCCTGGACCGCTAGACGAAGGGCGCGGATGCAGCGCGATGAAGTGCGCGACAATGAATGCGCCGGACATATAAAGAGGTTTGCTTTGACCGGCAAGCAAGCGGTCGCTTTGCAATTTTTTGGCGGTCATGGCCGTGGCCGACGCGTGTCGTCACCATTTGCCGGTATTGGGCATCGAGGTCCAGGGCTCCTTCGGCGGCAGCGCCTCGCCTTTCTGCAGAAGCTCGATGGAGTGCTTGTCGGGCGAGCGCACGAACGCCATCATGCCGTCGCGCGGCGGCCGGTTGATGGTGACGCCGGCCTTCATCAGCCGGTCGCAGAGCGCATAGATGTCGTCGACCTCGTAGGCGAGGTGGCCGAAGTAGCGGGCCTCGCCGTAATCCTCGCTGTCCCAGTTATAGGTCAGCTCGACCAGCGGCGCCTGGCGGTTGCCGGGGCCCTTGGCGACCAGGTCGCCGTCCGCCGGCGCCGCCAGGAACACCAGGGTGTACTTGTTCTTGTCGTCGACCCGCCGGCGCACCTCGGTCAGCCCGAGCTTGTTGCAGTAGAAATCCAGCGCTGCGTCGAGATTGCGCACGCGCAGCATAGTGTGCAGATACCTCATCGTCGGACCTCCGTCGGTTCGGGTAAGCTCGGGGCGCGCTCGGGTAAGAGAGAATGTCTATGCACCAAGGGTCGGAAGGATGATCGCACCCGATCTCGACACCGCCAAGTCCCAGCTGCAGGACTTGATCCACAAGGCTGGGACCGTTGTCCCATTCACCGGGGCCGGCATTTCGACCGAATGCGGCATCCCCGATTTCCGCTCGCCAGGGGGCCTTTGGACCAAGAACAAGCCGATCCTATTCGACGAGTTCCTGGCCAGCCAGGAGGCGCGCAACGAATCCTGGCGGCGCCGCTTCGCCATGGCCGACCAGTTCGGCGATGCCCGGCCGGGGCGGGGCCACCGGGCGCTGGCGAGCCTTTACCGCGCCGGCAAGGTTCCCGCCGTCATCACCCAGAACATCGACAATCTACACCAGGCGTCAGGGTTTTCCCCGCAACACGTGGTCGAGCTGCACGGCAATACGACCTTTGCCACCTGCCTCGACTGCAACGCGCGCTATGAGCTTGCCTGGGTGCGGCAACGGATGGATGCGGCGAACGGCTGCGCGCCGGACTGCGGCTGTGGCGGTTACATCAAGACCGCTACCGTATCGTTCGGTCAGGCCATGCCCGACGCCGCAATGCAACGCGCCCAAGACCTTGCGCTTCATTGCGATTTATTTCTGGCGATCGGCTCGTCACTCCTGGTCTGGCCGGCCGCCGGCTTTCCGTTGATGGCGAAGCGCAACGGCGCGCAGCTTGCGATCATCAATCGCGAGGCGACCGAGTTCGACGACATTGCCGATCTTGTCGTGCGTCAGGACATCGGCACGGTGCTGGAGTCCTTCATCGTGCATTGAAGTACTTTTACACAGGCTGTGACGCTTTTATTCCAGTGTTGCATTTTTGTCCTTTTCCCCTTGATGGCGAGTGTTATCTTCGATTCAAGAGATTCGTGAAGCGCCCGCGCGGGGCGCCAGCACAACAGCGGCGGCCACGGCGTCATGGCGTCGGACGGAATAGAAAAATCAGCTAACCCGGGACTCGGACCCGATGTCGAACTCAATGATGAGTCGGCAGCGAACGTCATAGAAGTCTCAGGGGTCATCAAGTGGTTCGATGTCGCCAAGGGTTATGGCTTCATCATTCCGGACAACGGCATGGCCGACGTGCTGTTGCATGTGACCTGCCTGCGCCGCGACGGCTACCAGACCGCCTATGAAGGCGCCCGCGTCATCTGCGAGGTGCTGGCGCGGCCAAAGGGCCTGCAAGCCTTCCGCGTCATCTCCATGGACGAATCGACCGCCATCCATCCGGCCCAGATGCCGCCGCCGCGGACCCATGTTACTGTGGCGCCGACGAGTGGTCTCGAACGGGCACAGGTCAAATGGTTCAATCGGTTGCGTGGCTTCGGCTTCCTGACGCGCGGCGAGGGGACGCCGGATATCTTCGTCCACATGGAGACGCTGCGGCGGTTCGGCCTGACCGAACTGCGCCCCGGTCAGTTCGTCCTGGTGCGCTACGGGCCGGGGCCGAAGGGCATGATGGCGGCGGAAGTCCGCCCCGAAGGCGGCGGCGGCCTTATCTCCCACTAACAGGTCGCATTACTCACCCCGGATCGGCCAGGACGACGGCGTGGCGTTTCGCCGCCGGCTGGCTTGTCGGCGCTTACGCGCTTGTGGCCCTTTTCGCCCTGCTCGCGCCGGCGCAAGCCGCCGGACAGGATACGATCGAGATCGTCAGCGCCTCCGGCGTCCACGCCTTCACCGTCGAGCTCGCGGTCGATGACGCCGAGCGCGAGCGCGGCCTGATGTTCCGCAAGGAGCTGCCGGAGGGCCAAGGCATGCTGTTCGACTTCCAGCACGACCAGCCGGTCGCGTTCTGGATGCACAATACTTATATCTCGCTCGATATGATGTTCATTCGCAGCGACGGCCGGATCATGCGCATCGAAGAGAGCGCCAAGCCGGAATCCGATCGCCTCATTCCGTCCGGCGCTCCGGTGCGCGCGGTGCTCGAAGTGATTGCCGGCACGGCACGCCAGCTCGGCATCAAGCCGGGCGATCGGGTCGTCGGCTCGATCTTCGGCAAAGGCAACTGATCGGACGCTCGCCCGCCAGGCGCTTGCGCTTGCTGGGGGTGGGCGAACGATGTATCCACAAGCCGCGACCGGCGGGGTATAGCGCAGCCTGGTAGCGCGGCAGTTTTGGGTACTGCAGGTCGCAGGTTCAAATCCTGCTGCCCCGACCATTTAGGATATTCATTCATGGCTGCGATTCGATGACCGCGCGCATCTACAAACCGGCCCGCACCGCGATGCAGTCGGGCACCGCCAAGACCAAGGAGTGGGTGCTCGACTATGAGCCGGAAGCGCCGCGCATGGTCGAGCCGCTAATGGGCTGGACCTCGTCGAGCGACATGAAGCAGCAGCTGCGGCTCCAGTTCGAGACCAAGGAAGAAGCGATCGCCTATTGCGAGCGCCACGGCATCGCCTATCAGGTGTTCGAGACCACGCCGGGCAAGCGCGCGCGCATCTCGTATTCGGACAATTTCGCCTATGGCCGCCGCACGCCCTGGACGCACTGATCCGCCGCGACGTCTTAATCGCCGTAGGGTGGGCTGAGCTAAGCGAAGCCCACGCGGTGCTGGACCATCGGACCGCTAAACCGCGTGGGCACGGCGCTCCGCTAATCTGCACTACGTAGGGAGCAGGCTCCCAAAAATGCTAGAGTGGCTACAAGGCTTATCACAAACGACCGCGAGCTTCCTGGGCGCGCTTGCCGGTTCGTGCATTGGTCTTGTCGCGATTTTGCTCGGCGCGCTATTTAACGCCCAACTAAATAGGCGGCGAGACGACCGGCTTCGCAACGAGGATAGGCGAGCGTTGGCCGCGGCGCTAAAAGCGGAACTGGATGGCATCGCTACGAGTTTGGAAATGAACACGGAGGAGCTGAAAAAGAAAATATCTGACTTCGCCGTACCAAATATTGCGCACTCGATTCGAGTGTTACCGGCGTTGCTGCCGAAGATAGGCCTGCTTGATACAGAGATCATCGGAAAGATAATCAGCAGTCACATAGTCATCGAGCAATACGTCGAACACCTTACCTTACGTGGCGGTATTATTAGCGGCCCGCAGCAATCGCCGAATAGACGTCTTATCCTAATGACCAAAGACAAAACCGGCGTCGTAATCTCTCTAAACGAGAGCATCTCGAAACGGTTGCGGGAGACGATTCAGGGCCTCGACCCGTACCTACACTAGCACGGTAGGGCGGATTAGCCGAAGGCGTAATCCGCCGCGTCTCGGCAATCGAACGGCGGATTACGCTGCGCTAATCCGCCCTGCGCTGCAGGGCCGCTTACTCGCGTCGTAGAAGCGTAATGATTTCGTCCACGCCGAGTTCCCGACCTACGAGGCCCGCACGCATCGACTCGAACAGGTCGATCATATGACGATAGTTGGCAACCTTTGGGCTGTGCGAATTCAAATCACGCCCCTTAAAGGATTCGAAGCGCCCCATCTTGTTAATCAAGAACCGCGCAATTCCCAAATACTCGCCTTCATTGTTTCCATCGAAGCCGATGAATTTTGGTTCGGTGAACCAAGTGCCGACTCCAGCCGCAATGCGCGCTTTGTCTGCCTTATTGGATTTTGCCCATGCGCTCTCGATAAACGACCACATGTCGAGCGTATCGACGACGAGGGTCACCGCTGCAGGATTGTCGACGTGCTTGTGCAGCAGGCCCGTCATCTCCCACTCTAGTGCCCAGAAGTGCCCCCCATAGAGCGCCTCCTGGATCAGCTTCACGGTGTCTTGATCCTCATAGCCTTTTTGATTTTTCAAAATCTCGGTCAGCAGCCAGATCACTAGCTTCTCAGAATTACCAGGTTGAAAGGGGCCGCTTGAGGTGCCCACGAGACCGGCTTCCACAAGGCGTCTGATAGCTTCGGCACGCGAGGGGAGATCACCTTGTTCCGATCGCCATGCATCGACCCGATCCAAAATCGCTGGATCAAGCCTCATTTCAAATCGCTCAGTTTTGGGTACCATAGCTGTATATCCTTCCGTATAACCGTACATTAATACGTATTATACGTAATATTATACGAAAGGCAAGTGAGTTGGATTGGCCGAAGGCGTAATTTCCGTCCTGTTGGCGATCGGACGACGGATCAAGCTGTGCTAATCCGCCAATGAATCGTCCCCAATAAAGCGACATTGCCCTTGACTTCCGTCCCTGATACAGTTACATAGCCAAAATCCCGCTCGCAAAGGGACGCCTTTCGCGAGGGTACTCCTTAGGGCGGAGCGGGGGCGGTTCTCGTCGGGCGTAGCGATACACTGCGCTTGCGGGCGGCTTGGGCATCGTCCCGTCCGGCGCGTGTCGGACCGCGAGGTGCTCGCTGCACTGGTGCCGGAGAGGGTCCTCCCGTTTGCATCCGGTGGTTCCAGGAAGCGCGGCCTGAGCCGAGCCGAGGCCTAAAAAACCTCGGATGCCGCGGTGGGGCGCCGAAAGGCGAGCGCGCCCGCTCCATTTTTTGGGGTCCAAGGCTGATGAAGTCCTGGGCCTCGGTCCTCCCGCAGTGGGAAGACAGGAGAAAGGGCGCGCGCCGCATCGCTTTGCGATGCGGCCCGGTGGTGCGCCTCTCGGCGCTCCGCCTCCCTTCTTTTAAGGGAGGCCAGTCTTTGGTGGCGTTCGTTGTTCCGCATGCGCTCGCGCTTTCGGTGAGAACGAAAGCGCTTGTCTTTCCTCTCCCGCTGGCGCGGGGCAGGAAAGAGCGGCGCCCCCTCCCGCGCGGGCGCGCGGGAGGGTAATATCGACAGCAGGGAGAACCGCCATGTTCCTGCGCAATTACTGGTACGTCGCCGCAACCGACGCCGAGGTCGGCCGCAAGCCGCTGTCTCGCACCATTTTGGGCGAGCCCATCGTGTTCTTCCGCACCGAAGCGGGCGCGCCGGTGGCGATGGAAGATCGCTGCGCGCACCGCCATCTGCCGCTGTCCATGGGCAAGCTCGTCGGCGATGAGGTGCAGTGCCATTATCACGGCCTGCGCTTCGGCACCGACGGCCGCTGCACCCGCATTCCCGGGCAGGAGCAGATACCGCGCGGCGCCAAGGTCAAAACCTATCCGGTCGCCGAGCGCTATCATTGGATTTGGATCTGGATGGGCGATCCGGCGCTGGCCGATCCGGCGGCGATCACCGATTTCCATTGGCTCGACGATCCGAATCATTGGGGCGCCAAGGCCTCCTATCTGCACGTCGAAGCGAACTGGCAGCTGGTGGTCGACAACCTGCTCGATCTCACCCATCTCGCTTTTGTCCACGACACCACCATCGGCAACCTGGCGCTGGCTGAGCACGCCAAGGTGCAGGTCACCCGCGCGCCGAACAATGTCGTGGTGACGCGCTGGATCATCGATCAGGAGCCGCCGCCGACGTTCAAGAAAGTCGGCGGCTTCACCGGCCATGTCGACCGCTGGCAGATCATCGACTTCGTGCCGCCGGCCTTCCTGCGGCTCGATGTCGGCGCGACGCCCACCGGCACCGGCGCGCCGGACGGCAAGCGCGTCGGCGGCATCGGCATGCGCAATCTCAACGCCATCACGCCGGAGACCGAAACCACGTCGCATTATTTCTGGGGCCAGGCCCACGACTTCGACGTCAAGAATGCCGAGACCACCGAGAAAATCTTCCAGCAGATCAAGACCGCGTTCCTGGAAGACGTCAGCGTGTTCTCGGCGCAGCAGCGCAACCTGACCATGATCGCCAACCCGCCGCAGATCGACATCAATGCCGACGCCGGCACCATCGCGGCGCGCCGCATCCTCAGCCGGCTTTATGATGAAGAGCAGGGCGCCAGGCCGGTTGCGGCGGAGTAACAGTGCAGAGTCTCGTCATTGCGAGGAGCGGAGCGACGAAGCAATCCAGACTGAGCCGCCGAACTGGATTGCTTCGCTAACGCTCGCAATGACGAGCAGGCGTCATTGCGAGGAGCGGAGCGACGAAGCAATCCAGACTGAGCTGCCGAACTGGATTGCTTCGCTGTCGCTCGCAATGACGGGCGGGAAATTAGATCCAGTCCTTCCACTTGAACCAAAGCAGCGGCAACAGCGCCGTGATCACGATCAGGCCCAGCCCCCACTGATAGCCCCAGGCCCAATCGTATTCCGGCATGTTCTTGAAATTCATGCCGTAGATGCCGGCAACCAGCACCGGCGGAATGCCGACGACGGATGCGATGGTCAGAACCTTCATCACGTCGTTCTGGTCGATGTTGATGATGCCGGTCGCGGCGTCTTGCAGGAGCTGGACGCGGTTCACCAGGCCTTCGGAGAACTGCACCAGCGAAGCGATGTCGGAGCTCACCGATTGCAGCCGCGCCGCGTTGTCCTGCGCCAGCCAATCGCGGGCGCGGTCGATGGTGAATTTCGCCATGCGGTCGAGACAGACCAGGGTGTAGTGGATGCGCGCCATGCGCTCGCTGGTGCGGCCGGTGCGCAGCATGAGCTGGCGCAACATCGCGGTTTCCTTGGACAGTTTTAGGGCATTGTCCTGGCGGAAGATGATGTGGGAGGCGTCGTCGAGATCGCGGCCGGCGGCTTCCAAGAGATCCGCCAGATGATCGACCAACGCTTCGAGCAGGTTCACGTACGCGGCAGCCGGCTCGAGTTTTTCCTGTGCGCCGCATTCCTTGGCCACCGTGTCGAACGTCGCCGATCGGGCAAAGCGCACGGTCATCAGCACGTCTTTCGACAGCACGAACCCGGCCGGGGTCGGCAGCCACGGCTCGTTGCCCGAGGCAAAGATCAGCGGCGCCGTCATATAGAGCGCGCCGTTCTCGATCTGCAGCCGGCTGGTGGCTTCGATTTCGCCGAGCGCATCGTTGCTCGGCACGCGCAGCCCGAAGGCGGTCTCGAAAGCGGCGCGTTCGGCGTCGGTCGGGTCGAGGAGATCGATCCAGCTACGGCCCGCCAGCGCGCTGCCCTTGGCGTGATCTAAAGGATAGGCGTTCAACATCCGGGGCCTCGACCATAACCTTCTGGAATCATTGAAAAAGCCGTTAAGCCGACGTTAAACGCTTCAGCCTAAATTAACCAGAGGCCGGCGTCGGGGGAACCGCGCCCTGGCCGCGATGGCGTGCTCCTTCTTTAATGTAGCGGTGGCGTAGGTTCAGTCATGGCGCGCGGTCGCAGCGAGCGAAAAACCGGCCATCGTTTGTTGTCATCTCTGCGGCATGGCGTGCTGGCCGCAGCCGCGTTGCTTTGCCTGGCCGGCTTTGCCGCGCCGGGCTCCGCCGACGACGGCCCGGTCAAGGCCACGCTCGCGGCCACCGTCAACGGCGGTTATGCGCGGCTCGTGTTCGACATGAGCGAATACGACGACGCCAGCGTGCGCCTCGCCAACAACGTGCTGGTCATCACCTTCAATCGGCCGATCGATGTCTCGATCGATCGCCTGGCGTTGCAGATTCCCGATTATGTCGGCGCGGCGCGGCGCGATCCCGACGGCAAGGGCATTCGCGTGGCGCTGTCGCAAGAGGTCAAGGTCAATACCACGCCGGCGGCCGAGAAGCTCTTCATCGATCTGTTGCCGACGTCGTGGAGCGGGCAGCCGCCAAGCCTGCCGCCCGAGGTTATCGCCGATCTGGCGCGCCGTGCCCGCGAGGCCGATCGTCTCGAGCGCAAAGAGCGCCAGGCCGTTGCGCAGCAGCGCGCGGCCGCCGAGCCGGTGCGCGTGCATGCGTCGACGCAGCCGACTTTCACCCGTTACATCTTCGCCGTGCCGGCCAATACCACGGTGTCCGCCGATCGCACCAAGGAGCGGCTGACGCTGACCTTCGATGCGCCGATCAAGTTCGATCTTGCCGATGTCGCGGCCGCGCTGCCGCGCGCGATCGGGGGGATCGAAGCCGAATTGCGCGACGACAGCGCGCTGGTGCGCTTCAACTTCCTGGCCAAGGTCGACGTCCGCAGCTTCCGCGACGACGGCGGCTATATGCTCGATATCATCGGCGCCGACACCAAGCCGGACGAGCAGAGCACGGCACCCGCCGCGCCAACCGCTCCGCAGCAAAGTGCGGCGCCGGAAACCACCGCGCCCGCAACGGTCCCGCCCGCGGCGGCGAACGATGCTGCCGCGCCCCACGCCGAGGCTGCAGCGCCGAAAGTGGAAGCGCAAATCGCGGCGCCGGAACCGCCGCCGCAGCCGGCACCGTCAGCCGACGCGGCAAAGGCAGCGCCTCCTGCGCCGCCGCCAGCACCGCCGGCAGTGCAACGCGATGCCGCCGCCGCGCCCGACAAAGCTCCGGCCGATGCCGCGCCGCCGCCCCGCCCGCGCACCCCCAATACCGAGGGCAGGGTCGCAGCCGACCTCACCCGCCAAGGCGCCAACCTGAAACTGTCGTTTGCGTTCACGACGGCGACGGCGGCGGCGGTGTTCAATCGCGCCGACACGCTGTGGATCGTGTTCGATTCCAACGCCGACATCGACCTCAGCGCACTCGACGGCGAACCAAGCCGCACCATCCGCGGCGCCGAATTCACCCACACGCCCGACGCCGATATCGTGCGCATAAAACTCGATCATCCGCATCTGGCCTCCGTCGATATCGACGGCGCGACCTGGACGGTGCAGATCGGCGACACCGCCATCGACACCACGCGCTCGCTTACCATGAGCCGCAACCTGATCGGCCCCAACCGGTCGAGCGTCACCATCCCGTTCGACGCGCCGCATCTGGTGCATCGGCTCGACGATCCGGACGCCGGCGACACGCTGGTGGTCGTGACCGCGTTCGCGCCGGCGCGCGGCTTCGTCAATGGCCGCGATTTTGTCGAGTTCCGCATGCTGGCCTCGGCCGAGGGCGTCGTGGTCGAGCCACTCGCCGACGACGTCAAGGTCGAGCTGGCGCCGGACAAGATCATCGTCAGCCGTCCCATGGGTTTGGCGCTGTCGACCTCGTTGCAGAACCTGCTGCGCGGCTCCGGCTTGCGGCCGACGATGTTCGATTCGCAGCTGTGGGGCTTCGATCAGCAGGGCTCGTATATCGAGCGGCAATCGAAGCTGGTTGCAGCTGCGGCATCGGCGCCCGACAGCAAGCGCCTGGCGCCGCGGCTCGATCTCGCGCGCTTCTATGTCGCCCGCGACATGTATCCGGAGGCCAAGGGCGTGCTCGACGTCGCGCTCGCCGACGAGCGCGCGGCCGCGGAGCAGGGCACCGCGGCCGTGCTGCGCGCGGTGACCGAGATCATGATGAACCGCCCCGACGACGCGCTGAAAGATCTCGCCGATCCGTCGATCGGCGATCAGCACGATGCGCCGCTGTGGCGGGCGCTGGCTTACGCCAAGCAGGGCAAATGGGGGCAGGCGCGCGACGGCTTCAAGAGCGCCGACGCCGCGGTGGCGACGCTGCCGGTCGAATTGCAGCGCGTCGCGCTCAAGGAAGAAATGCGCTCGGCCATCGAGGTCGGCGATTTCTCCACCGCCTCGATCCAGCTCAACGATTTCCAGACCATCGGCGTCTCGCACGAGCTCGAGCCGGCGATGGCGGTGCTGATCGGCCGGCTTGCCGAGGGCATGGGCCGCAAGGAGGACGCGCTCGCGGCCTATCAGACGGCGGCCGACTCGTGGGACCGGCGCGCCGCGGCGCAGGGCCAATTGCGCGAGACCTTGCTGCGCTACGCGATGGGCGATCTCAAGCGCGACGACGTCATTTCGCAACTGGAGACGCTCACCACCATCTGGCGCGGCGACGAGACCGAGATCGAGGCGCTGCAAATGCTGGCGCGGCTCTACACCGCCGACGGCCGCTACCGCGACTCGTTCTATGTCATGCGCAGCGCGCTTGCCGCGCATCCCAATTCCGACATGACGCGGCGCATCCAGCAGGAGGCGGCGCGGACGTTCGATGCGCTGTTCCTCGCCGGCAAGGGCGACGCGCTGCCGGCGATCGACGCGCTGGCGTTGTTTTACGATTTCCGCGAGCTCACCCCGATCGGCCGCCGCGGCGACGAGATGATCCGCCGCCTCGCCGACCGCCTGGTCGCGGTCGATCTGCTCGACCAGGCCGCCGAGCTGTTGCAATACCAGGTCGACAACCGCCTGCAGGGCGCCGCGCGCGCCCAGGTGGCGACGCGGCTCGCGGTGATCTATCTGATGAACCGCAAGGCCGATCGCGCGCTGGCGGCGTTGCGCGCCACCCGCACCGCCGATCTCACCAACGAAGTGCGCAACCAGCGCCTGCTGCTCGAGGCGCGCGCGCTGTCCGACATGGGCCGGCACGACGTGGCGCTGGAAGTGATCGGCAATCTCGACGGCCGCGAAGTGATCCGGCTGCGCTCCGACATCTATTGGGCGGGGCGGCACTGGCGCGAAGCCGCGGAGCAGATCGAGCTTCTGTACGGCGAGCGCTGGAAGGATTGGCAGCCGCTCAACGACGTCGAGCGCTCCGACATTCTGCGCGCCCAACTCGGTTACGCGCTCGGCGAGGACACGCTCGGGCTCGGCCGCTTCCGCGAGAAATACGCGGCGAAAATGGCCGGCACGCCCGACGCCCACGCCTTCGACGTGGTCTCGGCGCCGCTCGGAACGAGCGGCACGGAATTCGCAGCCATCGCGCACGCCGCCGCCGCGGTCGATACGCTCGACGGCTTTTTGCGCGACATGCAAGCCCGCTACCCCGACGCCAGCGCCGCGCCGCCGAGCGCCGCGCAACCGGCGCCGCCGGACGCGCCGCAAGCCGCGACGCCCGCGCCCGCCGTGCCGCCGATACCGTCGATCGCGCCGCCCCCGCGCGCCTCAGGGCGGACGGCGCTGCGGTAAGGTGGCGAGCGGTTATCTGAATTTAAGATAAGCCAGCACCTCGTGTATGCCGGACTCCGCCCTTGGCTTGGCGGGGTTGGAATTGGCAAAACCACGCAGATCGAAACGTTACAAAACTCTGGTCGGCCTCCTCGTCGCAAGGCGAGAGGCGGCGGGAATGACGCAGTCCGATCTCGCCGCCCGGTTGGGAAAATCTCAGTCCTTCGTGGCGCGGCTCGAAAGCGGACAACGGCGCATCACCGTCGTGGAATTCATGACGCTTGCGAAAATCCTTCGCTTCGATCCATACAAGCTCATTTCGACCTTGAAGAAGAAGCCGCCGTAACCACCTTCCGCCCCCGCGCAGCGGGGGAGGGGGACCGCGCGGAGCGCGGTGGAGGGGGCCTCTGAGGCGCCGCTTCGTTGTCGTTGCAGGAAAGGGCCTAAGAGCGGCGCGATCGTTCCCGGATTTCGCTCCGCTCGATCCGGGCTACTTGCTGGGCGTCCTTCGACGGCCCCACGTGTGCGCTTCGCGCGACGGCCTCCCCCTGCAGGGGAGGTTGGAAGATTGCGTCGCCACCGCAGTTATAAATCTTCTTCTGTGTAATGAATCAATTCAGCGACGACGATCTCGCCGTCCTCGCCGACTTCCAAATATCTGTTCCCGAATCCGGTCGACGAGTTGGTGAAGGATACCCACCTCACGGCCGACATGATGAAATTGAACTGAGCATCGGGAGAGCCGCCGCTCGGGATGACGACGATCCCCGGATGCGCTTGGCTGCGTTGCGCCAGTTTACGGAAATCCTTGGCGTTGATCGTGACGATGGTGCGCGTCTCGTCCAGGGCAAGTTTCCACAGCTCATGGTCGGGGGCGCCCAACAGGCCACGATCGCGGACATGAACCGCATCCACGTCGTGTTGCCATAACGTGCGGACGATTCTCGGCGACGTGTTCTCATCGAGGAGAAGGATGGCCAGCAACGCCGCTCTCCTCGCGCCGCGGCGGCCGGCCTAGCACCGGATGGGCCTTGAAATAAAGCCGCGCGAATTCGACGTCGTCTGGGCGCAGATAAGGGTAGTCCTCGATGATTTCGGCGATCGCTTCGCCGCCCTCGCGCATTTTGCCGATGTGGTTGACCGACAATCGCGTGTTCTTGAAAACGGCCTCGCCGCCCAAGACGCCTTCTTTCTCCTCGATGTGCGTGAGGCCCTTGGCATAGAGATCGACGCGCGCGGCCAGATCTTCGACCACCTTGGCGATGTCGATGAAAAGATAATCGTCGAGCTTCAGCTGATCGCGGGCGCCGAACAATTGGCTCGGCCGATCCCGCATCAACGTGGCGGCCAGCAATGCTTCGGCATCCAGATGGTCGTAGAAATGCCGGCGGCCTGATGGCGCTATCAAATCTTCAAGTTCCTCAAACGTCTTCTTGCGTAAGGCGGCGGAGAGCAAGTCGCCCTTATAGACGGCCGCGAACACGAAGACGTCGGCCCAGCGGAACAGCAACCGCTCCACATTCGCGGATTTGATCGGCCTCAACAGCCCGGTTTCGATATCCTTGCGGACTTTGGCTTCCGCAACATCGGCGAGGACGGTCGCCTCGCGCAATGACAGCATGGCGCGGACTTTTGCAGCCGTTGCGTGGGGACGTTGATGTTTGTGAACAAGCGGCATAGCTGGGCTGTGCAAGGGTAAACAATTATCCCCAAGCTAGGGTATAATTTATAGAGCCCATCCGTGATTGTAAAGTGCTATCCTCCAAACAATTGATTTAACGTTGGATTTCTCTTTAAAGCCGGCGCGACTGGGCCGATCCGTGGCGCGTCGCATTTCTATTGACAAGCGTCCCTGCATCGGTTACGAGCAAACATCTCGCCCACCTAAGGGACGTGTTCTCGAGGCACACCTGAATACGGGGCGAGTGCGGTTCCCGCGGGCGGATTTGCACTCCGCACTCGGGCGGCTTCGGCGGATACGCCCGTCCGGCACTACGACCGGTACTGCGGGGCAACCCGCTGGACTGAATGGACAGGCCAGATGCGGGTAACACCCGATGACGCCAGGTCCCAGGAAGTGCGGGCTGAAGCTGAGCGGTGGCGTTCGTTCGCTGCCACAAGTGCCGCGGCGGAGCGCCGGTAGGCGTGCGCGCCCGTAAGCGCGCCCACGCCCCGAGCGCGAACAGATGACAACATCTGTTTGCGCGGCGTGGATCGGACAGTTGCGTCTATCAGCGCTCCGCCTCCCTTTTTTGTGCAGCGTGAAGCGAACCGGATGAAGCGAGGTGAAGCGAAATCCGGAAAACAGGTTGCCAATTAGGGCAGTCGGGGTTTGGTGCGCGGCGGTGCCGCTGGACTGAGCGTTCTTCGACAGCCCGACCCGTCCCGCTTGCGCGCGACAGCTTCCACCTGCAGGGGAGGCTGGTGTGCTATCGTCTCGCAACAAAGCGAAGCCGGCTTCGACACGATGCAACGACTATTCAGCAGTATTTATTGGAATCCAACGCTGCTCAGAGCTCTCGTCGCGATCATTTGTTTTGGCGGCGCTGTATGGCTCGGCTTGGCGTATTTCAATCCGGCGCCGCCATCGACCATTACGATCGCAACCGGACCCAAAGGCGGCGCCTACGAGTTCTTTGCCCAGCAATATCGCGAAAAACTCGCCCGCGCCCGCGTCACGCTCAACATCCGCATCACCGACGGCACATCGGAAAACATAAGGCTTCTCGAGGACCCGAAGTCCGGCGTTCAGGTCGCCTTTGTGGTAGGCGGCGCCTCGAACAGCCAGCAAGCACCGGGCTTGCTGTCGTTGGGGCGCGTCAACGACCAGGTTTTTTGGCTGTTTTATCGTGGGACGGAGACTTTGGACGACCTCACGCAACTCAAGGGCAAACGCATCGGGGTAGGGTCGGAAGGCGTCGTCACCCAGCGCGTGCTCGCCGCGGCCGGCGTCAATTCCGAAACCGCGACGCTGGTGCCGCTCACCGGATCGGCGGCGATCGAGGCGCTCAATGCCGGCAGGCTCGACGCCATATTCATCGCGCTGGCGCCGGATTCCTCGACCGTCCAAACCTTGTTACACGACCCCGATGTGCGGTTGATGAGCGTTTCTCAGGCCGAAGCCCTGACCCGGATTTTCCCCTATCTTGTCCGGCTGGTCCTGCCGCAAGGCGTGATCGATCTCGAGCACAATATTCCGTCCCATGACGTCAATCTCGTCGGCACCACCAACGCCGTGCTCGTGCGCGAGGATCTTCATCCGGAGATTATCGATCTGTTGGCAAAGACGCTTGTGGAGGTGCATGGCGGAGCGGGAATTTTTCAGCGCGCCGGTGAATTCCCCACCCAAACCGATCCGGAATTCGCCGTAGCCGATGGCGCGCTCGAGTTCTACAAAAACGGCCCGTCCTATTTAAACAAATATCTGTCCTACCGGACGGTCAGCCTCATCAAGAAAGTAATTGCCGTGATCCTGTCATGCGCCGTGCTTTTGGTGCCGTTTTCAAATATTGCGCCCAAGCTGAGCGGCTGGGTCGCTCGCGATCGCATGCGCTCCTTGTACCAGCGGCTCAGGATTGTCGAGACAAGTATGCAAACGGACCTCACCGCCGCGCAGCTCGATGCGCTTCAATCCGAGTTGGAGAGCATCGATCGGTCGGCCAACGATTTGGGAGTGCCGATACGGCATTCCGATCTGTTTTTCGACCTCAAAATTCACATCAATCACGTACGCGAGCGTCTTGGGCTGCGTCGCGCCGCGTTGCACAGCGAAATACGCAAGGTCGGGTAGATGCGGCATGAATGATTTTGCTGCCGCGCTGCGCACTGCGGTCGATCTGATCCTTGGCTTCGATGCCGGGCTGCGCGACATCGTGGTGCTGTCGCTTGCGGTCAGTCTCACCGCCAGCGCTTGCGCGTTCGTCATCGGCGCGCCGCTCGGGACGGCCTTGGCGGTGTATCGCTTCCGCGGCCGCGGGGCGCTGGTCGTCGTCGTCAATGCGTTGCTCGGCCTGCCGCCGGTGGTCGTCGGGCTTGCGGTTTATCTGTTGCTGTCGCGGTCCGGCCCGTTGGGCTCGTTCGGCATCCTGTTCACGCCGACCGCGATGGTTATCGCGCAATGCGCGCTGGGGACTCCGATTGTCATCGCGCTCACACACCGCTTGGCGGTCGGGCTGTGGGCGGCTTACGGCGATGCGCTTCTGGTCGACGGCGCCGCGCGCTGGCGCGCCATCGTGCCGCTGATGCGGATGGGGCCGGAAGGATTGCTCACGGCGTTTCTGGCTGCGTTCGGCCGCGCCATCGCCGAGGTCGGCGCCATCATCATCGTCGGCGGCAATATCCTCGGCTACACCCGCACCATGACGACGGCGATCGTGTTGGAAACCAACAAGGGCAATCTCAGCCTGGCGCTGGCGCTGGGCATGATTTTGATCGTGCTGTCGATGGCGGTGAGCGCCGTGAGTTTGGGCTTGGGACGCGCGCTGCGTTAGTGGGTTTCGTCACGGCGCGGCGGAAAGAACAGTTCCTCGCCGTTGATCTTATATGACGTGATGGCGTCGAGGCCGGCCTTCGAGGTGAGCCACTCGTGCCAGGCCCGCGCGTCATTGCTTCGCACCATCGGCCATTTGGCGGGATTGACCAAAATGCTGCCGTAAGGATTGAACAGCGCCGGATCGTCTTCGGTCAAGATTTCGAGACTTTGCCGGTTCTTGAAATTGGCCCAGGTGGCGCGGTCGGTCAGCGTGTAGGCATTCATCGCCGCCGCAATGTTCAGCGTCGGCCCCATGCCTTGGCCGAGGTCGCGATACCAGGGCGTATTCTTATCGGGCTGGATGCCGGCCGACGTCCACAGCCGAAGCTCCATCCGATTGGTGCCGCTGTCGTCGCCGCGGCTGGCGAACATGGCGTTCGCGCCGGCGATCTGCATGAACGCCTTGCGCGCATCTTTGAGGCCGCGAATATGCGCAGGGTCGGTATTGGGTCCGACAATGACAAAATCGTTGTACATCACGTCGCGGCGATCGATGCCAAATCCGTCGGCGACGAACTTGTCCTCGCCGACCCGGTCGTGGACCAGCAGCGCATCGGCGTCGCCGCGTGCGCCGATCGCAAGCGCCTGGCCGGTACCCACGGCGACGACGTGCACGCCCAGGCCGGTCGCTGCGCGAAAGACCGGCAGGATGTGCTCGAACAGGCCGGAGTCCTGGGTCGAGGTGGTCGAGCTGAGAACGATGAAGCGTTCGTCGGCCTGGGCGGTCGTTACGATCAGGGTCGACAAAAGCAGGGCGAAAATTCGAATCATTTCACATTCCCGGCACGGATCGCCGGCAATGTAAGCCCGGATCAGGCCTTGGTGAAATCCGATTCACCTCTCCCCGCTGCGCGGGGAGAGGTCGAGTGAGCGAAGCGAACGAGGGTGAGGGGGCCTCTCCGCGATTCTGAGCATCGCGGATGAAGCACTGCACTATGGATATTTTCCGCAATTCTCAGCCCAGCGGAAACGCCCCCTCACCCCACCCTCTCCCCGCACGCGGGGAGAGGGAGTCGCGAGCGTCGCGAGCGTCGCGAAATTGCCTATCTGCTCCGTGCGAATGCTCTTGCTTTCCTTCTTTGCATCATGGCGAAGTCGCGCCAGACTGATCAGTCCTCCGCAACGGATTGCGAACGTGGAATGGTGGAAAAGGCATGACCGGACTTCAAGAAGCGCCGCCGCAGACCAAACCCGCATTGGCCAAGATCCGCACCGACGTGGTCGGCAGCCTGCTGCGTCCGGAGATCGTCAAGGAGGCGCGCATTGCGTTCGATGACGACAAGATCACCGCGGACGCGCTGCACGCCATCGAGGATCAGGCGGTGCGCGAGGCGGTGCGGCTGCAGGAGGACGCGGGGCTCGACGTGGTCACCGACGGCGAGATGCGCCGGCTTAACTTCCAGGACAGTTTTGGCGAATCGGTGGAGGGCTATGACGCCAACCGCTCGACCTTGAAAGTGTACGAGCAACGCGTCGAGGGCGCGGCGCCCGGGCAGCGTTGGGACATCGCGCAGATGCACCATGCCGGCACGGCGGTCTCCCATCGCCGGCCGGCCAAGGCGCGGCTGAAACTTGCGCACAACATTCCGCTCCAGGAATACCGCTTCGTCAGCAAGGCGGCGAAGAAACCGGCCAAGGTCTCGCTGATCGGGCCGGACCGCATCTCGCAGCGCTTCGAATACGAAAATTCGACCGCGGTCTATCGCGACATGGCCGCGTTTTTGGCCGACGTCGTTGCGATCGAGCGGCAGATCGTGTCGAGCCTGGTCGAAGCCGGCTGCCGCTATGTCCACATCGACGCGCCGGGGTTCACCGCTTATGTCGACGACGCCACCATGGCGCCGATGCGCGCACGCGGCGAAGATCCGATGCAGAATTTTGCCCAATCGCTCAAGGCCGAGGCGGCGGTGATCGCCAATTATCCCGGCGTGACCTTCGGCATTCACCTGTGCCGCGGCAACCAACGCAGCATGTGGCACCGCGAAGGCACTTACGACGCCATTGCCGAACGTTTGTTCAACGAGCTGCCGCACCACCGCTTCCTGCTCGAATACGACACGCCGCGCGCCGGCAGCTTTGCGCCGCTGCGCTTCGTGCCGAAGGATAGGGTAGTGGTGCTTGGGTTGGTCAGCACCAAGGTGGCGGAGCTCGAAACCGTCGACACGCTGAAGCGGCGCATCGACGAGGCGAGCAAATTTTTGCCCCTGGACCAGCTCGCCATCTCGCCGCAATGCGGCTTTGCCTCCGACGTGGTCGGGAATTTGCTGAGCGCGGATGATCAGAAGCGGAAGCTGGAAGTCGTTGTCGAAACAGCGCGGGCGGTATGGGGGTGATAAGGAATCGGGGATCAGTAATCAAATCAGGGATCAAGAGCGCGATATTTGATCCCTGATCCCGATCTACCTGGCCGCGCTACAATAGCTTATTGGTCCGCAGATTGACCGCGCAGACATCGTCCGGCCCGTTGCTCTTCGGTTTGACGCTGCGGTATTCGAAATGCAGCGTCGGATCGCCGCTCGACGGGCTCGTGACGATGGCCCGCACATAGCCGGATTCGAACATCTTATTGGCGATCCGTGTGCTGTTCTGCATTGCCTGCACCATGAAGGTCTTGCCGACTTCCTCGCCGGGCGTAATGGCGTAGCCGCCGGCGCCCGACAGCACGTAGGGAATGTCCTGTCCGGTGTCCTGGCGCACCACGCGTTGATACAGATGCGCGTGGCCGCAAATCACCGCGTCCGGCCAAAAACCCGCCTTCTTGCAGGCGGCGTCGATTGCGGTGCTGGTCGGATCCTTTTGCCCGGGGAACCAGCGCGGGAAGTGGTGGATCGCCATGATGACCGCGGGCAGGCCGTTCTTACGCAAGGCCTTCAGGCGCACCAGTTCCTGATAGAGGAACAACAGCTGCGCGTCGTTGAGCCAGCCGAGCGACTCGCCGCAATTGCTGTAAAGGCCGATGATCGACACCAGCGGCGCGTCGAGGGTGAAATACACCCCGGGCTGCGTCATCGTGCTGCGCAGGATACCGCCGGCGCCGACCCAGCGACCGGGCGAAGTTGCGCAAAACGCCTGCTGGAACGATTCGAGCGACACCATCGAGGCGTTGTAGGTCATGCCGTCGTGATTGCCGGGAACGGCGAAGATCGGCGCCGGATAGGCTTTGAACGGCTCGTAGAATTGGCTGTAGTAGTAATTCTCCTCGCCGTAGAAATAGACCACGTCGCCGACGTGGAAACAGAATGCCGGCGGCGCTTTTGTCGCGTCCGCGGTCATCAGCTCCGTCACCTTGGTCTCGTATTCGTCGAGCTTCTTCTGGGTCGGCGCGCCGCTATCGCCGATGATGTCGAAAGCGATGCTCTTGGTGGCGCCGCTGCCGACATAACCGGGCGGATTGGCGCCGACGACCGACGCCAGATCCATGCGCGGATAGCTGCGCGGCGTCGGCACCGGCCCCTTCGTCTGGCCTTTGGACAGAGTTTGCACGAACGGCGTGTTGTAAGTGTCGCCGTCGTCGTCGGGAATGTATTTGCCCGACGAATCGTTCGGGGCGAAGTCAGCGAACAGAAAGCCTTGCGAATTCGACGTTCCGCTTGCCGGCGTTCTGCTCGAAGGCGTTGCGGCGCGCGGCGGTGCCGCGGTCGTCGGCGCCGGGCGCGTTCGCGCCGCATGTTTGGCGCTGGTGCGCACGGACTTGCGGGCTGCGGCCATCGCTCGCCGGCGAATCCGCGGCATGATGGCCTTGCGGACCGCGGCCGAGGTACGGTCGATCGCATCGATCCCGGTCACGGTCGGATTGCCTTGCGGATCGGTTTCCACCGTCTGCGCCCGGAATTTTACGAAAAATCCGCGGGCGCCGTTGGGCGACAATAAAATAATGCCGCCGTCCTGGTTCGGGCCGTTTTCGCGATAATACGGCTCGCCGTTGATGAGGTTGTACGCGCCCTGGTTCATGTGGATGTTTTCGATGCCGGTGAAGCCGGTCGGCACCGAGCCGCCGGTATGCGGGTCGGCCGGATAGCCGGTGCCGAACACGGCGACCAGCGTGCCGGATTTTTCGGCCGCCGCGGCGTCGGCCAGCGCCTTTTCGAAGGTCTGGCGCAACGGATTGGCGCCCGTCGGCAAATCCTTGAATTTGCTCGGATCGATAATGCCGCCGCGCACGAAATCCAAGCGCGGTATGGATTCGGACGCTGCCGTCATGAAGGCCGGCGTCGCGCCCAGGCGCCTGAGCGTGCCGACCAGAGCTCTTGCCGCGCGGGTGCTGCGGCTGCCGAAATCCACCACCTGATATTGCAGGTCGGAAACGTGATGCCGGTCCGTCGATTGCAAATTGACGGCGACGCGATACGCCGGATGGTCGGCATTGCCGGGCTGCACGAACAGCAGCAGATGCGGCGAGCCGCTGCGCTGCAAGCGGGCGCCGACGATCCTGCCAATCAGCAAGCCATATCCGGGCAGTCCTTGTCCTGGAAGTCCTTGAGGCGGCATGTTCGATCTCCAGAAAAGTTTCGGGACAGCGTGCTTTCCATGGCGGAACGGCTTTCTGGATTATTCCAGAGGCTTCACGGCTATGGAGAACAAGGCAGTCCCAGTTGAGCGCCGCGTCGATCCGGCCGGCGACGTCTGCACGAGAGGTGTCGTCACAACCTTCGATAGCATCGACGGTCGCGCGCAGCAAGGCCCCGCAAGCCTGCGTCAACGTCGTGGCGTGGAGACAATTACGTCGTCAAGTGCCGTAGCTTTGGATGAGCGAGCCGGCAACCAGGGTCCAGCCGTCGACCAGGACGAAGAAGATCAACTTGAACGGCAGCGACACCACGACCGGCGGCAGCATCATCATGCCCATCGACATCAGCACCGAGGCGACGACGAGATCGATGATCAGGAACGGCAGGAACAACAGGAAGCCGATCTCGAAGGCGCGTTTGAGCTCCGAGATCATGAAGGCGGGGACCAGCACGCGCATCGACACGTCATCGGGGCCTTTCGGCGGCGCTTCGCCCGACATGTCCATGAACAATTGCAGATCTTTTTCGCGGACGTTTTTTTCCATGAAGCCGCGCAGCGGCCCGGAGGCGCGCTCGAACGCCTCGTTGACGCTGATCTCGTTGGCGACCAGCGGCTTGACGCCGACATTGTAGGCTTTGGTCAGCACCGGCCCCATCACGAAGGCGGTCAGGAAGAGCGCCAGCGAAATGACCACCGAATTGGGCGGCGCCGTTGCCGTGCCGAGCGCGGTGCGCAACAGCGACAGCACCACGACGATGCGTGTGAACGAGGTCATCATGATGAGAATGGACGGCGCCAGCGACAGCACCGTGAACAGCGCGATCAATTGAATGATGCGCTCGTTCAGCCCGCCGCCGGCGGCGCCCTGACCGAAATTGATGCTAATGTCCTGCGCGGCGAGCGGCGTCGCCGTTACCAGAAGTGCCGCTACTGAGGCCGCCACCGTATTGAACCGGACGCGGCGGCCACATGATGCGATCATTCAGCTCTTGTTTGTGGGGCGACCCAACAAACTTGCCATCTCCTGTTCGAGATTGTCGTAGAGCGTGGTGCTCTGAGGCGGTTTGGCCGGCGGTGCGCTGCGGGCCGGCTTCGGCTCGGCCGGGCGGGCGGCGCGCGGTTGTGGCGGCGCCGGCGACGGTTCGGATGCGGCGGCTTGCTCC
>Ga0210398_10001419_pt1 | contig 24793 bp, 15 predicted proteins | sample IncBWC4OmetaG_FD_161047 | JGI IMG/M metagenome (GOLD analysis project Ga0210398, IMG submission 161047) | Forest soil microbial communities from Barre Woods Harvard Forest LTER site, Petersham, Massachusetts, United States - Inc-BW-C-4-O | ecosystem: Environmental > Terrestrial > Soil >... | reverse complement strand
CGCGCACCTTTCTGTTCAGCTCCGCTTCCGTCATGGAAGTTGCACTGCCATGGTCCAAGCCGCTCACGAATTCGTTGAGAATGGTGCCGGTGAGCAGGGGAACGTCGGCCGATATCAACGGTGCGTCCGGGTCAAAGGGATGGCGGGGAAGAATGTTTCCGTCGACCGTCGGCGCCCAGCCAGCGCCGTCGAACTGGTGCCGAAACGTCGACGTCTGGGGCTGCGCCAGTTTTTTCATGGTTTCCGCCGCCGCTCCTGCCAGGCGATCAACCGGAACCTGTTGGAGTTCGTCCACGCGGGATTTCGGCAAGCCGAGCTCCTGCATGACCCCGGCCGCCACCCGGGCCGAGTAGTCCGGCTCAAGCGCTTTCAAGAAAGGGCCGCTTTGGACGGCTGCCCGGTGGAACAGGCCTTTGGCCGAAGGCATGGCCATCAGGCTTATGACTTTTCCGCCGCCACCCGACTGCCCAAAGATCATCACGTTTCCGGGATCGCCGCCGAAATTTGAGATGTTGTCGCGGATCCATTTCAGGACCGCGACACAGTCCAGCAGGCCCGCGTTGGCGGAGTTTGCGTACTTGTCGCCCATCCCCGCCAGGTTGAGAAATCCGAAAACGTTCAGGCGATGATTATGTGTTACCACGACCACGTCGTTATTTCGCGAGAGATTCTCTCCGTCGTACGAAAGGAGGTCGCTGTCGAAACCGACCTCAAACCCGCCGCCGTGCATGAAGACCATGACCGGACGCCGGCCGGAACCGTTGATTTCCGGTGTCCAGACATTGAGGCGCAGGCAATCTTCCCCCACGGCCAGGATTCCGCAGCGGTGCAACAGAAAGGAGTCCTCGTCCCGTGAAGCCCGGTTCTTTCCATCATAATTGAAGTGCGCGGAGTCGGCCTTCGCTTGAAAACACGCCCGCCCCACCTGCAGCGCATTCCGGATTCCTGTCCAGGGTTCCGGCGCCGCCGGGGCCATGAAGCGATTCGCGCCGCTGGTGGATGCCCCGTAGGGAACACCCTTGAATGTATATACTCCCTTGCGCTGGAATCCACGGATCTTCCCTGCCGTGGTTTCGACGACCGTCTTTGTGTCGGAGGCAAGGACGTCGCCTTTGGGGTCAACTTTTGCCGGCGCAACGGGCGTCGGCCCGGATGGCGCCGATTGGCCTCGTGCGGTTCTTGGCAGGAGGGTGGAAGACATAATTCCGGCGCCGAGAGTTGCGATGCCCTTGACGAACGAACGCCGCCCGAAGGGCGATGGCTGGTCGGTGTCGATGGGAATTCCTTGCTGCGGGTGGGATGCCTTTTTCATGGGGTGGGACTTCGCGACCGAACTCAATATCAGGAAGGCATTCGCCGCGGTCGAGACTGTTGCATCGCTGCCGAGCATTACTTTCGCGCTGGGCAATGTGAAAGAGGCAAAACCGGCAACGCACCGGACAACATCGGCAAATCCATTTCATCGAAGCAAGGCTTGGTCTCGAGGGGCCAACCGGCCATTGCGGCCAGATTGGCCGATAACTCGAATCGTAGGGTCATTCCATCCCCACGCCACGAGAACGCGAGGCTTGCACATGATGTGATCGGCAGCCGCTTGCACGTTTTGTCCGATAGACTGCACGGAAAGGCCCTTGTGAGCAAAGTATATATTAGGCATATCACCTCAGTTACCCCACCGCCTCCCTTCACTCCGGGAGGCATCCAGCTGGGGTTTGTTCAGCTACCTTAAGCACCCAAGCCACCACCGAAAGACACCGAAAATGAAGATGTCATACCCTAAATCCACCCTACCGTTTGCGGCCGCGCTAAGCGGCTTTTGCGTATTGCTCCTGACTGCCGCCGTTCCCGTTTTCGCCCAAGGCGATGATACGCCCAAGGAAGAAAAAGCGATCCAAATGTCGGCTTTCCAAGTGACCGCGACCCACCCGTCTCCCTACCAGACTACTGAATCGACCTCAGGCAGCCGCATTGCGGTGCCGATTTTCCTGACAACCCAGGCGGTCGATGTGGTGACTTCACAGCTCATCCAGGATTTGGGCGCCGACCACATGCTCGACTCCGCTCAGTATGTGTCGCCGGGCATCGACAACGGTTCGCAGTCAGTGGGGGCGGACCGCGTCACCATCCGCGGCTTCCAAAGTGACCTCCACGTTTCCGATGGCTTCATCAATACCGATCTCAACAAGGGCTTTCCGCAGATCAACGAAAGCTTCGAAATCGTGAAGGGGCCGAGCGCCATTCTTTCACCATTCGCACCCCAGCCGGGCGGCACCATCAACTGGATCACGAAGAAGCCGAGTTTCAGTGGCAACTTCGGCAGCGGCACGGTGGAAGTCGGAGATTGGGATTCGGATTTCGGCTCGGTCGACATAAACCGTGTGCTCGGCAAACATCTGGCGGTTCGCGTCGTGACGGCCGGAGTCGATGACAAAGCCTATACCGGTGAGAAACGCAAAGGCGGCATCGTCATGCCGGAACTCACCCTGCGGTTCGGGTCGGCTCAGCTCTTGCTCCAGGCGCAGATCTACAACTACAAAACCTTCGTCAATTCCGGCCTTCCGCTCGACTACAGCATCGGCACCAATTCGAATGTCAGCGCCAAAAATATGATTCCCTCCTTCGTGAAGTGGGATTCCAGCTACGTCGACAGCGACGACCTTCGCAACGATGTGCAGCACAACTATCTGGCTCTCTTTACCGACCAGCTATTCGAGGGGTTGTCAGTGCGTGTGGCCGCTCACGCCGCCTTTGACCAAGAATTTTTCCGCCAGTTCAACACGGGCGGCGCGTTGAACGCCGCCGGGACCAGTGCGGTTTCAACCAGTTCGATGACTAATCCGCTGACCGGCGCCTACACGCCGGGCTTCACCTATGGCGGCGCGTCGACCGGATTTGCCGCGACTGCGACAGCGCTTCCCACTGAGACCGGCGCGGTCTGGACTAGGGCGGCTTCGTCGTCTGTCACCGAAGGCGTGCAGTACGACTTCCAGAACGATTGGAACTATGAGTTCTCCCTCCCCTTTATGAAGTCGGATTCGACCGCGGGAGTGGCCATCACCATCTATCCCTATTCTGGCAATCGGCAAGGATCCCTTCCAGCCAACGGCGGCACCAAGGTACCTTTTGATCTGGCCAATTTCGTCCACAGCTCATTCGTTTACCCGGCCGGCGCGACTGCCCCCACGATCAACCAAGTCATGCAGGAAATTGACCAGTACTACATCAGCGAAAGCTTGGGTTTCTTAAAGAATCGCGTCATTCTGAGCGGGTCGCTTTCCGAGAACAGGGAGACAAAGGAGGAGGCCACCATCACCCTCCCGCCGGGCACTGCTTTGCAGCCCAATCCTGCCAACGTGAACGTGCACAAGCTGCTCAAAGGCTACGGCATCGTGGTTTCGCCCATCCCCTACGCCGCACTTTACTTCGGCCACAGCGAGACGTCCCTGCCGGTCGTCGCGGTCAACGCAGCGAATTCAACCGCGCCGTCGAACGGCAACGGGCTCTTGCCACCGACCCAGGACTCCAAGCAGGACGAGGCCGGCCTACGCCTGAAGACTCTCGACGGCCGCTCAACCGCGACCGTGGATTATTTTCAGGCCTACCAGTCTAACAATTCCGTCCCCAATCCGGCGAATCTCTCGCTCCCTTCAACTGCGGTCCAGTTTCCTCCGCTCTTCGCCGATGTGGTCTCCCGCGGTTGGGAATATGAATTAAACACGGCGATCACCCCGCAGCTTTCGATTCTGGGTACCTATACGCACTTCCAGTTCACCAACGCCTATGGCCAGTCGGTTCGCGCCGTCGCGCAGACCGAGGGAGCTGCCTATGTGAACTACAGGTTCACCAGCGGCGACTTAAAGGGCTTTCAGGCGGGCGTTGGAGTGGTTCACGTCGGCCGGCGCGCGGTTGACGCGCCATCGTCCGGCTCTACCGCTGCCGGAACCACGGCCAGCCCTATCGTCTTCCAGCCTAGCGCATGGCTGCCGGCGTACACCGTGGTCAACCTGACGTCGAGCTACCAACTGGATTCGCACTGGAGGGTTGCGGCCTACGTCGACAATGTGTTCAACGAATATTACTTCACCGGAGCACTCAACCGTTTCAACGTGTTTAGCGGAGGGCTGAGAGGCTACCGCGGCTCCGTCACCTACTCATTCTGAGGACAATACCCGCGTCCCTTGGCGCGAGATGGATTTGCGAGTCGCGGCGGCTTCAGGCCGGCCGCGACTTTTCTTTTACTAGTAGAACCGTGGTTTCCTCCCAGTTGGTGAAAAGACGCGCCGGCAACGGTTTCCACCCCAACAGAACAAACCTTAAGGAAGTTTTCAGCGATGAGTCATCTGATGAACCGGGGCGGCCTTAATGTCGCCCTTCTCTTTGCCGCCGGGACGCTCTCGGGCTTGGCCTTCGATGGCAAGCAGCCGCAATCCCTGGAGCCTGATAACTGCGTATTTCGGATTGGAGAGTTCGATGGCTCTTCCGCTGAGTTCGCGCAAGGGTGGGTGGCGAAGCAAGGAAGCTATGTGATCGGGCGCAGCGTTGCGGCGGCCGATTGGCCGGGATTTCAACCGGCTATTTTGTCCGCCCGGCTCACGAACCCCGCCGACAACACCGCGAGTTCGCGAACGATCGAGTTCCAGGTTGCCGACGCACCCGCGGCGGCTTACCGACTCCGGGTGGCGCTGCTTTTCAAGCATCCGAGCATTCCGGCCCTGCGCGTGACCATCGATGGGAAGTCGGGGACCTTTTATCCGGAGCCAAAACTTGACTACCGGATGGGGGATCCGGACGCGTCGGCCATCCCCTCTTATTCCAACGCCGACGTCGTCTTTGACTTTCCCGGGTCGTTCCTGCACCAGGGGCAAAATACGATCGTGTTGCAGGCGGTGGAGGAGGCGGCCGAGTCGGTTCCGGATGCCGGCCTCAACTACGACGCAGTCGAGTTGGATCGCGCGGCCGAGCTCTCGACCGGGGACACTCCCTCGGCCCGGATCGGGCCCACGGTCTATTTTCGAAAGGCGGGGGATGGCCTGGTCGAGCGCGTCAACGTGACGTTTCGGAGCGCGGGAAAGTTCGATTCCGAGGATACCCTGTCGCTGCTCCTGGACGGCAAGTCGTACCAAAAGAGGATCGGGATGTCGGGGGATTTTGGCGAAGCCAGGGTCTCTTTTGAAGTGCCCGAGTTCCCGCCCCAATCGGTGGCCAAGGCGCTTTGGCGCTCCGGTGGAACCAGCGGGGAGGCCGAGCAGACGATCGGGCCGAAAAAGAAATGGACGATCCTCCTCGTCCCCCACGTCCACCTTGATCTTGGCTTCACCGACTATCAGGCGAAAATCGCGGTGATTCAAGCGCGGCTCATCGACGAGGCGCTGGACTTCCTCGACGGGCATCCCGACTTTCGCTTCAGCTTGGACGGCGAGTGGAGCCTGGAGCAATTTATGAAGACGCGCAGCGCACCGGATCAAGCGCGCGCGATCGCGGCGATCCGCAGCGGGCGGCTGAATGTTCCCGCGCAGTACGCCATCCTCCTGACAGGCCTCCCCTCCGCCGAAACGTTGATCCGCTCGCTCTATCCGAGCGCCAATTTCAGCCGCGAACATGGGACACCATTCGATTACGCGAACATCGCGGACGTCCCTTCCTATTCCTGGTCCTATGCCTCGATCTTGGCCGCCGCCGGCATAACCGACTTCGTCGCCGCGGCCCACGACCACCGGGCGCCCGTGCTGATGAAGGGACGCCTCAACGAGCATTCACCCTTCTGGTGGGAGGCCCCCGACGGCCAGAAGGTTCTCTTTTGGTACGCGCGCAGCTATATGCAGATGGCAAGGCTGTTTGGGTTGCCGCCGGTGCTCGCCGCCGGCAACGACACGGTTCCCGTATTTCTGCAGCAATATGAAAAGCCGGATTATCGCGCCTCGGCCTTCATCGTCTTTGGAACCCAGGGAGAAAACCGGGACTTGTTCGAGGAACAGACCGAATTGGCGGGCAAATGGAACGCCGAGTGGGCCTACCCACGGATGGAATATTCCGGCTTTCGCGACGCGCTTGAGACCATTCGAGGGCAATTCGGGAGCGACATCCCCACCTACCGCGGAGACGGCAGCGCGTATTGGGAGTTGGGGGCTGCATCGGACGCGTCCTACGTTGCCCTAGAACGCGAAAACGAAGGCCGCGGACCCTCCGCCGAAAAGCTTTCCACCATCGCATCGCTCGTCGATCCGAGGATTGCGGTCGATAAACCGGCACTGGACGACATGTGGACGAACATGATTCTCATGAATGAGCATACCTGGGATTCCTCGAGCAGCGTCAGCGATCCGGACACCAGCGAAGCCAAGGAACAGCTCGCGGTGAAGGATTCGTACGCCGTGCGGGCGCACGCCTCGGTCGATGCTTTGCTGCGCTCGAGTATGGCGGTCCTGGCGGATTCCGTGTCGGCCGGGGAGCATAGCTTGATCGTCTTCAATACCCTGAATTGGCCGCGCAGCGGCTTGGTCGAGTTCGACCTGGCGAAGGGCAAGGAAGTGTGCGATGCGGCCTCCGGCTCGGTGGTTCCGATCCAAATGGTCAGGGAGGGGAACGAGATAAATCGCGTTCGCTTCGAGGCGGAGCAGGTGCCAGCCTTGGGATACCGCGTGTATCACCTCCGGGAATCGCCGGGAGCGCCCCCGCGCACCGCACCCGACCAATCAGCCACGCTCGAAAGCCCCTATTATCGAGTCGAACTCGATGCCGCGAGCGGCGCGGTGCGCAGCATCTATGACAAAGAGTTGCAGCGCGAACTGGTGGATCAAGGCAGCGACTATCGATTTGGCCAGTATCTGTACGTCACGGATTCGAATCCCGCGAACAATCAGGGATGGACGTGGTACCGTGGAAAGTTGGATTTGCAGATTCATCCCGCCGGCAATGGAAAAATCATTTCGGTCACCCGCACGCCCTACGGGTGGGAGGCGAAGATGGAGAGCACCGCCACCAACACCCCCAAGGTCGCAACTACGATCCGGCTTTTTGCGCGGGAGAAGAAAATCGAGCTGGACGAAGATGTGGAAAAAGACGCGGTGATGGCCAAGGAGGCGGTTTATTTTGCCTTCCCTTTCGCGGTCCGCCACCCGGAGTTTCGCTATGAACTTCAGACGACAGCCATGGACCCGGCCAAGGACACCTATCCCGGGGCCGGCCATGAGTGGTTTTCGGCGCAGCATTGGGTGTCGGTCCAGGCGGACGGCGTCTCGGCTTCGGTGCTGCCACTCGACGGCCCGCTGGTCACGCTCGGCGATATCGACCGGGGCCAATGGCTCGACTCGTTCGGTGAGCGGCGAGCGACGATCTTTTCCTTTGTCATGAACAACTACTGGGAAGATAACTACCTCGGTCGCCAAGGAGGTCATTTCCACTTTCGTTATGCCGTCACGAGCGCTCCCTCGACCCGTGACGCTCAGTTGAGCCGCCTGGGCTGGGAGGAGGCGACGCCGCTGGAGTTTGATGAGGTCACGCCCCAGGACAAGTCTCTGAACCATCAGCGTCCACTGGATGGCGGGCAGGACAGCTTTGCCCAAATCGCCGACCCCGACGTGCTGCTCGACACCTGGAAACCGGCGGAAGATGGACAGGGAACCATCCTTAGATTGCTCGATTTGGGAGGGGCCACGAGGTCAGTGGCGATCCGCCTTCCCACGTTGTCCATCCTTGGCGCGTGGCAAACCGATGCCGTCGAACGGAATCAAAGGCGACTGCCGGTTGAAGGCGGCCACGAGCTTGCGGTTACCGTTCATCCGCATGAAATTGTCACCCTGCGGATCGCAACGAAGGAATCGGAGAAAGGCGGGGCGGATGCGCCTTGATCGTGATTGAGGGCGACTGCCGGTGCTTGCTGGCGATTCGTTCCAGGTTGCGGCGGCGGGGCCGGCCGATCCCATGGCCTATTCACGCCATCCCATGCATCATCTGATTCGCGTCACGGCGTTCGCGCTCATCGTCTCCCGTGGCGTCCTCGCTGCAGGCGAGGACCAGGCTGGTGGCAAATCGCCGGCCGATTATGTCAATCCCTTCATCGGCTGCGTCGGGGATTCCGAGGTGCATCCGACGCATGACGGATACGGCAAGACTTTTCCCGGTGCGGCTACGCCGTATGGCCTGGTGCAGCTGAGCCCCGACAGCGTCACCGGCGGCGACAACGGTTCCGGCTACAACGTCGAACACACGACGCTGCAGGGATTCAGCTTCACGCATCTGAGCGGTGTCGGCTGGTATGGAGACCTGGGAAATCTTCTCGTCACGCCCACGACCGGTACGCTCAAGACGAGCTATGGCGAGGTGAACAAACCGGGCACCGGCTATCTCTCGCGCAAAGCGGATGAAACCGCTTCCGCCGGCTATTACGCGGTTACATTAGCCGATTACAACATTCGCGCCGAACTCACCGCCGCACCGCGCAGCGGGATGATCCGGTTCACCTTTCCGGCCAATGAGCGTTCCCGAATCCAGGTGGATTTGGCCCGTCGGGTGGGTGGCACCGCCGTGGCGGAATCAGTGAAAGTCGTGGGCGACAATGCCATCGTGGGCTGGATGCGCTGCACGCCCGACGGCGGAGGTTGGGGCGACGGAGTCGGCCACGCGAATTACACGGTCTATTTTTACGCCGAATTCAGCCGCCCAATCACGAATTGCGGCGTTTGGGAGGTGGAAATTCCGGACGGAGCAAAGCGCAAACACGAGGCGTTTGACGCGGCGTTCCTGAAGGCGATGGGATCAGCGCACGTCATCCCCGGTTGCCGCGAAAAGGAGGGAAAACATATCGGCTTTTACACCGAGTTTGCGACCAGGGCCAACGAGCAGGTTCTGATGAAGTCCGGCATTTCGTTCACCAGCATAGAGGGCGCGAAAATGAACCTTCAAAACGACATTGCCGGCTGGGATTTTGACGGCGTCCGAGCCGCCGCCGTAAGGCTTTGGAATCGCGAGTTGTCGCGCATTCGCGTCGAGGGCGGCACGCCGACCGAGCGCGCGATCTTCTACACCGCGATGTACCACGCCATGATCGATCCTCGCTGCTTTGCTGACGCGGACGGCACGTATCCCCGGGGCGACGAGAACCGCACGCCGCAAAAAAATTCGCGGTATACGCGCCGCACGGTTTTCAGCGGCTGGGATGTTTATCGGAGCGAGTTCCCGTTGATGACACTCATCGCGCCGCAAGTGGTCGGAGACATGATTGATTCGCTGACCGACCTCGCCACCGAGTCGGGCAAGGGCTACCTCGAACGATGGGAGCTCCTCGACGCCTATTCCGCCTGCATGAACGGCAATCCCGCAGTGACGGTCATCGCGGATGCCTACGCGAAGGGGTTGCGCAATTTCGATGTCAGGCGGGCCTACCTCGCGGCGAAAGCCACGAGCGAAAATAAAGAAACCGGCAATGGTCCCGGCGGGGTGAGGGCCGGAAATCTGTCTGAGACGCAGGAAATCGCCCTGGCCGACTGGGGGCTCGCCAAGATGGCGGCCGCCCTAGACGAACGGGATGAGGCCACCAAGCTTCTGGAGCGCACCCACGGCTGGCGGACCTTCTACGACCCGAAGACCAACTGGTTCACCGGCGAATGTCGCGAATCGAACCTCGATCAGCAGGGCTGGTTCGTGCCTTATGACATCCCGGGTCTCATCGACCGGGTCGGCGGCCGGGAAAAATTCATTGCGCGGCTGGATGACTTCTTCAGGCGAACGCCGGATGTCTCGCGTTGGAACGAGCTTTACAATCACTCCAACGAGCCGGTGCATCTGGTGGCGTTTCTCTTCAACCGTGCCGGCGCGCCCTGGCTGACGCAGAAGTGGGTGCGCTTCATCGACGAACACGCCTATAGCGACGACCCCTACGGAATCAGCGGCAATGAGGATGTCGGTCAGATGTCCGCGTGGTATGTGCTGACAGCCTGCGGCATTCATCAGGCCTGTCCTGGCGACACGCGTTATGAGGTGTTCACGCCGATTTTTGACCGCGTGGAAATCCGCATTGATCCGATCTACGGCAAGGACAGGAAATTTATCGTCATCTCCCGGGGCAACGGTCCTGGCGAACGCTACATCGCATCAGCGAAATTCAACGGCCAACCGCTGAATCGCTGCTGGCTTGATCATTCGGAAATCGTCGCCGGCGGTACGCTTGAACTTCAACTCACCGACCAGCCAACGAAGTGGGGGACCCCATAAGTTGAAGCGAGCGCAAAAAAGACAGCGTGTCACGCCTTCCCTGTGACGCCAAAAGCTGATAAACCCCATTCTACTTCAAAACTTTCCTGCAAGTCTCCAATCTGATGGCCGGTTCAGACCACCGAGCCGTTTTCGACCTTGACGCGTTTAACTTCACGTCCGTGGTGCCGGCAATAGGCGTCGATATGCGCATCCCAGGTCGGCTCGTCCGCCAGCCTTTCCCCGATGAAGATGTCCACCGCCAGGTAGCGCAGCACTTTGTCGCCACCATTCTCAATGCGGTGATAGATGAATCTCCGGGTTAGCACGACGTCCCCGGGACCGACGTTGTGCTCCTCCTGTTCGTCACCCTCTTTGATCAGCAGCCGGCCACGCCCCTCAATGATGTACCAGAGCTGTTCGCAGTCCCGATGATTGTGCAGCAGCGTTTTCTGTCCAGGTTCCAAAACCGTGAACAAGACTTCGACCCCCTCGCTGTCCTTGCGGTCGATAATCAGGTCGTTGCGCTGGTTTGAAAAAAGGTATCCATTCAAGGAGTCCGTCCGATAAACACAGGGCATTTTCATATTAGAAAATATGGCGTGAAGGGGGATGACAGGGGAAAGGCTTCTTACGAACACCCGTTGAGGGTTTAGTGTCAATAATAAGACCTACGAATCCCGCCAAACCGCGTCGATCAAGACCGTTTGCGGAACGGTGGGGTTGCTGCGTTCGTTGCGGTGAATTTGCGCCACCACCATCTCCACCGCGACCCGGCCCAACTGTTCCGGGCGATAATCGAGGTAGCCCAACCCCCGGGGTTTTTTCTGCTTCATGAGCCAGCCAATCGCCGGCGGCCGGGCTTGGCCGCGATTCAGGTGGGTCGCCTGCCTCCACGCAAACACCTCGGCCGCCAGCACGACGTCAGGACGTTCCCGGTGCAGCCAGCGCGCGAGCGCCCGGGGGTCGTCGCGTTCCGCAATCAATGCCGCGACGCGATGGGTCATGGGCAGCCTTTGTTGGGAGGCGAGAAAGGCGCCCAGCCATTTCCCTTCCACCCGTTTGTTCATCGCCGGGCTGAGCACGAGGCCGATTCGATTAAATCCCGCTGCACCCAACTGCTCGAACGCCAAGGCGCACCCTTGAAAATGGTTCGGCGAAACGCGATGCATGACCGATTCGTGGAGACTGGTGCCAATCGTGACGGCCGCCAGGCCACGCAAATCAAGCGGGTACCGCATGGCGGACTCGGGCACGGGCGGAATAATCAACCCCCACTGGCCGCGCGACGTGAGCACCCGACGCAGACGCTCCGGCGACATCTGGTCCCTGGCGACAGGATAGACTTCAATGCCGTAACCCATTTCCTGCGCCCGTTCCCGTGCGCCCCTCAGGACCGGTGTGGCACCCATGGCCACGTCCTTGTCGTCTGGAGAAAGCCAAAGATCAATCCATGCGATATGGTGCGGATCATGGCAGCGTCGGCGGTGGTGCAACTGGGCCATCAGGGTCGCCACCAGGGGATTGGGCCGGTAGCCAAGGCGTTTGGCCAGGGCCTGGATTTCCCGACACCGCGCCTCCGGGATGGTGGGGTCGTTCCGCAATGCTTTCGAAACGGTGGACACCGCAAAGCCGCCCGCTTGGGCGACTTGCCGCATCGTGATGGGATGGGCGCATTTCACGAAACGATATTCGCAATTTGAGGTTCGCTTGGCCAGCGCAAAGGATCACCCTGCAGGTCATGAAAGACTGGCAGTCAGACGCGGAGCTCTTCGAGTTAATCAAGACCCAGCTTTACACGCCGGTCGTGGGCGACATTTTGGACCAGTGTGGCTGTTTTCATCAGTTCCTGCCACCGGCGGTTCGTCCCCTGCGCAAAGAGATGAAAATCGCCGCCCGGGCCATGCCGGTGTTGCAGATGGATGTTTTCGGCCCGCAGAAAAATACGTTTGGCCTGATGACGCAGGCGCTGGATGACCTGAAGCCGGGCGAAGCTTATATTGCCACCGGCGGCACGATGCAGTCGGCAAACTGGGGTGAAATCATGACCGCTGCGGCCCGCACTCGTGGCGCGGTCGGGGCGGTGGTCAACGGATATCATCGCGACACGCCGCGCGTGCTGGAACAAAACTGGCCGGTGTTCAGTCGCGGCCACTGGGCGCAGGATTCCGCGCCGCGGATGAAGGTCGTTGATTTTCGCTGCCGCATCGAGATTGAAGGCACGGTTGTCGAGCCCGGCGACCTTGTTTTCGGCGACATTGATGGCGTCGTGATTGTTCCGGCCAGGCTGGAGCACGAAGTCATGACCAAGGCGCTGGAAAAAGCGCGGGCAGAAAAAACGGTTCGCAAAGAAATCGAGGGCGGCATGTCGAGCACGGCGGCTTTTCAAAAACACGGAATCCTTTAGGCATGGGCCTGGATCCATGGCGGCAACACCCCAAAATTTAATGAACCCAGCCTCCCCCGAACTCGCAAAAAAACCTTTCGGCCTCGACGGCCAGACCGCGCTCATCACCGGCGGTGCGACCGGGCTTGGTCTTGGCATGGCACGGTGCCTGGCCGCGGCGGGTGCCCGCGTCGTGCTGGTGGGCCGGCGGGAAGACGAATTGAAAAAGGCCGTGGCGGAACTGGGTGCGAGCGCGAGCTATGTCCGCCATGACGTTACGGCGGTGGGCGAAGCGGATAAGTTGGTTGAAGCCGCCGCCCGGGCGGCCGGCGCACCGATTGACATCCTCATCAACAATGCCGGCGTCCACCTGAAGAAGCCGGCGGTGGAAACGACCGCGGAGGAGTTTTTCACCGTGCTGAACACGCACGTGCTGGGAGCGCATGCCCTCACGCAGGCCGTGTTGCCGGGCATGATCCAGCGGCGGCGCGGCAACATTTTGTTCATCGCTTCGATGGCGGCATTATTCGGCTTTCCCAAAGTGGTCGCTTACGCCGCCGCCAAGAGCGCGTATGTCGGCATGGTGCGGACCCTGGCCACCGAGGTTTCGATGCACGGCGTCCGCGTCAACGCCATTGCCCCCGGCTGGATTGATTCGGCCATGATGCGCAAGGCGCTCGACGGCGATCCAGCGCGACGCGACAAAATTCTCGGCCGCACCCCGATGAACCGCTTCGGCGAAGCGGACGATATCGGCTGGGCGGCGGTTTACCTGTGCTCGCCGGCGGCGAAATTCCTCACCGGTGTCGTGCTGCCGGTGGACGGCGGGGTAAGCATCGGTTTTTAAAAATCATGAAACTCGGCTTTGGTCTCTATCGGCATCAGCTTGACGAAACCCATTACCGATTTGCGCGGCAGTGTGGTGCGACGCACCTGGTGATCCACTGGGTGGATTATTTCCGTTCCTCGCGCAGCAACCAGCCCGGCGACCAGCCCATCGGCGACGACGCGGGCTGGGGACTGGCGGGCGATCCCGACAAGTTGTGGAGCTTTGAGGAGTTGGCGGCCGTGAAAGCCGCGGCCGCCAAATTCGATTTGCAAATCGAGGCGATTGAAAATTTTGACCCGGCGCACTGGCACGATGTGCTGTTGGACGGGCCGAAAAAGGCGCAGCAGTTAGAAAACCTGAAGGCCATCGTGCGCACGGTGGGCAAAGTCGGCATCCCTGTCATCGGCTATAACTTTTCGCTCGCCGGCGTCGCCGGGCGCGCCAAAGGCCCGTGGGGCCGCGGTGGCGCGGAGATTGTGGCGATGGACGGCGCCTACGAAAAGCCGATTCCCAACGGCATGATTTGGAACATGGTCTATGACCGCAACGCCGTGCCGGGAAATCTCGCGCCGATCACGCCGCAGGAATTATGGCGGCGGCACGGCGACTTCCTCGACGCGCTCGTGCCGGTGGCCGAGGAAGCCGGGGTGAAACTCGCCGCGCATCCCGACGATCCCCCCACGCCGACTTTACGCGGCCAGCCACGGCTGGTGAATCAACCGCGCCTGTACCAGCAGCTGCTTGACCGCCGGCCCAGCCGGAGCAACGCCTTGGAGTTTTGCCTGGGCACGTTGGCCGAGATGACCGACGGCGGTTTTTACGAGGCCGTCGAAAGTTACAGCCGGCAGAAGAAAATCGCCTACGTCCATTTCCGCAACGTGCGCGGCAAAGCGCCGCATTACCAGGAAACCTTCGTGGACGAAGGCGACATTGATATGATGCGTGTGCTGCGGATTTTCAAACAGAACGGCTTCGACGGCGTGCTCATTCCAGATCACGCACCCCAGATGACCTGCGCCGCGTCGTGGCACGCCGGCATGGCCTACGCGTGCGGCTGGATGAAGGCGGCGCTGCAAGCATTGGAGCAGCATTCATAACCCTTGGAGCGTTTGAACCCAACCGGAACAGTCACTGAGAAGACCGGGGCCGGCGTATTGCCGGCGCGTTTCCGCTGGACGGTATGCGTTCTCCTTTTCCTCGCGACATCCATCAACTATATGGACCGGCAGGCGCTCGCGATCCTCGCCCCGACGCTTCAGGCCAAAATCGGATGGAATGAGCGGGAGTACGGCCATATTGTAACCGCGTTCCAAGCCGCGTATGCGCTCGGCGTGCTCGGATTCGGTTGGCTGGTTGACGTGTATGGAACCAAATTGGGGTACTCGCTGGCCGTGTTCATTTGGAGCGCCGCGGAGTGCGGCCATGCCTTGGCGCGTAGTGCGTTGGGGTTTGGCCTGGCGCGGTTCGGCTTGGGATTTGGCGAAGGGGGCAATTTTCCCGCAGCGATCAAGTCCGTCGCCGAATGGTTTCCGCCGGAAGAGAGAGCGCTCGCCACCGGTTTATTCAACTCCGGATGCAGTGTTGGGACAATCTTCGCTTCGCTTTTTGTGCCATGGACAACCGCAAGGTACGGCTGGCCGGTTAGCTTTCTGGCTTTGGGACTGATCGGCTTCTTGTGGATGATGGGATGGACATTCTTCTATAAGAATCACAAGCCGCCAAGCCAGCCGGCCGCTCCAGATAGTCAGGGCCCCGGATCGTCGGTATCCTGGCGACTGGTTCTGTGCACGAGGCAGAGCTGGGTCTATATCGTTGGTGGGGCCTTAACGGCGCCAATTTATTGGTTCTATGTGTATTGGACACCCAAATTTCTTTTCCAAAGATTTGGCATCCCGCTGAGCGCGATTGGCGGACCCATGGTGATAATCTTTCTTTGCGCGATGGCTGGAGGCATCGGTGGCGGATGGATTTCGTCGATCCTCCTGCGGAAGGGATATTCACTCAACGTTGCGAGAAAGGCCGCACTGGGAATTTCCGGCGCCTGCGCGATTCCTGTCATTTGGGCCCCCGCCGTCGAAAGTTCGCAAGCGGCGGTGTGGCTGATCGGCCTCGCCGCCGGCGCCCATATGGCGTGGGCCGCGAACCTGTTCACCATCGCGTCCGATCTTTTCCCCAAGGCCGCGGTTGCGTCTGTTGTAGGAGTGGGCCTCATGATGAGCGCAGCAACCGGGATAGTCTTCGCCGAGTATGCGGGATTTACGCTGCAAAGCTCAGGCGGAAATTACATGGGCTTGTTCCGAATCGCGGGAAGCAGCTATGTTGTCGCAATGATAATAATGCATGCTTTGGCGCCAAAGTACAAGCCGGTGGAGGTCGCCTCCTAGTCTTGATCGTCCCCTTTCAGGCTTTTGAACCGATCCAGGAGCCCTCCACCATCGTGACGTTGGGGCGATCCGCGAAGTTGCGCTCGCCGCGTTGGATCTGGGTGGCCAACAGATCGGCGGCAATCTTGCCGATGATCTCAGGGTAGGGATAGATCCCTTCAAACCGCTGCCTGTTCATGTGATTCAGGATGACGAAAGGCGTTGAGGGCAGGCGCTCCCGTTTCATCAGGAGCTCGATGCAAATACGCAAATGCTCTTCTGTTACCATGATGGCGTCGGGCTCATACGACTGGCACCAGCTGATAAGCGCTTCAGGTCGATCAAATTCGATCGTGGGAATAGGCGCCGATCGTCCTTCCTGTTGGTGGAGAGCCAGCGCCGCCCAATAGGCGTAGCTGACCCTCTCGTGGTCGCCGGCTTCGGTAATCAGGCCAATCCGTTTAAACCCGCGTTTCTCGAGTTCATTCAGCGCCAGATAAACATTGTGCAGATGATGCGGCACCACCCGGTTGATTCCCAGATTTTTGGCGGTGTAGGTCGCCGCGACCACCGAGAACTGGCTCCAATCCAACAGCGTCGAGCAATCCCGACTTGAAATCATCGGCAGGATCAAGATGCCTTGGACGCCGCGGCTGCGAAGCACCGTGGTAAGTCGACGCGCAGGCATTTGGTTGGGGGAAATCATTATCGCCTCGATGCTATAGCCGGTTTCCTTGCATCGCATTTCTGCGCTGCTCGCCAGCATGTGATAGTAGCGGTTGCGAACCGGAGCCTTTTCGTCCTCGAAGGACAGCAGGGCGATCGACGATCGTTTGCTCATCGGCCTGCCTTTTCGGAGGAGGTGCATCAACCGGGCGATCTCTGGGTCGGGCGTATAGGCAATTTGCTTGGCGGCGAGCTGGACTCGCTTTCGGGTCTGAACCGGTATCTTCGGGTCGCCCCTGAGCGCATAAGAGGCGGTTGCCCGCGCGACGCCGGCGAGCGCGGCGACGTCAGACAATGTCGCGCGTTTGGCTTGCGGCGTTTCCCGGTTGGCCGTCCGTCGCACGGCTAATGTTTTTTTTCGTTTACCTGGATTGGATGCCATAAGCCAGTGATCGGATAAACGCTGATTCGGGCGCAACGGCATGCGCGCTGCCGTGGATACATGGTTAAAGCGCGCCGCCGAGTCAAGGCGGCGCCGAGGCTGGGTCTCCTTCCGGGTGAACGAGTCACTCCAAGGCGGCTTGTCCTCTCAATCTTCCGCGGTGATAAGTTACCCAGGTAACCGTTGAATAAAATAGGGGTTTCTCGTCATCGTCGGCAGTGATCACTCATTCCCAATGCTAAAGCTCGATTTGACGGGTCTCAAATGGTGCCGCCGTTGTCGAGGCGCCATTTTATCGGCTGCCGGAATTTTTTTGGCCGGGGCCATATATGGCGATCAGCAGCCTGCAGGGGAAGACGGCGGAAATTGTGTGTTTCGGATTGGGAACTTTGATGGCTCGTCCCTGGAATTCGCGCAAAAGGATCGTGCGGGAGAAGAGATCTATGTGATCGGGCGCAGCCAGCCGGCGACGAATTGGGCTGCGTTTCAACCGGCAGTCCTGTCCGCGGAGCTGACGAACGCCAACGAAACCGCGGCACATTCCCGAACGATCGAGTTCCAAATTCCCGATGCTCCGTCGGCGGCTTACCGGCTCAAGGTGGCGCTGCTCTTTGAACAGCCGAGCTTTCCCGCCCTGCGCGTTACCATTAACGGAAAGTCAGGGATCTATTATCCCGAGCCAAAGCTTGATTATCGCATGGGGGATACAGTTGCGGCGACCGACCCCGTCTATGCAACGGCTGACATCGCCTTTGTTTTTCCTGGATCGCTCCTGCATCAGGGGCTGAATGCCATTGCGCTGCAGGCGGTTGAGGAGGCCGTGGAGGCGGTCCCGGATGCTGGTTTCAGCTACGACGCGGTCGAGTTGGATCGCTGGGGGCAAGGACCGGTCGAAGGCGACACGCCAGCGCGAATCGAGCCGACGGTATATTTCCAAAATAAGCCGAACGGACTTTGCGAGTTGGTCAACGTGACGATTCGCAGCCCGCGAAGGCTTGATTCAGAGGACACCGTTTCGCTGCTTTTGGATGGCCAGACGTACCCAAAGAAATTAGGAGTTTCCCGGGATTTTGGTGAAGCCAGGATCTCGTTCGAAGTGCCAGAGTTCCCCGCTCAATCGCTTGCCAAAGTGAACTGGGGCGCAGGTGACGCGAGTGTTTCCGCGGAGCAAAGGATCACGCCGCGGAAGAAGTGGACGCTTTTCCTGGTTCCTCATATCCATTTGGATGTTGGCTTCACGGACTTCCAGGCGAAGGTCTCGGTGATCCAGGCGCAGGTCATCGATGAGGCGATGGACCTGATCGCAAAGTATCCCGACTTTCGCTTCAGCATGGACGGGGAATGGTGCCTGGAGCAGTTTCTGAAGACCCGCAGTGCCGGGGAGCAGGAGCGTGTGATTGCCGCGGTGCGAAATGAGCGCCTCTATGTTCCCGCGCAGTACGCGAATCTTCTCACCGGCCTTCCCACCGCCGAAACGCTCATCCGTTCCCTCTACCCGAGCGCCAATTTCAGCCGCGAACACCATACCCAGTTCAACTACACCAACATCGCGGACGTGCCCTCATATTCCTGGTCCTATGCTTCCATCTTGGCCGCGGCGGGCATCAAGGATTTCATTGCCGCAGCCCACGACCACCGGGCACCGGTGTTGATCCAGGGGCGCCTCAATGAGCATTCTCCCTTCTGGTGGGAGGCGCCTGACGGCCAGAAGGTGCTTTTTTGGTATTCCCGCTGCTATCTGCAGATGGAGTATCTGTTCGGGCTCCCGCCGGTGCTCTCGGCAGGAATTGAAACGATGCCCGTATTTCTGCAGCAATATGAACAGCCGGATTACCGCGCCTCCGCCGCTATTATCTACGGAACCCAGGAAGAAAACCGCGAATTATTCCCGCAGCAGGCCGAACTGGCAGGGAAATGGAATGCCGAATGGGCCTATCCGCGGATGGAATACTCCGGCTTTCATGATGCGCTTGAAACCATCCGCCAACAGTTCGGGGACGATATTCCAACCTTCAGCGGGGATGGCGGTCCTTATTGGGAACTTGGCGCCGCGTCGGACGCGCGCTACGTGGCCATGGAACGCGAAAATGAATGCCGCGGAGCCTCCGCGGAACGGCTTGCTACGATGGCGTCGTTGATCGATCCGAGAATCGCGGTCGATAAGCCGGCGCTGGACGACATGTGGACGAATATGGTTCTCATGAACGAGCACACCTGGGATTCCTGGAACAGCGTAAACGATCCGGACACCGCCGAAGCGAAGGGACAGCTCGCGGTCAAGGATTCGTACGCGATCAGGGCCCGGGATTCAGTCGATTCCCTGATGAGCGCAGGCATGGCGACATTGGCCGATTCCATCTCGGCGGGAACGAACAGCCTGATCGTTTTCAATACGCTGAATTGGCCGCGCAGCGGACTGGTGGAGTTCGATTTGGCGAAAAACCAGGAACTGGACGATCCTTCCTCAGGTTCGCCCGTCCCACTCCAGCTGGTCCGGGAATTGAACGAGGTGAATCACGTTCGCTTTGAGGCGGAGAATATACCGGCCTTGGGATACAAAGTGTATCGGCTGCGAACATCGACGGGGGCAATGGCGCAAACCGATCCCGGTGGATCTGCCACGCTCGAAAGTCCCTATTATCGGGTCGAACTGGATCCTGCCAGTGGCGCGGTGCGCAGCATCTATGATAAAGAATTGCATCGCGAGTTGGTCGACCAAGGCAGCGATTATCGATTCGGCCAGTATCTGTATGTCGCGGATACGGATCCGGCCCAGAACCAATCGAAGACGTGGTACCGCGGGAAATTGGATTTGCAGATTCATCCCGCCGGCAACGGAAAAATCATTTCGGTCACCCGCACGCCCTACGGCTGGGAAGCGAAGATGGAAAGCACCGCCACCAGCACCCCGACCATCGCGACAACCCTCCGGCTCTTCGAGCATCAAAAGAAGATCGAGTTGGTCGAAGATGTGGACAAGGAAGCGGTCAGCGCGAAGGAGGCGGTTTATTTCGCGTTCCCCTTCGCCATCGACCATCCGCGGTTCCAATACGAAATTCAGACCACGGCCATGGACCCGGCCAAGGACATGTATCCGGGGGCCGGTCATGAATGGTTTTCGGTGCAGCATTGGGTTTCCGTCCAGGCGGATGGCGTCTCGGCGTCGGTATTGCCCATCGACGTTCCGCTGGTCACGCTTGGAGACATCGATCGCGGCCAATGGCCTGACACCTTCGGCGAGCGACGGGCGGCGATTTTCTCCTTCGTCATGAACAACTACTGGGAGGACAACTATGCGGGTCACCAAGGAGGCCACTTCCATTTCCGGTATGTCGTTACGAGCGCGCCCTCGGCCCAGGAGGGTCAATTGAGCCGCATGGGATGGGAAGAGGCGACTCCGCTGGAGTTTGATGAGATCACGCTCCAGGACAAGACCCTGAATGATTCGCGTCCATTGGATGGCCGGCAGGCAAGCCTTGTTCAAATCGCGGACCCCAACGTCCTGCTCGATACGATGAAGCCGGCGGAGGATCGGGATGGAACCATCCTCCGATTGCTCGACCTGGGCGGTCCGACGAGGTCGGTTTCGATCCGCCTGCCGGGCTTTCGCTTTATCAGCGCATGGCAGACGGATGCGGTCGAGAGAAACCAGGGTCCATTGGCGGTGAAAGACGACCACGCGTTCACCGTCACCATGCATCCGCACGAAATTGTGACGGTGCGGATCGCAACGAACGTGCCTTAATCATCGGAAGAATGGCTCACACGATTGGCTATATGACGGGCGCCTCGTCTGGAATCGGGGCGTCGCGTCTACTCTGTTTGGCCAGGGTGGGAGCCTGTGTCGCATTAGGATATGATGAAAATCACGAAACTTAAGGCGGCAACGGTGGCCACGAATCAGGCTCAGCGCATCCCGATCGAGGTGTTTCCAATTCTGTCGACCGCTCCCTCTTCCGTGGCCGTGCAGAGTGTTCTCGTCGGGGAGGTCCCTGGAGTCGCGACGGATCTGGTCACGATTGGAGGTCCGGCTCAATTCAGGGACTCGGGGGACTTGGATCATGAGGTCGTATGGTTGTTCATCGGCGGACAGGCGGTGCTTCGTACTCGGAATCTCGATTATAAACTCACGGCGGAAACCATTGCACGAGCGCCGCTGGGTTGGGCTTGGTCGATTGGGGTTGAGGCCGGTCAAACCCTGCGCGCCATCCGCATCCGGAAGGAATTGAGTGTTGAGGACCGGGATGAACTTGAAAAATTTGCGGAGAATAATGCCGCGCCATGGATCCGGCGTTTCTTGGATTGTCCATCGTACACCGAGGCAATCAAAAGCCCCGGGACAGTTAGTCGGACGCTGCTGCCTGAAAACTTCGTTCCGCGGATGGCGGTCGGCACCGTGGAGGCCACCGGACCCGACCGGGTTGGTCGCCACAAACATCCCATGCTCGCGCAATATTTTATCGGGCTTCAAGGCAACGATGCGACCGTTAGCGCTGACGCCGTCAATATCCGGTTTCCTGAGTTTTCCATCCTCCATGTTCCCTTGGGATCAATGCACGGAACGGAGGTGCCGGCAGGGAAGCGACTCCATTATGTGTGGCTCGATTTTTTTGCTGCCAAGGAAGGACAGGAATGGCTAAAAATGCATACTCCCATTCATGAAAAATAACCCCGTCGCGCCCCGCCGTTTTGGCATGGTTCTTCGCTTACGAGCGGAGAAAGTTGAGGAATACAAGCGCCTCCACGCGGCCGTCTGGCCCGGTGTGCTCGAAAGCATTTCGAGGGCCTCGATCAGGAACTACTCGATCTACTACAAGGACGGATGGCTGTTCAGTTACTTTGAATATTGGGGCAGTGATTTCGACGCCGACATGCGTGCCATGGCGGCCGACAGCGAGACTCGCAGGTGGTGGGCGGTCATGGAGCCGATGCAGGAGCCGCTGCCTTCGCGCGCCCCAGGCGAATGGTGGGCGAGGATGGACGAGGTTTTCCATCACGATTGATGGAGCCGGCCCCCGCGGCGATCGCCGGAGTCGCCGCCAGGCGAAGGGCAGGGGAGGAATTGGACAACATTGGCAACGCCAACGGACAAGATAAGTAAAATGGATCGATATGATTGACTTTGATCATATAAAAGTGCCTCTATTATCCATGCGCGTGCCGCAACATCTGGTCGACCGTCGTCGGGAGGAGCTTCGCGGCCTCATTCAGGGGAATGGATTTCTCCCCGTCGCCGAAATCTGCCGTCGCTTGGCCATATCGGAGGCGACCGCTCGGCGCGACCTGGTCGCGATGGAAGGGAAAGGTCATATTACCCGCACCTACGGCGGCGCCCTGGCCGACTACAATAGCGCCTTTGCCTCCTTGGACGAACGGTCGGGCCGGGCTCGGCTGGCAAAAGCCCGGATTGCCGCAAAAGCCGCGGCCCAGATCCCCCGCTCGGGCACGATCTTTCTCGATGCGGGCACGACCATCCATGCCGTGGCCCGGGCGCTTACCCGCCGGCGCGATCTCGTTCATTTAGTCGTGGCCACCAACAGTCTCGCAGCCGCCTCAGTCCTGGCCGGTATTGCCGGCGTGGAGCTGCATGTGATTGGCGGCATGTTTCTCAACCGGCAGGCGGCGCTCATGGGCACCCGCGCGATTCGCTCGCTCGGTGGCTGGACCTTTGACGCCGCCTTTCTCAGCGCAGAGGGAATGGATGCGGCCGGGCTCAGCAACTCCCACGCCAGCATCGCCGCATTTCAGAAGGCGGTGCTGCGCCACGCCAAACGAAAAATTTTCTGCCTCGATGCCTCCAAGCTCGGTCGATCCACGCCCCACCGGGTGGCCCCCTGGCAACAGTTGACCACCCTGGTCACGGACGCCGCACCCAAACGCCTCGCCGAACAGGGCATCTGCCTTCCCTCCGCCAATCTTCTCGGCGCCTGAACCCAAGCTCAATGCTTTCATCAAACCCGCATTACCCCATGAAGAAATTAAATCGCAAAACTGTTCTCCTCGTCGCCAACGGCGACCTGCGCCAATCCGCCAACGAGAAATGTTGGCCGGCGCAGGCCGCGATGGAAAAGAAACTGGCGGCGGTCTTGTCTGCCAGTGGCTGGAAACTCGTCCGCGCCCACCCGTATCGTCCGGAAAGAAGGCACGGCTTCATCAGTTCGCAGAAGGAAGGCATGGCGGTTTTTGCCGACCTTGATTCGTCCGCCCCGCTCATTGTCGCTGAGTCGGTCTGGCAATACTCCCATCATCTTCTGCCCGGGCTCATCAGCCATCGTGGCCCGATTCTTACGGTCGCCAACTGGTCCGGCACGTGGCCGGGGCTCGTCGGTATGCTGAACCTCAACGGCTCCCTGACCAAGGCCGGGGTCAAATACTCCACCCTCTGGAGCGAGGATTTCGATGACGACTATTTCCACGCTGGCTTGACCTCCTGGCTCAAGACCGGCGTGGCGCGGCACAAGACCGGGCACGTCAAATCGTTGGCCCGGGCGGTGGTGCCGGGAAAAGCGCAGCGGGTGGCGAAATCGATTGCCGCGGACCTGCGCCGCCGGAAGTCCATCATGGGGATCTTTGACGAAGGCTGCATGGGCATGTACAATGCCGTCATCCCCGATGAGCTGCTGTTTCAAACCGGGGTTTACAAGGAACGCCTGTCACAATCGGCACTCTATTTTGGCGCGACCCAGGTAAGCGACGCCGAGGCCAAGGCGGTTTTCAATTGGTATCAGAAAAAGGGCCTGAAGTTTCACCTGGGGACCGAGGAGACGACCGAACTCACCAAGAATCAGGTTCTCTGGCAGTGCAAAACCTACATCGCGGCCTGCCGGATCGCGGATGAATTTGGCTGCGAAACCATCGGCATCCAATATCAACAGGGCCTCAAAGATCTGCTGCCGGCCTCCGACCTGGTTGAAGGGACCCTTAATTCCACGGATCGACCACCGGTGAAAAATGCCACCGGCCAGGTCATCCGAGCCGGTCAGCCGATCACCCATTTCAACGAGGTCGACGAATGCGCCGGACTCGACGGGCTCTTCACCCAGCGGGTGCATTCCGCCCTTGGCCAGCCGGTGGCCAACACCCTGCACGACTTGCGCTGGGGCGATTGGGACAAGTCCGGCACGACTTCCGACTACGTCTGGGTCTTCCTGATTTCCGGCAGCGCTCCGGCCGATCACCATGTTGGCGGCTGGGCCGGCTCCGATTCACACCGCCAGCCCGCGATGTATTTCCGTCTTGGTGGCGGCACGCTGCGCGGCATCGCCAAGCCCGGTGAGATTGTCTGGAGCCGTGTTTTCATGGAGGGCGGCAAACTCAAAATGGATCTCGGCCGAGCCAAGGTTATTTCCCTGCCCGCGGCAGAAACGGAACGTCGCTGGCAGGAAACCACCTGGCAATGGCCGATCATGCATGCCGTGACTTATGGCGTATCTCGCGACCAGATGATGGCCCGTCATAAAGCCAATCACATCCAGGTGGCCTATGCCCACTCGGCAAAAGAAGCTGATCTCGCCCTTTACACCAAGGCGGCCCTCGCCGCCGAACTCGGCCTGGAGGTCAGCGTCTGCGGCACCAAGGCCGACGGCTCGTCCTTTTAACCATGTCCAGCAAGAGATATCCATCGTCTGCCTTGCTCACGTTGTCCCATGAATTGGGACGCGAGGAGCGCAATCTTGCCATTCTCGGCGAAGGCAACACTTCCACCCGTGTTTCCGCCCTGACCTTCGTGGTCAAGGCCTCTGGCTCGAATCTTGCGACCTTGGGGAAGGCCGATCTCACCGAATGCTCATTCCACAAATTGCTGCCCTTGCTCGACCGGAATTCCGTGAGTGACGCCGCCGTTGACGAGGCGTTGTTTGCCGCGCGAGTTGATCCCAAGGCCAGGAAGCCCTCGGTTGAGGCGATCTTCCACGCTTTTC
>Ga0210398_10001418_pt1 | contig 24798 bp, 17 predicted proteins | sample IncBWC4OmetaG_FD_161047 | JGI IMG/M metagenome (GOLD analysis project Ga0210398, IMG submission 161047) | Forest soil microbial communities from Barre Woods Harvard Forest LTER site, Petersham, Massachusetts, United States - Inc-BW-C-4-O | ecosystem: Environmental > Terrestrial > Soil >... | reverse complement strand
AGGAGGATTGCGTCAACGCCTACGACTCGGGCCGCGTCGCCTACGCGCGCGACGCCTTCGACGGCCTCGCGCTGATGGATCGCATCGTCAGCCGTGATAACGAAAGCAACGGCTTTGATGCCTATCTCGCCGAGGTGCAGGAGAAGAATCGCGGCCGGCCGAAGAACGAGAGCCGCAAGCTCGGCCGCGCCGCCGACCCGCGGCCGCAGCGCCCGATCGACCTTGAGGAAATCCGCATCCGCCGCGCCGAGCTGACGGCCGGGATCAAGCCACCGATCCCGCCGTTCTGGGGGCGGCGAGTCCTCGAGCGCGTGCCGGTCAAGACCATCGCGGCCTACCTCAACGAACGCATGCTTTACCAATTCCAGTGGGGCTTCCGGAAGGACGGGCGCAGCCTCGACGACTACAAGAAATGGGCGCGCACGGAGTTGCGCCCGGTGTTGTCACGGGTCATGGACCAGGCGATCCGCGAGAAGATCCTCGAGCCGCAGGCCTGCTACGGCTTTTGGAAATGCGCCGCGCAGGGCAACGCGGTCGTGCTGTTCGACGAGACCGGCCGCAACGAGGTCGGGCGCTTCGATTTCCCGCGCCAGAACAAGCGCGACGGGCTCTGCATCGCCGATTTCTTCCGCGACATCGACAACCCCGAGCGGGATGTGATCGGCCTCCAGGTGGTGACCATGGGTCGACGCGCCTCGGAAGCGGCGCGCGAATGGTTCGCCGCCGACCGCTACCAGGACTATCTCTATCTGCACGGGCTCTCGGTCGAGATGGCCGAGGCCTTCGCCGAATACGTCCATAAGCGCATCCGCGGCGAGCTTGGCTTCGCCGCCGAGGAGGCGCGCGACCACGACGAGATGCTGGCGCAGGGCTACCGCGGCAGCCGCTATTCCTTTGGCTACCCCGCCTGCCCCAACCTCGCCGACCAGGCACAGCTCCTCAAGCTGCTCGACGCCGAGGCGATCGGCATCGCGCTCACCGACGAGGATCAGCTCGACCCCGAGCAATCGACCTCGGCCATCGTCGTCCATCACCCGCAAGCGAAATACTTTTCGGTGTAATCTCCCTCTGTCCTGGGTGGCAGCCGGAGGGGAGAGACGATGGACGAGCGCGCATTCTCGGCGGCGGTCGCGGAGTTCGAGGCGGCGCTCGACCGCGGCGAATACTTTCCCGAAGCGTGGTTCGACCGGCTGTCGCTCGATGACGCATACCGTCTGCAGCTGGCGCTGATCGACGGGCGCGGCGACAAGCGCATCGGCTGGAAGGTTGGACTCACCTCGCGCGCCATTCAGCAGCAGTTCGAGGTGCACGAGCCGGTGTTCGGCTGCCTCCTCGCCGACGGCAAGCTTGGTTCAGGCCATGTCTTCCGCCGCGACGAGCTGATCGCGCCGGGTTTCGAGAACGAATTGTGCATCGTCATGGGCGGCGACCTCGCGCCCGACGCGACCCCAGCCGATGTCGCCGCCGCGGTCGCCCGGGTGCACCCGGCCTTCGAGATCATCGAGACGCGCGGCGACCTGACGCGTCAGCTTGCCCTCGCGCTCGCCGACAACGCGCAGCAGAAGGGTTTTGTGCTCGGCCCCGCCGTCGAACGCGCGGCGCTGCCCGAACTCGACAAGGTGATGGTTAGCGTGCGGATCAACAATGTCGAAGTCGCCACCGGCGACGGCAGCGCCGTGTTGGGGCACCCCTATAATTCAGTGGCATGGCTCGCCGCCAAGCTCGCACAATTCGGCGAACGGGTGAAAGCCGGCGACTGGATCATGAGCGGTTCGTTCACCCGGCAATTCCCGCTGGCCAAAGGCGACCGCATCGCGGCCCAATTCGCCGGCATCGGCACGGTGACGGCCAGCGCGGTTTGACCGGTTAGCGCGGCAGGGTCGTCTTTCCCATCAGGAATTCGTCGATCGCGCGGGCGCATTGCCGGCCTTCGCGGATCGCCCAGACGACCAGCGATTGGCCGCGCCGCATGTCGCCGGCGGCAAACACCTTCGGTACGCTGGTCTTGTAATCGACGGTGTTGGCCTGCACGTTGCCGCGCGGATCGAGCGCGACCCCCGCCTGCTCGACCATCCCCTGCCGGCGTGGCCCCAGAAACCCCATCGCCAGCAGCACCAGATCGGCCTTCAGCTCGAATTCGCTGCCGGGCATTTCCTGCATCACCCAGCGACCATCCTGCTGCGCCCAATCGACCCGGACGCATTCCAGCGCCTCGATCTTGCGCCCCTCGCCACGCGCGCGCTTGGTGAGCACCGCGAAGTCGCGCTCGCAGCCCTCCTCCTGCGACGACGAGGTGCGCATCTTGAGCGGCCAATCGGGCCAGGTCAGCGCCTTGTTCTCCTGGTCGGGCGGCCGCGGCAGGATTTCGAGCTGGGTGATCGACGCCGCGCCCTGTCGCGTCGAAGTGCCGATACAGTCCGACCCGGTGTCGCCGCCGCCGATCACCACGACATGCCTATCCTTGGCGGAGATCGTGCCGCCCGGCGCGGCCTTTGGCTCGGCGTCGCCGGCGTTGCGCTTGTTCTGCTGTGGCAGGAAATCCATCGCGTAATGAATGCCAGCGAGATCGCGGCCGGGCACTTCGAGGTCGCGCGGCCATTCGGCGCCGCCGGTCATCGCGACCGCGTCAAAATCGGCGAGCAGCTCTTCCACGCTGACCTGCACGCCGATCTCGGTCGACGGGCGGAACTCAACCCCTTCGGCCGTCATCTGCGTCATGCGGCGGTCGATCAGGTGCTTTTCCATCTTGAAGTCGGGGATGCCGTAGCGCAGCAACCCGCCGACCCTATCATTCTTCTCGAACAAGGTGACGGCGTGGCCGGCGCGCGCGAGCTGCTGCGCGCAAGCCATGCCAGCCGGCCCTGACCCGACCACCGCGACCTTCCTGCCGGTCTTCTTCGCCGGAACGAGCGGGACGATCCAGCCCTCTTTCCAGCCACGGTCGACGATCGCGCATTCGATGGTTTTGATGGTAACCGGGTTCTCGTCGATGTTGAGCGTACACGACGCCTCGCACGGCGCCGGGCAAATGCGGCCGGTGAATTCCGGGAAATTATTGGTCGAATGGAGGACGGTCAGCGCGTTGCGCCACTGGTCGCGGTAAACGAGGTTGTTCCAGTCCGGGATGATGTTGTTGACCGGACAACCGTCATGACAGAACGGGATGCCGCAATCCATGCAGCGCGAGGCCTGCCCGCGCAGCATCTCCTCGGGCAGCGGTTGGAGGAACTCCTGCCATGTGCGGACCCGTTCCGCCACCTTCTCGTAGTGGCGGTCCTCGCGCTCAACCTCGAGGAAACCGGTCGGCTTGCCCATCAACCCGCCCTTTTCCAGTCGGCCTTTCCCATGGGAGCAGACTGGTCATAGATACTGACTTATCTCAATCTTGCCTCATGCGAGCATAGACATCAACGTCCCTGCTCACGCAAGAGGCATGCCTATTCGGTGGCCGCGCTCGCGCAAGGGCCGAAATGGCGTGAAACGCATCGATATCGGTGCGTTTCGCCTGTTATTGCAGAGAATTTACAGGCGGCGTGCCCTCTAGCGGGGGTCGCGAACGCCCCAAGTGGACCACAAGATGGCGCTGCGGCCGACGTATTTCAAGAACAAAAGAGGAACTTCGTTCACTGTTGGCAACCCCAATCGTCATTCCGGGGCGGAGTACAGGCCGAACCGAAATCCAGGAACACGGATGGCCCAAGCCCTGCTTGCGCCGGTGTGCGTGGGTTCTCGCTTTCGCGGGAGTGACAGCCGGGACGATTATTCCGCAGCCGCGGCTGGCGCCGCTTCGGCCTCGGCCTTCAGCTCGAGCAGCGCGCGCCGGTAATCCCGTGGCATCACCTTGACGAAGGCGGGGAGCGTGTTGTCCCAGTCCTCAAGCAACTGGCGGGCTCGTTTGCTGCCGGTCAAGAGGTGGTGCCGCTCGATGAGGATGCGCAGCCGCACCGCGTCGTGGCGCAGCAAGTCGCCCATGCCGTTGTCGTAGACATCGACCGGGCGCTGGCGCGGGCGGCCCTCATCTTCGCTGTCGTCGGGGGCGATGTTTTCGAGGTCGACTCCGGCCTTGTTGCAGAGGCTCGCGAACTTGCCCTTCGGGTCCCAGACATAAGCTATGCCGCCCGACATGCCGGCCGCGAAGTTGCGCCCGGTGTCGCCGAGCACAACGGTGATCCCGCCGGTCATGTATTCGCAGCCATGATCGCCGGTGCCCTCAACGACGGCGATGGCGCCCGAATTTCTGACCGCGAAACGCTCACCGGCCACGCCCTCGAAATAGGCTTCGCCGGCGATCGCGCCGTAAAGCACGGTGTTGCCGATGATGATGTTCTCGGTCGGCTCGCGCGTCGCCTGCGGCGGCTGCCGCACGATGAGCTTGCCGCCCGAGAGGCCCTTGCCGACATAGTCGTTGGCGTCGCCGATCAGCTCGACGGTCACGCCATGCGCGAGGAACGCGCCAAAGCTCTGCCCGGCGTTGCCGGCGAACTTCGCCCAGATCGTGTCGTCAGGCAGGCCGTCATGGCCGTAGCGCTGCGCCACCTCGCCCGACAGCATCGCGCCGACCGTGCGATGGACGTTGCGGATCGGCTTTTCGATGCGCACCAGCTCGCCCTTGTCGAGCGCGGCCTTTGACTCGGCGATGAGCTCCTGGTCGAGCGCCTTATCAAGATGATGGTTCTGGCTCTCGCAATGATGGATCGCCACCCCGGGCGCCGCCGGCTCCTGGTAGAGGATGCGCGACAGGTCGACCCCACGCGCCTTCCAGTGATGCACCGCGCGCACCATGTCGAGCCGGTCGACCCGGCCGACCATCTCGCTGACGGTGCGGAAGCCGAGCTCGGCCATCAGCTCACGCACTTCCTCGGCGACGAAGAAGAAGAAATTGATGACGTGCTCGGGCTGACCGGTGAAGCGGGCGCGCAGCACCGGGTCTTGCGTCGCGATGCCGACCGGGCAGGTGTTGAGATGGCATTTGCGCATCATCACGCAGCCGGCAGCGATCAGCGGCGCGGTCGCGAAGCCGAACTCGTCGGCGCCGAGCAGCGCGCCGACCACGACATCGCGCCCGGTGCGCAACCCGCCATCGACCTGCACCGCGATGCGGCCGCGCAAGCCATTGCGCACCAGGGTCTGCTGGGTCTCGGCGAGGCCGATCTCCCAGGGCGAGCCGGCATGGGTCAGCGAGGTCAGTGGGCTCGCGCCGGTGCCGCCCTCGTACCCGGCGATCGTCACATGATCAGCGCGCGCCTTAGAGACACCGGCGGCGACCGTACCGACCCCGACCTCCGACACCAGCTTCACCGACACCGCCGCCTTGGGGTTGGCGTTTTTGAGGTCGTGAATCAGCTGCGCCAGGTCTTCGATCGAGTAGATGTCGTGATGCGGCGGCGGCGAGATGAGGCCGACACCGGGCGTCGAATGACGAACCTTGGCAATAGCCTTGTCGACCTTGTGGCCCGGGAGCTGGCCGCCTTCGCCGGGCTTGGCGCCCTGCGCCATCTTGATCTGCAGCACATCGGCGTTGACGAGATATTCGGTCGTGACGCCAAAGCGGCCGGAGGCAACCTGCTTGATCGCCGAGCGCTTTGAATCGCCATTGGGCAGCGGCTTGAAGCGCTCGGCTTCCTCGCCGCCCTCGCCGGTGTTCGACTTGCCACCGATGCGGTTCATCGCGATGGCGAGCGTGGTGTGCGCCTCGCGGCTGATCGAGCCAAAGCTCATCGCGCCGGTCGCGAAGCGCTTGACGATCTCCGAAGCCGGCTCGACCTCGTCGAGCGGCACGCTCTGACCGGGCTTGAACTTCATCAGCCCGCGGATCGTGAGGAGCCGTTCCGACTGGTCGTTGATGATGTTCGCGAAGGTCTTGTAGTCGGCCAGCGAGTTGCCGCGCACCGCATGCTGCAGCCTGCCGATCGTCTGCGGCGTCCAGGCATGCGCCTCGCCACGTAGCCGGAAGGCGTAATCGCCGCCGACATCCAGCATTTCCTTGTAGATCGGGTCTTCGCCATAGGCCTGCGCGTGGCGCACCAGCGCTTCGCTGGCGACGGCGAAGAGATCGGAACCCTCGATGGTCGTCGCAGTGCCGGTGAAATACTTGTCGACAAACGAACTTTCGAGCCCGACCGCGTCGAAGATCTGGGCGCCGCAATAGGACTGGTAGGTCGAGATGCCCATCTTGGACATGACCTTGAGGAGCCCCTTGCCGACAGCCTTCAAGTAGTTCTTCTGCACGTCGTAGGCGCTGAGGGCGAGCCCGGTCTCGGTGCGGATTTGTTCGAGCGTCGCGAAGGCGAGATAGGGGTTGATCGCCTCGGCGCCATAGCCGGCGAGCACGCAGAAATCATGCACCTGCAGCGCGTCGCCGGTCTCGACGACAATGCCGGTCTTGGTGCGCAGCCCTTCGCGGATCAGGTGATGATGCACCGCCGAGGTCGCCAGCAGCGCCGGGATCGGCGCGCGCTCGGCCGAGGTCGCGCGGTCGGACAGGATCAGGATGTTGTGCCCGGCGAGCACCGCCTCGGTCGCCGCATGGCACAGCTTTTCGAGTGCCGGCTCGACCCCAGCCGCGCCTTCCACCGCCGGCCAGGTGATGTCGAGCGTATCCGTCTTGAATTTTCCGTCCGCCAGCTTTTCGATGTTGCGGATCTTGTCGAGATCGCCGTCGGTCAGCACCGGCTGCGAGACTTCGAGCCGGTGATGCGTGCCGACCTCGTGGCCGAGCAGGTTCGGCCGCGGCCCGATCATCGACACCAGCGACATCACCAACTCCTCGCGGATCGGATCGATCGGCGGGTTGGTGACCTGCGCGAAGTTCTGCTTGAAGTAGTTGTAGAGCACCTTCGGCTTGTTGGAGAACGCCGCGATCGGCGTGTCGGTGCCCATCGAGCCGAGTGGATCGTCGCCATCCTTGGCCATCGGCTCGAGGAAGAACTGCAGGTCTTCCTGTGTGTAGCCGAACACTTGCTGCAGCGCGAGCCGGGTCGAGGGATCATTGGTGCGCGGCGGGGTGGTGTTCTCCGCCGGCTCGGGCAGCTCGGCGACCTTGTACTGGGTCTCCTTGAGCCACGCCTCATAAGGATGCTCGGCGGCGAGCTTCGCCTTGATCTCGTCGTCGCCGATGATGCGGCCCTCTTCGAGGTCGATCAGCAGCATCTTGCCGGGCTGCAACCGCCATTTGCGGGTGATGCGCTCTTCCGGCACCGGCAGCACGCCGGACTCGGAGGCCATGATGACGTGGTCGTCGTCGGTGATGATGTAGCGCGCCGGACGCAAGCCGTTGCGGTCGAGGGTCGCGCCGATCTGCCGTCCATCGGTAAAGGCGATCGCCGCCGGGCCGTCCCACGGCTCCATCAGCGCCGCGTGATATTCGTAGAAGGCGCGCCGCTCGTTATCCATCAGCGGGTCAGCCCACGCCTCGGGGATCAGCATCATCATCGCATGCGACAGCGAATAGCCGCCGGCGGTGACGAGCAGTTCGAGCGCGTTGTCGAGGCAGGCCGTGTCGGACTGGCCGGGCAGGATCAGCGGCACCAGCTTGCCGAGATCGGCGCCCATGAGCGCCGACGACATCGCCTGACGTCGCGCCTGGACCCAGTTGACGTTGCCGCGCACCGTGTTGATCTCGCCGTTGTGGCAGAGGAAACGGTACGGGTGCGCTAGACGCCAGCTGGGGAAGGTGTTGGTCGAAAAGCGCTGGTGCACCAGCGCGAGCGCCGACACGCAAAGCGGGTCGCGCAGATCGGCATAGAACGAGCCGATCTGCGGCGCGAGCAGCAGGCCCTTGTAGACGACGGTGCGGGTCGAGAAAGACGGGATGTACAAATCCTTCAACCCGGGCAGGCCGTGCCGTTCGGCGAGGTTGGTGACACGGTTCAGCGTCTGCTTGCGGATCGTCAGGATCTTGCGCTCGAAGGCGTCCTGGTCGGCGATGTCGTCGCTGGCGCAGACGATCGCCTGCGCGATATAGGGCATCGCCTCGATGACCTTCGCGCCAAGCCCGGCCGTATCGATCGGGACCTCGCGCCAGGCGAGCAGCTCCTGGCCCTCGACCCGCACAAAGCGCTCGAGATGCGCCGTGGCGAAGGCCCGCGCCTTTTCCTCCATCGGCAGGAAACACATCGCCACCGCGTATCGGCCGGGCGGCGGCAAAATGAGGCCGCGCTCCTCGCACCAATGACGCAGCAGCGCGTCGGGGGTCTGGATCAGGCAGCCCGAACCGTCGCCGACGAGCGGGTCGGCGCCCACCGCGCCGCGGTGATCGAGATTGACGAGGATCTCGAGACCGCGGCGGATGATGTCGTGGGATTTTCGACCCTTGATGTTGACGACAAAGCCAACGCCGCACGAGTCATGCTCGTTGCGGGGATCGTAAAGCCCAGGACCTCTTGCTGCTGTCTCCATCCTCGAACGCTCTTCCAAATCGTTCTAATTACACGATTTAAGCGCACATACCGGCCATTGTGGCATCCGCGCCTATACCAGTCCGAGAGTATGCATGACTTGTACCGCGAACGCGAATCGCGCTTCGCCGCACCGCACAAATTTGTTTCAGGCGGGGTAATTTGCAACGCGCCGAAGGCGCCGCGGCAATCTCGTTCTGCAGCGAGCCGGAGCGGAGAGAGATTGCTTCGCTCCGCTCGCAATGACGAAAGGCTGGCTCGCCGCCTATGCCTTGTAGCGTCGCCCGGCGATGAAACGCACGCCCTTGCCGCCCGCCCCGTATTGTTCGGTATGCAGGGTTCCGGCCGGCACCGAACAGCTGTCGCCGGCGCGGAAGGTTTGCGGCTTGCCATTGCAGGCGATCGTCATCTCACCTTCGAGCACCAGCACACGGGCGTCGAATTCGTGGCTGTGCTCGGCGCTGATTTCGCTCGCCTCCCGCTGGCGGTCGACGATTTCGACATAACCCTCGGTGTTGAGCTGTTTCTCGAATTCCGTTGGCGTCATTTTCAGCCCTCCCGCTCGTAGGATCCGTCAGCCCGCCGCTTGCGCCGGATAGCGCCGGCCGGCGAGATAATGCGCGCCGGCGGGGCCGCATTTCTCGGTATGCACCGTGCCCGACGGCACCACACACATATCCCCGGCGTGGAAGGTCTCGGGTTTGCCGTGGCGGGTGATCGTCATCTCGCCGTCGACGAGCAGCACATAGGCGTCGAATTCGTGGCTGTGCTCGCCGTTGAAATGGTCGGCTTCCATCTCGCGGTCGACGATCTCGCCATAGCCCTCGGCTGCGCATTTCTTTTCGAATTCCGCGCGGTTCATGTGCTCTCTCCTTCAAATCCGATCGCCGGATGCTACCACACGCCTCGCCCGTTGGGGAAAACTCCGCGTGATCGCGCCCCCCGCCATGCGGCTTTGGAATTGGACGCGTGCCCCGCCCAGGCCTAGGCTTTTTCAGCAGCAGCCGAGGGAGCGACGCCGATGACCGCCCAACCGGAACTCCACGGGGCCGAACTCCGCCCGCTCGGGGAAGCGCTCGGCACCGAGGCGCTCGGCATCGACCTGGCAAAGATCGACGACGAGACCTTCGCCTGGGTCAAACAGGCTTTCGCGCACCACCCGGTACTGGTGTTCCGCGGGCAGAGTCTCAACGCCGCCGAGCTGGCGGCGTTTGGCGCGCGCTTTGGCAAGCCGCGGCCGCATTCGCTGCTCAATTACCGCTATCCCGGCCAGCCCGACGTGTCGTGGCTGCGCAATGTGCATGACGACGGCAAGATCGACTGGTTCGGGGTCAAGCGCGCCACCGCCTGGCATACGGATTCGACCTACGAGCCCGAATTACCGCTGCTGGCGATCCTCCACGCACTCGAAGTGCCATCGCAGCGCGGCGGCACCGTCTTCGCCGACATGTATGCCGCCTATGCGACGCTGCCCGCGACGATGAAGGATCGGCTGGCGGCGATGACCTGCCTGCACGGCCATACCTCCGGCCCGGCCGGCGGCACGCTTTACAAGGAAAACGAGGCAGCGAAGACCGCCGACAAGGTCTATGACGAAAAGCCGTGGCCGGCGATCACCGAGCACCCGGTCACCGGCAAGCCGATCCTCTTCGTTAATCCGATGCACGTGCACGGCATTGTCGGCATGGAGAAGGACGACGCCTGGGAGCTGATCGAGGAGCTGGCGCGCCACGCGACGCAGGAGCGCTTCACCTACTATCATAACTGGCGGGTCGGCGATGTGGTGATGTGGGACGAGCGTGCCACGATGCATCGCGGCGCCGGCGACTACGAACCCTCCGAGCGCCGCGTCATGCTGCGCACCATCGTCTACCCGACCGAGGGCGTGACCACGGCGATGTGACGAGGGACGTGCTCGGCGGCGAGCGCGCTTCAGGTCAGGTTCAGTCCGCCATCCGAGAGCAGGATTTCGCCCGTCAGGTAGTCTGACCCGACGAGCATCATGACGGCTTGAGCAACGTCGCTGGGGCTCGCGGCTCGACGCATCGGCGAGCGTTCTCGCCAGAGCTCTTGCGCCGCCGTCCAATCCGCCGTCAGCGGCGTATCCACGAGCCCGGGCGCCACGGCGTTTACCCGTATGTCCGGCGCCAGGGTCAGGGCCAGCAGCCGGGTGACATGGTTTAACGCAGCTTTGGTCGCGGCATAGGGGATTGAGGCACCCTTTGGCCGCACGCCGGCGTGGGAACTGATGTTCACGATCGAGGCCGGGCGGCCACGCCGTGCGGCCGCGCGGAGGAAGGGTTCCGCCTCCGCCACGAGCCGAAAAGGAGCGACCACGTTGACCTCGTACAGCTCGTGCCAGACGTCCGATGTGGCGGCACTCAGATCAGCATGAGGGATGACGCCGCTGATCCCCGCATTATTGACGAGGACATCGAGACGTCCCCAACGGGCTGCCGCCTCGCGGACGAGCCTGCTTCGGTCGTCCTCCTGCGCCAAATCAGCCTTGATATAGGCGGCGTGCACCAGCTCCGACGCCAATCGCTCCCCGGTATCGGCGGAACTGCGCGAATGAAGGACGACCGCGTAACCTTCCTCGACCAACCGCCGAGCGATCGCCACGCCAATGCCGGACGTCGATCCGGTCACAAGCGCAACGGGACGCTCGGTGTCCACGCCCATCGTTTCCTTCCGCAGCTGCCCTCAGCCGATCCCGTATTTCTTGGCCCAGCCGAGACCGGCGACGGTGTCGCCTTTCGGCCGATACTCGCAGCCGATCCAGCCGTCGTAGCCGATCTCGTCGAGCAGATCGAAGAGGAACGGGTAGTTGATCTCGCCGACATCGGGCTCGTGACGGCCGGGCGTGCCGGCGATCTGGATGTGCGGATACATGCCGGCGAGGTCGCGGATCGTCGGCGCCAGGTCGCCGCGCATGATCTGCGCGTGATAGAGGTCGAGCTGCAGGCGCACATTGGGCCGGTCGACCGCGGTGATAATCGGCATCGCCTGCGCGGTGGTGTTGAGGTAATAGCCCGGGATGTCGCGCGTGTTGATCGGCTCGATGATCGCGGTCACCCCCTCGCGCGCGAGGCGATCGGCGGCCCAGCGCAGATTGTCGACATAGGTCGGCAGCGCCTCGAGCTTGTCGCGCTCGGCCGGCCACAGCCCGGCCATCGCGTGGATCAGCTTGCATTTGGTGGCCTGGAGATAAGGGATCGCCGTCTCGACCGCGGCCATGAAGGCCTGGCTCCGGCCAGGGATCGCCGCAAAGCCGCGCTCGCCCTTTGACCAATCGCCCGGCGGCAGGTTGAAGAGCGCCAGGGTCAGCTTGTTCTTTTCGAGCTTTTCGGCGATCGCCTCAGGCGGGAAATCATAGGGAAACAGAAACTCGACCCCCTTGAACCCGGCCTTCGCCGCGGCATCGAACCGGTCGAGGAAGTTCGGGATTTCCTGAAACATCATGCTGAGATTGGCGGCAAATTTGGGCATGCAGGCTGCTCCTTGAGGGCTGCTCCACTCTTTCTCCACCAGCCGCCAAACACAAGTCTGCTACGCGAGACGAATTTTAATAAAATCCCCTGTAAAATAACGGGCCACGGTCGTTTATGAAAAATTCCACTCACACTAATATTACCGGCAACCGCCAAGCACGTTACCCGGCGGGGGACGCCGATGAAAAGTATCCGACTTGGCCTGATGACGATTGCCGCGTGCGCGGTATTGCTGTTGCTGGCCAGCGCCACGGTGGTGTTTGGCGTCCAGCGGATCAATGATTTGGCGTCACGACAAGAATATGTCGGCGATAAACTATTCGGCGTACGCCAAGTCTACGAGACGCTGCAGGGCATGGAAAGCAGCCAGCGCGGCTTTCTGCTCACCGGCGATACCTCCTACCTCGCTCCCTATCTGCACGACAGCGACCAGCTGGGAGGCATCGTCGCGAGGTTCGAGCAGCTCTTCCAGGACGATAGCGACTCCGCAGCGACGGTCGCCGAGATCGTCACCTTAACTCACGAAAAACAGGCTGAGCTGACCCAAACCGTCGACCTCACCCGCAAGGGGCAACTCGACGCGGCCTTGCAAATCGTGCGCGGAAATCGCGGGAAGACGATCATGGAGCAGCTCGACAGCAAGCTGCTCTCGATCGTTGCCCAGCAGCGCGCGGTCAGAACGGGATATCTTGAGCAGTCGCGACGAACGCTCCGGCAGTTGTACTTGCTCGCCGCCGCGGTCGGCGTCTTGATTCTCGTGCTTGTCGCCGTCGCCATCCGCACGCTCTCGATATCGATCGCCCGGCTCGACGACGCGCAAAAGGCGGAAGAATACAACGCGATGCACGATCAGCTGACCGGGCTGCCCAACCGGCGCTATCTGACGGAATGGCTTGGGACCGCGCTCGCCGGCGCGCAACGCGCCGGGCGCGAATTGCACCTGCTCTATTTCGATCTCGACGGCTTCAAGGCGGTCAACGACCGGCTCGGACACGAGGCGGGCGACCACGTCTTGCAGGTGACGGCCGGGAGGTTACGGAGCACCTTGCGCGGCTCGGATTTTGTCGCCCGCATCGGCGGTGACGAGTTTGTCGCCGCGCTGCCGGACACGGGAGAGCCGCCGAGCATCGCCGCGCTGATCGAACGCCTCGAAATCGCGCTCAATGCCGCACCATTGCCCGAACTCGAAGACGGCGCGGTCTCGGCCAGTATCGGCGCGGCGTCATTCCCGAAAGACGGAGACAGCGTGGCGGCGCTGCTCGCGGCGGCCGACCACGCGATGTACGAGCTAAAACAGCGGCGCCGCGCGGGTCGTCCGAACCTGGACGCCGTGGCAGCGGTCACGGCGGTGCAGCCCCGGCAGCTCGCCTGAGTTTGCCCCACGTAAAAAGGGCGGGCCAAAGCCCGCCCTTTCACATCTCGATCCCGGCTTTCGCCGGGATAGCGCTGCGCGCTACTTAGCCGCGTCGGCCAGCACCGGCTGGCGCGCCGCGTTGAGCACCGCCGCGGCTTCCTTCTCGACCCGCGTGCCCTTGAAGAAGTCAGGGTTCTGCGTGCCCCACAGGTTGACCGCGTTGGTGAAGACGAAGTCGCGGAAATTGGCTTCCGTGATGACGCCGTCCTCAACCAGCTCGTAGGCTTCCGCCAGCGGCTCGCGCATGTCGATCACATCGAAATGCCCGATGTCGGAGCTGTAGATCGCGTTGAGCTGCGCGTTGAACGGATTGAGCTTGAGGAACGCCGTCGCGTTCATCCGGTCGTCCGCCTCGCAGCCGAAATAGTACGGCGTCGCGTAGAGGTCGATCCAGTCCTGCTTCTGGGTGAGTTTGCAGGCGGAGAAATCGTCGAGATCGTCGATCCCGCCGGTCATCCACAGATCGGGGTCGGGATAGCCGTCGCGCGCCTTCAGCGCCTCGGCATGCTCCTGGTAGCCGTACTTCTCGACCATCTCCATCAGGAGCTTGCGGTCGAGCTTGTCGGGCTTCATGTTTTCGAGCGCCCTAATGTTGCGCCGCTCCCAATGCTCCATCAAATCGCCCCACAACTGAGCGCCCCAGCCGACGCCGCCTTCGAGGAACGCGAAGCGCAGCTGCGGGAACCTCCGGGTCACGCCGCCGAGGAAGATGCCCTTGGCCGCGGCGTGGCCGGCATCGGCGAAATGGCCGATATGGTTGTAGGTGAAGTTGGTCGGCGAGTTGCGCAGCGCCTGGTTGCTGCCGGCCGAATGGAAGGTCGGCGCGATCTTGACGTCGACGCATTTCTGCCAGACCGGGTCGTAGTCGTAGATGCTGTCGATGCCGAACACCTCGTACCAGACGCCGAGCCGGTCGGCGTCGGCGTTCTGACCCTTGTGGATCGACTCGGTCTGGCGCGGCATCGCGCTGCCGAACATGCCGACCTTGGAGCCAAGCTCCTTGGTGACGAATTCGAGCTCGTCGATCGCTTCGTCCGGCGTGTGCATCGGGATGATCGCGGCCGGGGTCATCCGGTCCTTGAGGTCCTTGAAATAGCCGGCTGAGACGATGTTGTAGGCGCGGATCACCGCGCGGCGGGTCGCATCGTCCTTGATGCGCGGCAGCCGAAGGCCGGCGGTCGGATAGATGATCGCGAAATCCGAGCCGATCTCATCGAGCCGGTCGTAGAGCAGATGCGGCAGCATCGCCGTCGCGCGGTCATAGGTGTTGCCGGTCTGACGCGTCCAGAAGCCCGGCATCGACACCCGGCGCCGGCGGCGCTCCTCGACGGAGAGCAGCAGCGAGTCACGCGTCACCGCCATCGCAGCGAGGAAACCGTCGGCCGCGAGATCGCCGCCGACCTTGCGCATCTGCTCGGCGAACACGGGGTCGTATTCGACCCAGTGGCCATCGCCGTCGATGATCGGATGGTTGAGCTTGGCGCGAATTTCCGCCGGAGTGTGTTGACCGTGACCGCTCATGGGGTTCCTCCGCTGTGTGGACGGGACAGGCTTTCCACGCGGCCGACCTTTTTGAGCGCGCTTCTTTACATGGCGCGGCCAGCCAAAAACTCAGAGCGTCAGCTTGCGCCGGTTAGGCGCGCGCGGTCATGCGTTTTGCGCAAGCCCGTTATGACGATCCCCGCGACCCCTACTCGGCGGGCGCCGTCGCCGCGTTCCACAACTCTGGCCGCAACTCTTCCTGACGGTCGGGGAACGCTAGCGCGCAGAGCAAGGTGACGACGCCAAGCGCAGCCATCATCAAGGTCGCCGTGGTGAGACTGCCGCTGCGCTCGTGCAGCCACGCGACCATCGGCGCGGCGCCGGCCGCGCCGATAAACCCAACAAAAAAGCGGATCGAATACATCCGCGTCCTGAGCGCCGGCGAGATGTACCGCGCGGTCATCGTCTCGTTGATCGTGACTTGGCCAAAAATCGCCGCCGCGACCACCGCCGCGAACGGCAGCACCAGCCAGCCCTGGACGTAGCTCACCGCGACAAGCCCCGGCACCAGCAACGCGCTGACCGGCAGGAAGATACGCTTCAGCGTCGTGCGGTCGATCAGACGGCCAACGGTGAATTGCGTCGCCGCGCCGCACAGCATCGTCAAGAAGGCGGCCACGCCGACCAGCGGCAAGAGATGCGGGTCGCCGCCGAGCCGTTCCTCGATCAGCTTGGGCAGGAGGATCGTGAAAGCGTTGAAGACCAGGCCGCTGACCACCGCGATGGCGAGCAGCACGATCACCGCGCGCCGCACCAGATGACGCGGGATGTCGGGAAAACTTTGTGCCGCACGCTTTGCCGCCGCCTCGGGCGCGGGCTGGCGTAGCCACAAGAAGCCCAGCGCGACGCAGACGATCCCCGGCACCATAAACGCCGCGCGCCAGCTAGCGATATCGGCGAGGAAAGCGGTGACGACCGGCGCTAATCCGACCCCGATATTGCCAAAGACGCCGTTGATGCCAATCGCCCGGCCGGGCTTGTCGCCGGCGGCATCGACCAGCATCGCCGTGCCCACCGGGTGATAGATCGCCGCGAAGAACCCGGTCGCGCCGATCGCCACGGCGAGCGCTAGGGGCGAGTTGCAAAACCCCGTCGCGACCATCGACAGGCCGGTGCCGATGAAGAACAGCGTCATCAGCGCAGGACGGCCGACACGCTGGGCGAGCCAGCCCTGCGGCAAGGCAAAGGCGCCATAGAGTATGAACCCGCCGGTCGCGAGCGCGAGGATCGGCCCGTAGGCGTCGCCAAAGCGGCCGCCGGGCGCGGCCATCGCCAGCACCGCCGTCGGCAGCACGAGCAACGAGTAATGGGTGAAGGTGTGGGCGGTGTTGATAAAGGCGATCTGGCGCGTGTTCGGGTTCATCCGACAATCCCGGTGGTGGTCTCGCTCTGCAGATTCAATGTAAGCTGTCCCCTAACCGACGTATGGCCAAGTTATGTCGCTGGAAAGACAGCCCGCCGATATTGCCCGGTTGCAGCCGTTCGAGCAGGCGCCGCGGCCGCTGGTCGGTTACGCCCAGGACTACGACGTCGATCATGAGACTGGCTGGCACAGCCATCCGCGCGCGCAACTGCTGCACGCGGTCACCGGCGTGTTGCGGATCACGACCGAGACTTCGCTGTTCATCGTGCCGCCGGGCACAGGATTGTGGATCCCGGCGCATACCCGGCACGACTCGCGCATGCCGAAAGGCCTGGCGATGCGCGGCCTGTTCCTGCGCGAGGACGCCGCGCGTGCCGGCCCCGGCGAAGTCACCGTCGTGGCGATCTCGCCGCTGTTGCGCGAGCTGATCCTCGCCGCCTGCGAGCAGCCGGTGATGTGGGACGAGAATGGCCCGGTGCGGCATGTCGTGGCGCTGGCGCTGCACGAGATCGGCCGTGCCGCGGCGCGGCCGATCGCGGTGCCGGCCTGCCGCGACCGGCGGCTGCGGCACGTTACCGAAGCGCTGCTCGCCGATCCGGCCGACCCGCGCGGTCTCGACGCGTTCGCCGAGATGGCGGGCGCGTCGGCGCGGACGCTGGCGCGGCTGTTCCGCCGCGAGACCGGCATGAGCTTTCAGGTATGGCGGCGGCAATTGCGGCTGACCGAGGGTTTGGCGGCGCTGGCGCAGGGCGAGGCGCCGGCACGAGTCGCCGCCTCGGTCGGCTATAGCAGCGGCTCCGCATTCGGCGACGCGTTTCGCGCGGTGTTCGGCACCACGCCCGGCCGGTCGCGACGCCCGTGCCCATGAAATTTCCTAGAGCGATGGAGCGGCAGGTCACCGCTCAATCGCCGTGTGAGGGGGGACAATGTCGATAACGCGTGGGGCAAGGTGTCTTCTTTTCGCGGCGATGGTTCTCGCCAATCCAGCATTCGCTCAGGACAAATCGGCCGCTATTGCCGGCCTGCCCGCTCCAGCGGACTGGGTGCAGGAGCTGAAGCGTGACATTCTGCCGTTCTGGGAGACGCCGGTCGCATTGGGTAATCCGGTGGGCAGTTTCCCGACCTTCCGCTGCAATGACGGGTCGCTAGCCAACCCGCAAGCACCATGCGCCGAGTTCACCGCCGCGCCCGATTGGATCCGCAGCGCGGTCGGCCGGCAATACGTCAGGATGATCTCACGGCAAGTCTATCTTTACAGCGTCGCTTATCACCTCACCGGTGACCCGAAATACCTGTTATGGGCGCGCGCCGGGGTTCGCTACATCCTCGATAACGCGGTGAACAAGACGACCGGCGACGTCGTCTCCTACTGGTCGGACGGCAAACCCGTCGTCGACCCGGACGACCAGACCAGCCAGGACCTCGCCTATTCGCTGGTCGGACTATCCTTCTACTACTACCTGACGCGCGATCCGGAACTGCTGCCACCGATGCTGCGGATCGAAAGCTTTATCCGGCAGCGCTATTTCGACCCGAAATTGGGGCTGTACCGCCAGGCGCTGAAGGGCTGGGAGGCCGACCGCACCGAGCTTGTATCGCAGCTCGACCAAGCCAATGCGTACATGCTGTTGCTAACGCCGCTGTTGCCGCCGGCGGAGCAGAAAAGCTGGCGTAGTGAGCTTGCGCAGATCGCGCAGATCATGCGCGGCCGGTTTTACGACCCCGGCTCGGCGATGTTCCTTGGCCTGCTCGACCCGAAAGCCAAGCCCGGCGATTGCGTGTTTAGCCACGACGACACCGATTTCGGCCACACGATCAAAACCTATTGGATGCTCTATTTCACCGGCCGCGTGCTGCACGACGACGCGCTGGTCAAATTCACCACCGACAAGGCGCCGGGTGTCCTCGGGCGCGCGTTCTTGCCGGCGACAGGATCATGGGCGACGCAGCCGACTTGCAGCGCCGCGCCGAACGACATCAACCGCACGAGCACCTGGTGGATGGCGGCTGAGCTCGACCAGGCGGCGCTGACCTTCGGGATCGCCAAGCCCGATTTGTTGGCTTACATCCCGAAAACCAATGATTTCTGGCTCAAGCACATGGTCGACCCGCGCCATGGCGAGGTCTGGGACGAAGTGGCCTTGCCCGATTTCACGCCTCGTCTGCCCAAGGTGCATCTATGGAAGAACGGCTTCCACACCGCGGAGCGGGCGCTGATCGGGTACATCACCACGAGCGCCATACGCGATGAACCGGCCGTGCTCTATTACGCCTTCCAAGGCTGCAAATTACCGACTGACCTACGGCCCTATTACTACGACGGACATGTCGCATCGCATGCCGAGACGCCGCTGTCGGACATGCAGGGCTTCTGCCAGGCCAAAGTGACCTTCACCGGGATTCACTGAGGCTCCGCTCATTTGCGGCTGGGGCACCGGACGGTTACTCTCGGCGGGGCGGGTTTTCGAGAGGGCCGAATGAGCGTGGTGCTAGGAGCGATCGCCGACGATTTCACCGGCGCCACCGATCTCTGTAACACGCTCGTGCGGCGCGGTATGAAAACCGTCCAGTTGATCGACGTGCCCGGCGGCAACGCTCCTGCCCCAGATGCCGAGGCGGTGGTGATCGCCCTGAAGAGCCGCACCATCCCGGTCGGCGACGCCATCGCGCAGAGCCTCAAGGCGCTCGCCTGGTTGAAGCAGGCGGGAGCGCGGCAGATCATCTTCAAATACTGCTCGACGTTCGACTCGACCGACGACGGCAATATCGGACCGGTCGCCGAAGCGCTGCTCGACGGGCTCGGTTCGGATTTCACGCTGTTCTGTCCCGCCTTCCCGACGCTGGGCCGGTCAATTTTCAAGGGCTATCTCTTTGTCGGCGATGTGCTCCTGTCGGAGTCGGGGATGAAGGATCATCCGCTGACCCCGATGCGCGACCCCTCGCTGGTGCGCGTGCTGCAACGCCAATCAAAGGGCAAGGTTGGGCTCGTGCCGCACGCGACCGTGGCCAAAGGCGCGCCAGCGATCGCCGAAGCCTTTGCCGTGCTGAAGCGCGACGGCTATCGCCATGCGATCGTCGATGCGATCGCCGACCATGATCTCGAGGCGATTGGCGGGGCGGCGGCGGATTTCGCGCTGATCACCGGGGGCTCGGGGATCGCACTCGGGCTGCCCGAGAATTACCGCCGCGCCAGTCTCATCGGCGATGGCGGCGACGCCGACCTGCTGCCGAAGATCGGCGGCAAGGCGGCAGTGCTGTCGGGCTCGTGCAGCCAGGCGACCTTGGCGCAGCTCGCGCACATGAAAGAGCGCGCGCCAGTCTTCCAGATCGACCCGCTGGCCGCGGATGGACGCAAGATCGCCGATGAGGCACTCGCCTGGGCCAGCGACAAGCTCGGCGACGCGCCGATCGTCATCGCCGCGACCGCGCCTCCCGAACAAGTCGCCGAAGTGCAGGCGAAGCTCGGCCGCGAGGCGGCCGGGACGCTGATCGAGGGCATCATGGCCGAGATCGCGCGCGGCCTCGTCGAGCGCGGCGTGCGGCGGCTGGTCGTCGCCGGCGGCGAGACCGCGGGAGCGGTCGTCCAGGCGCTCGGGGTCACCGGCCTCAGGATCGGCCGGCAGATCGACCCCGGCGTGCCATGGACGGTCAGCCTTGGCGAGCCGGCCCTGGCGCTGGCGCTCAAATCCGGCAATTTCGGCGCGCCCGACTTCTTCCTGCGCGCCTTCACGGCGTTCGAGGAGATCACGCAATGAGCGATGCCAAGGCCCGCGAGGCGATCTGCGCGCTCGGCGCCTCGATCTTCGAACGCGGCCTCACCGCCGGTTCCTCGGGCAATATCAGCGTGCGGGTCGACGATGGTTGGCTGATGACGCCGACCAACGCCTCGCTTGGCCGGCTCGACCCGGCGCGGCTCTCGAAGCTCGACGATGCCGGGAAGCTGGTCGGCGGCGACGCGCCGACCAAGGAAAGCTTTCTGCACCGCGTCATGTACGAGGAGCGCAACGACACCGGCGCGGTCGTGCATCTGCATTCGACGCATTCGGTCGCGGTGTCGTGCCTCGCCGAGGTTGACCCGCATGATGTGCTGCCGCCGATCACCGCCTACTACGTGATGCGCGTCGGGAAGCTGCCGCTGGTGCCCTATTACAAACCGGGCGACATGGCGCTCGCCGAGGCGGTGCGCGGCTTCGCGTCAAAGCACCACGCGGTGCTGCTCGCCAATCACGGACCGGTGGTGGCGGGGTCGAACCTCGACGCGGCGGTCAACGCAGTCGAAGAGCTCGAAGAGACCGCAAAGCTCTATCTGATGCTGCGCGGCGCCAAGACGCGCTTCCTGACCCCAGCGCAGGTCACCGAATTGCTCGGCTGAGCCTTGCCGCGCGCGGCCGCCAGCCGATAGATTGCTTCAGAGAACAGAACGGCCCGCACGGCCGGCCACAGGGGGATGCCCGGATGACAACGAACCTTGGCACGCGGCGTCTCGCCGCCATGCTTGGCGCTCTGGCGCTGCTGATCGCTGCCTCGGCCGCCCGCGCGGATGACAAGCCGCCCATCACGATCGGCTTCAGCATCGAGCAGACCGGCGGTCTTTCCGCGGTCGGCAAGACGGGGCTTCTGGCCTTCCAGATCTGGGCCGACAACGTCAACAAGAAAGGCGGGCTGCTCGGCCGGCAGGTCAAGCTCGTCTTTTACGACGACCAGTCGAACCCGGCCAATGTGCCCGGCATCTATACAAAGCTCCTCGACGTCGACAAAGTCGACCTCGTCGTCTCCAGCTACGCCACCAACCTCGTCGCGCCGGCGATGCCGATCGTGATGCAGAAGAACCGGCTGTTCTTCGGCTTGTTCGCGCTCGCCATCAATGTCGAGTTCCACTACCCGAAATACTTCTCGATGCTGGTGTTCGGCCCTGACCCCAAGCCGACCTTCTCGAAAGGCTTTTTCGAGCTAGCGATGGCGCAAAACCCAAAGCCGAAGACCGTCGCCCTGGTCACCGCCGATGCCGAGTTCGGCCGCAATGCGCTCGACGGCGCACGCGACAACGTCAAGGCGGCCGGACTGCAGATCGTCTACGACAAGGCGTACCCGCCCACAACCGTCGACTACACGCCGATCGTGCGCGCGGTGCAGGCCACCAATCCAGACGTGGTCTATGTCGCCTCCTACCCGCCCGACACCGTCGGCATCCTGCGCGCGGTGAAGGAGATCGGCTACCAGCCGCCGATGCTCGGCGGCACGATGGTCGGCACCGCCGCCGCGGCGTTCCGCACCCAGCTCGGGCCGCTGTTGAACGGCGTGGTCGTCGGCGAGAACTGGGAGCCGGCGAAGACCATGGACTTCCCCGGCATCTGGGATTTCCTCAAGCAATACCAACCGCTCGCCAAGGAGCAGGGCGTCGATCCGCTCGGCTATTTCCTGCCGCCTTTCGCCTATGCCGAGATGCAGGTGCTGGAAGAGGCAATCAAGCAGACCGGCGGGCTCGACGAGGACAAGCTCGCCGACTACATCCACAGCCACCCGTTCAAGACGATCGTCGGCGAGATCAGCTTCGGCGCGGACGGCGAGTGGACCAAGCCGCAAAACCTGTTCGTGCAGTATCACGGGCTGAAGACCAACGACATCGAGCAGTTCCGCGACGACTCTCACGTGTCGATCCTCTACCCGCCGCAATTCAAGACCGGCGAACTGATCGCCCCCTACGCCAAGGCTGGTGAGTAGCGAGCATCTCTGCAGCTTCCTCGAAGAACACGACGGCACGCTGACGCCGCCGCCGTAGCCCCGAGGCCGATGGCGCGAGCGGCTTGATCCGCTATGCTGCCCGCCGCACGTTTCGGGAATTGCCGATGACCTACGCCGCTCCGCTCGCCGACATGCGCCTGGTGCTCGATACGCTCGGCAACCTCTCGCCCGACGCCGCCGAGATCGCCGACGCGGTGCTCGACGAGGCCGCGAAATTCGCCGAGAACGAGCTGGCGCCGCTTAACCGCGTCGGCGACGAAGTCGGCAGCGTCCTCGAAAACGGCGTCGTGCGCACCCCTCCCGGGTTTCGCGAAGCCTATCGTACCTATATCGATGGCGGCTGGAACGGGTTCAGCGCGCCGGTCGAAGCCGGTGGCCAGGGTTTGCCGCAGGCGCTCGCGGCGCCGCTGACCGAGATGTGGAACTCGGCCTGCATGGGTTGGGCGCTGTGCCCACTGCTCAATCACGGCGCGATCGAGATGCTGAGCGCGCACGGCTCGCCCGAGCAGAAATCGCGCTATCTCGGCAAACTGGTGTCGGGCGAGTGGACCGGCACGATGAACCTGACCGAGGCGCAAGCCGGCTCCGACCTCGGCGCGCTCAGAACCCGCGCCGTGCCGGCGAGCGACCCGCGTTGGGGAGAGCATTACCGGATCACCGGGCAGAAGATCTTTATCACCTACGGCGACCACGACTTCACCGACAACACGATCCACATGGTGCTGGCGCGGTTGCCCGACGCGCCGCCGGGCAGCCGCGGCATCAGCCTGTTTCTCGTGCCGAAATTTCTGCTCGACGCCGGCGCCAAGCCCAGCCAGCGCAACGACGTCCGCACGCTGCGGCTCGAGGAAAAGCTCGGCATCCACGCCTCGCCGACCTGCGTGTTGTCGTTTGGCGAGGATGGCGGCGCGATCGGCTGGCGTATCGGCGAGGCCCATCGCGGGCTCGAAGCGATGTTCACGATGATGAACAGCGAGCGGCTGCTGGTCGGGGTGCAAGGAGTGGCGGTCGCCGAGCGCGCCTACCAGACCGCGCTCGCCTATGCCCGCACACGGGTGCAGGGCCAGCCGATCGGCATGCCGCGCGGCGGTGAGACGCCGCCGATCATCCATCACCCCGATGTGCGCCGCATGCTGCTGTCGATGCGGGCGCAGACCGAAGCAGCGCGCGCGCTCGCCTATTGCGCCGCCGCGGCGATCGATGCCGCGCATGACGACCCGAAGGCGCAACGCCGCGCCGATCTGCTGATCCCGGTGGTCAAATCCTGGTGCAGCGACAAGGGGATCGAGATCGCCTCGACCGGCATCCAGGTGCATGGCGGCATGGGCTATATCGAGGAGACCGGCGCGGCGCAGCATCTGCGCGACGCGCGGATCGCCGCGATCTACGAGGGCACCAACGGTATCCAGGCGGGCGACCTGGTCGGGCGCAAGCTCGGCCGCGACAAGGGCGAAGCGGCGCGCGAGCTCTTCGCCGAAATCGGCGCGTGCCTCGGCGATCTCACCGGCGGCTTCAGGCCGCTGCGCCAGCCGCTCGCCGACGGGCTCGCCGCACTCGAAGCGGCGACCGACTATCTGGTCGAGGCCGAGCAGGCGGTCGCCGCCGCCGGGTCCGTGCCGTATCTCAACCTGCTCGGCACGGTGATGGGCGGGCATCTGATGGCGCGGGTCGCGGTCAGCGCACGCGAGGCCGACCACCCGCTCGCCGATGCCAAGCTCGCCACCACACGGTTTTATGCGGAACACATCCTTGCCGCCGCGCCGGGTTTCCTGCCGGCGATCAAGGGCGGCGCCACGGTATTAGGGTTCGCCGCGGATCAGCTGTAAGGGCGATGTCCTTTGGCGCATCACCCCGGCGAAGGCCGGGGCCCATGCTCCCGTCGCTCGAACCGTGGTTAAACGGGTCCCGGCTTTCGCCGGGACAACACCATAGTTTGCGACAGGTTACTCCGCCGCTTGCGGCATGCGCTTGACGTCGGTCGCGTATTTGAGGTGCACCGGCGCGTTGAGCTCGAACGGGTCTTTAAGGCCCAATTCTTTGCCGATCTCGCGCATCGCCGGCATGACCTCTTGACCAAGGAGCCGGATGCAAGTGCGCGCATCAGCGTCGCTGACCGAGCCGTCATTGCCCCAAATGCCGTAGATCGACGGGCGGGTCTCTTCAAGCACGCGGCGGATTTTGGGAATGACGGTCTTTGGCGTGCCGAACAACACGCGGCCGTCGGCGACCTGCTGCTCGAAGGTCGGCCGGCCGCGTGGGTTCTCGGCCCGGCCGACCGCGAACTCGACAAAGTTGCGGCGCAGTGTCGGCGAAAAATAGCCTGACGGGTTGGCCCAGACGGGGTGCGCGAGGCCGGTGAACTCGCCCTGCATCCAGAGGAACTGGCGCGCGTTCCTCTCGGCCTTTTCTTCGCTGTCCGAAACGTGAATCTGCTGCAGGTAGCCGCGGTTTTCCGGGCCCGACTCATAGCCGGTCTCGAGCGCGACCTTGTCGTAGAGCTCCCAGATTTTCTTGGTCGCCTCGATCGAGGTGTTGAGCGCGATATAGGGATAGCGCTGCTTCGCCGCCCAGATGATCGTCTCCTGGCTCAAAACGCCGGGGATCCAGACGCGCGGATAGGGCTTTTGCAGCGGCACCGCCCACGGGTTGACCACGCGGTGCTGATAATGCGCGCCCTCCCAGCGGAACGGGCCCTGACGGCTCCACGCCGCGACGACGAGGTCGTGCGCCTCCTCGAAGCGCTCACGGTTGAAAGCCGGGTTGACGCCGGTCGCGAGCTGTTCCTGCCCGCCGCCGCGCACAAAGCCCGACACCAGCCGGCCCTTCGAGATCATGTCGATCATCGCTAGC
>Ga0210398_10001417_pt1 | contig 24806 bp, 54 predicted proteins | sample IncBWC4OmetaG_FD_161047 | JGI IMG/M metagenome (GOLD analysis project Ga0210398, IMG submission 161047) | Forest soil microbial communities from Barre Woods Harvard Forest LTER site, Petersham, Massachusetts, United States - Inc-BW-C-4-O | ecosystem: Environmental > Terrestrial > Soil >... | reverse complement strand
AGGTGACGGTGGGCGTTCCCGTCGAAGTTCCCAACGACTGCGAAGAGTTCATTATCCGCAATATTCAGTACAACGAAGTGGACGACGACACCGTGACCGGTGGAACCGCGGCGCTTCAGGTTCGCATGCCTTCGGGCTACTCGATCACGAACGGGGATTATCTTCCGGCCGACTGGACCGGACCAGTCTTTCCTCCCTTCCCCGTGTCGGGTGGCGGGCGAGTGATTCTGGATGTGGCGGACATGGACGCGACCGGTACCGGGAACATCACAACTACGGTACAATTTGATGGAGTCAAGCGAAGAAAGGTAAGCTGATATGTTGCCTCCGGCGCAGGCTGTCACCACCGACCCTTTCGTTACAGGTCCCCAGGCTCATTGCAATGCTCGGGCATATCATCGGGTCCGTGCCATCTCAGAGGATGACGCGGCCTGCGAAGATTGCGGACTGCATGGCAACCGGGCCTGGGCGGTGAAGGAACTTCGAGCGCAGGAAGACTTCCTGACGATCCTGGGCCAGGAACTCATCGAACTGGGGAACAAGGAACTCCGGCGACGGGCGCAGTTCAGGAAAGCGATGGATCGACTTGATGTTTGAGGATTATCCAGTCGGACCCTGGGCAGTGTGTTGCTGCGGTTGCATGCGCATCATGGGTAAGGACGGACGACCACAGGAACCGCAATTTGATCCCAAGAAGGGCCTGTTGGATTTGACCAGCGTTGTCTCATTTCAAACTCATGATGCTGCCGACAAAGCAGCACGATCAGCTGGCTGGCATGCAGTCGAGGGAAACCATCGCTGCCCAGACTGTCATGCCGGTGCGAAGAAAACTGCTCGAAAAGGGATGTACATAGATATCCGCCAACGGTACGCCGATGGCTCAATAGCTTTCGCCGGAGGCAATGCATAATGGCCAGCGACGTCGCGGTAGCAGCAGCGCTTCAAGGCACAACCACCCGCAAACGCGGCCCCTTCCAGTACACCCAGAGCAACCGATACCGGGCACAGTGGATCAACTTCACCCCGCCGGGTTATCGCGATGAGCCGTTCGATGTGGCATTCTCGCACACGGTCAACGCAAACGGGCAACTGTACAAAGGCTTCCCCGTCCAGCTCGATGACGACGACCCGTACATCTGGCGTGGACTCTTTTCGAACTCGCTTATCGGCGTGGGCAATGCCCTGCTCTACGATCCCTACGGGACCCCGCTGTTCAACGGCCTCGCGTACAACTTCGGCGGCTGGGGATTTGGATTTTACGCATGGCCGGTCGATCAGGAGATCTACTGCCCGCCGGGAACGGTGCTGATGCAGGACTACCAGATTGCCAACAACGGGGGAACGGTCACGGTCGAGGGATGCTTGATCGGCGTGAAGAGGCGGAAGGAATGCTAGATACTTTGCCTCCGGCGAAAGACTCCGCAGAACAGAGCGCTACGTCTTTGGGTCCCAGCCAGTTCCGGTTTTACGTTAATAATGAATGGATCGGGGACTTTTTCCCAAACGCCAGGTTTTACGGCGAGCATCCTGAAATCAAGATGGGACCCGCCGTTAGGGTAGATCTCAAAGAACGCCCCGCGATTGGCCCGAATGGCTATGTCGAATGGCTTAAGTTGGTCCCTGCTGAATTCCGCCAACGCCAGACCGAAGGCTCACCAGAGCACGCCGGAGGCAACGAATAGATGATCGAGCGCCATCAAGATTACCAGTTAAATCTAGCCACTCTACCAGTAGGGGGATTAGAGAACGTCGAACTCCAGCTCGATACCGACGCATCTTTTGCTGCCCGCCTGGTCAAACAACGCTTCACCCCCACCGCAGTGGATGGAAGCTGGTCCTACCGCTTTCGAACCGCGCGAGGGTCGCTGCAATCTTCAGACGGAGGGACCGGGGGATACCGGTTTGACGATTTCGGAAAAGGGACGCTGAAGCTGGGCAACCCGATCTACCCGGAGCTGAACTACCCCGCCGGCGGCTCCATCCTGATTGACCTGATCAACAACACCAACGCGCCGCTGACCAACATCAAGCTGCTGTTTCGCGGTTCCAAGAAATTCGCAGACGGGTCGATCGAGAACTACACCTACCCGGACAAAGCATCGCTCATCCCGTATGTCTACCCGGTCCCTGGGCAGTTTGGAAACGTGATCACGGTTGCGCAGACGCAGAACGTTCGCAACAATCAAATGCTGGTCACGACGGACGCGGACTTTGCGCTGCGTTATGCCTGGTGCGATTCCTTCGCGCTCACGGCTGAGTACTCCGCGACCTACAACCAGCTTTACTGCATGATTCGGGACCAGTGGAACAAGGCGTACTCAAACGTCCCCATTCACATCGACGACCTATTCGGTTCCTCCAACTCGGTTGCGACGGGCTCGGCCGACAATGCGGTGTACCGGCCTGGGATCTTTACCCCGGAGATCTACATCCCAGCGAACGGGCAGCTTTACTTTGACCTGTTCAGAACTGACTCTGCGGGTGGAACGGTGACGCTACAGTTTTCGTTTGGGGGAGCGAAGGTGTACCACAGGTAGATATGTTGCCTCCGGTGAAAGATTCTCGTGAACAGTCCGCGCTGTCTTTGGGTCCCCAGCATTTCGAATCTGGAGATCTTGTCGATGTTTTGAACGCGGCCACTGGAGAATGGATGCCAGCAGTAGTCGAGCGCCGCTGGGCAGAGGTGAACATTCAGTCTGGGATTCGCAGATCCAGCTATGACATCGAGGGGACCGACGCGGAGGGGCCTTTCCACGGAACCTTCGATGATCTCCATATCCGCCAACGCCAAAGTAAAGGCGCAAGAACGCCCGCCGGAGGCAAAACACCTTGATCACCCCCTTCCAACTAGACGTAGCCTGGAGAGACTATACGAACCTCTGGGCTCCTCCCGCCAATGCGCAGTTCGCGCCGATCGCGGACTCATCCTGCTACCTTCCCCGAATTCGTATGGTCCCCGACACCAGCACGCAGATCATGCCGCCCTCGGGTAAGCTTCAGTACAACTTCACCGTGGCGCCGGGCTCCATCATGTGGGCGATATGGGCGGGTCCTGCCGCGCAGCTTCCCTTCACATTTCAGCTCACCGATATCGCGATTGGGCACCGGCTCTTTCAGGAACCTTGCTCGACGCAGTGCCTACCCAACGCGAGCAACACATTCGCGAGCGGGTTCAATCCGTCGAGCTACGACTACGCGCTGCTACCGACCCCGTGGCCCATCGTGGGAGATGGTTTACTTAAGCTGGAGATCTGGGGAGCGCCCAAAGCGCGATACTTCATAATTCTTGGATTCGCGGAGGTGAACGAATGCGCGAATTGATTGCCTCCGGCGAAGATAAGCGGGAACCGACCGTGCCGGTTGCAGGTCCCGTGGAATGGCACAAGTATAAAGATACTTGGGTCGGGGTCATCACTGGCGGTCGAATCGTTTGCTTGATTGATCCAATGGAAGACATGCCTTGTCAGGCATATTCGGCACAGATGCTTACCGGGATCTTCACGACCGTCGAGGATGCCAAAAGAGAAATGGATCGGGTGATCGCGGTCGGGTTGACGGAGGAACAAAAGAGCAGAACTCCACAACCTTCCATATATAAGACTGTTTTAAAAGCTGCATTGCAAGGTCTGGAAGAGGCAGAGGACCGCCAACGCCAGCCCCAAATCACGCAGACTACGCCGGAGGCAAAACGATGATCCCAAGTCCACTCGCAATACGCAATCGAGGCATGGGAGCGGCAACCAAGAACCCCGCCACCGCTCTGATCGAATACACCCGTGGCCTCGAAGCCTCGCAAACCCCGCAAGCCGAGTGGCCCTACCAGTGGCTCTTTCCCAGCGCACACTCCGATCATGTTCTGGCCCAGGGCTCCGCGCCCACCCCGGACTACACGGGAGGCCCAGCCAGCGCGACGATTCTGCAATACCAAGTTCCCGACGCCTACCGGTTCTCTCTGCGCGGAATCGTGCTCGCGGCGAATGTCGCAAGTTGGGCACAGGGTTCCGGCGACATGTTCTTCAACCTTTCAGTGCTGTCGGGCGGCGACAGAAACGTAGACTTTCTGTTCAACGTGCTGACGGAACTGGGAAGTCTCCAGAACGGTCCGTTTCCCATCGGCGGGCGCCTGGAGTTCGAATCGCTCGATGTGCTGCAGCTCACAGTTGAAACGCTGCGCAATGTAGGGATCGGAGCGCCCAACTACGTTACCGGTATTCTGTGGGGACACATCTATCCGAATTCAGAAAACTACTGATGGTTTGCCTCCGGCGAGCGCTAGAAAGACTTCGGCGTTTCGTTGGCGGTCCCCTACGTAAAGCAACCTCCGACACATCCGCGCTCGGAGAACATCGTGGTTTGCGAGAGAAAGTCCACTTCCGCCAGTGGAACACAGGCAGGATGCAGGAAGAAATGCGGGTCCTTTACGCGAGTCTCCGCTTCCAATTGACAGGCGGCAGCGAAATCTGCGGGCCAGTTGATCTTCATATCGATCCACTCCGCGTCCGACAGATTGGGGCACATGTAACACGCGGAGTGGGGTATGTGACCAGTCCAACCTTCGGCGCGAATAACCTCGACGCACTGATGCCGACGCAGGGGAATCTCGAAAATGAGCGGATACCAGAGTTTCAACCAAGGACGGTGCTGGGCACGAATCCGGCGTGCTTCGTCCAGCGAGATTCCGATCAAATTCCGGCAGCTCACGATGCCAATGGAGCGCATCCAACGCTCCGCAACGTCCTGTTTCCACTTTCCAGAACAGAATGGGCTGAGTTTTCCGATTTCCCCGCTGATGGTCGTATAGCCGGGGAGCAAGACGGTATCGTTCCAGTACACATCGAGGCGTGCGAAGCTGGACGCTTTGACGACTGTGAGTTCCAGGCCAACTTTAGCGAGATTCGGACGAATGAAACCTTCAACGAAAGGCCATGTGCTAGAACGTTCGCGTCCCGTGTCGATCATGAACGCAAAGTCGGGCCTAGGGAGCCTCCCGGCCCCGATGAGCGCCGCTATCGCGCCGGATTGCGTCCCGCCCCCACAACTCCAGACTTCAACATTCTCCACATTGCAAGTCTAGCCGACCGTTCCTCCAAACGAAATGGGCCGTTCGTACTAGACCACGCCGGAGGCAACGGCTTGTGAGCTTCGAAGACGCATTAACAGCCTGCAAGCAGGGATCTCAGATATCCAGATCCTCTTGGATTCGAAAGCGCTGGATAACCCTCGCGGACTGCTACGGCGACGGAACGAAGTGGCTGTGCTACAGGAAAGACGGACTATCCGGAACGCGGATCTGGGTTCCTCAGCAGACGGACATACTCGCGAATGACTGGCAGACGAAGGCGGGGATTGTTCATTGATTGGCGGGGGATTCAGCGGATTTCACGTTGTTCCGACCTTTTTCAGACTTGCCGTCCGGTCGTCTATCGCTTGCCTCCCCCTAGCGTTTTATAGGGGTTATCTTGGAGGGTCCTAGCATCCTTTCGGCATGGTGCGTCCACCTTCGGAACCCAGAAACGACAGAATATCACCGGGGACCGCCAATGTCAAGTACACGGCTGACGGTGTACGCCGGAGGCAAAACATAGTACAATATCTCCCATGAAGTCTCTCGCGCGATTCTCCCTTTTCGCGTTGTTTGCTGGGGCAGCGCTGGCGCAGACCTGCCCCACAACTCCACCGACTACGCCAACGACACACCGGGCCTGCATCTCTTGGACATGGTCCCAGGGCTCGGGCAATCCGGCAACGCAGTTCAACGTGATGCGCTCGACCGTGAGCGGTGGCCCATACACCCAAGTTGGGAACGTTCCCGTGGGAACCCTCACTTTCACTGATCAGGCGAACGGGACCACCAACATTCTCACAGAAGGCACGACCTACTGCTGGGTGGTCACCGCACAAGGCCCGACGGGACTCAGCGCAAACAGCCCCGAGAAATGCGCCGCAATCCCTTTATCTGCGCCCCCGGCCCCAGGGGGAACATCGTTGCAAGTGCAGTAGGGGGGCGCGGATGTCCGAAGATACCAACAAAGAAACCTCAGCCCCGCAAGTGACGCTCACGGACAGCGAACGCGAACGACTGCGCCACTTCTTCGCGAACTACACCCCGCCTGGGCCAGATCCCCAGCCAGAGCTGGTCTACACACCCGACGCGAACCTGCACGGAAAGAAATGCTGGTCCTACCGCGAAGGGATTGAGCGTGGGTTGACGCTGGAGCCGAATCTGTAAAGCCGTTACCTCCGGCGGATGTTTGAGGGACCCGCACACTCGTTCTTAGGACTTGTACCAGTGTGGATATCGCTCGTGCAGCAACTCTTCGAACACTTCAAGGTAACCGCAAACTGAATAGCCCATGTCCCGATAAAACTTGCGAATTCCCATTGCGAATGGATCAAGCGGATCATCGGCATCCTCCGCGCGCTTCACAAAGACCGCGAGACCATTCAAGTCGGTCATGTCCGCGAGGGCGCGAATAAACGGGTCGCCCTTAAATCTGAGTGTCCCGCGTCCATCAATTTCAAGCGGGTGATCCTCAGCATCCGGTCCGCAATCGTGGACCATTTCAATATCTCTGGCTGCGAGTTCGACCTGCTTTCCGGCCTTGACCGCGTATCGCGTATAAGTTGCCATGGTGCAAGTCTAACCGACCGTTCCTCTAAACGAAATGGGCCGTTGGTACTAGAGTACGCCGGAGGCAACCTAAGGCCCTTGCACTAGAAACCAATTCAGTGTATCCTCTTAGGCAAATGTCAACCAACCCTACTCCACTCCCCAGCCAGACGCCAGCTAACGCCCCGTGGCGAGCCGATCCTTCCCAGCCATGGGCGCGCGACGTGAACGCAGCCGTCAAGTTCGACCAGCGCATGCCTGCCGCTGCCCTGTTGAATCAAGCCATTGTGGGCTATCCGGGCGATCCGGACGTGGGAACGCAACTGCCTGGCACCACCATCAATTACGTGGATGCCACGCAGATCCAGATCGCGATTTCGTTCTACTACTCGGAGAGCGGGACGGTTCCTCCGTCCGACATGCAGGCCCTGCTGGTGGCCAATGCCGGGCCGTTCGTGGAGTGGAACTACAGCTACACGCAGTTTGGATTGCCCGGTATTCTGACCGGTGGAGCATCGGCGTAATCCCATGAGCTTTCTGTCCATCCTCAAAACCATCGGCGAAGATGCGCTCAAGATCGAGCCCGTTGCGGCCGCAGCAGTGTCTTTCATCAATCCCACGCTCGCGAACCTAATGAACGGGATCTCTGGCAAGATCCAGACTGCGGTTACCAACGCTGAGCTGACCGTTACCCAAGCCAAATCGGGCGGGGTCAAATCCGCGACCGTGGTGTCCGACTTCGAGAGCGGCCTGGACATCGCCCAGGAAGTGCTGAGCGCGGAGGGCAAGGCGATCACCTACGACCCGGTGCAGCTTCAGACCGCGATCAACAACTACGTGGCCGCATTCAACGCCACCGCGGCGCTCAAGGCATCGTTCAAGATCGTCCCGCTCTCCGCTACCGCGACGCCGCCGGCCGCAAGCTAATGCACGACGCGCTCGGGTTTATCGGTTCGCATGCTCTGACGTTTCTATCGGGCAGCACCGCGATGGGAATTGTGGCGCACGCCGTGAACACATTCCCCCAGCCCAAGAGCGCGTTCTGGTCCTGGGTGCTGGGAACGATCCAGTATGCAGTGGGCCAGCGTACGCAGGCCGCGGTCACGAAGAGCACACCGCCGACCGCATAAATGCTCCCCTCCAGCACATCGAAGGTCATGACCATGCAGGCGGTCATCGAGTGCGCCTGGCGGGCGGGATTCCCCATCAAGTACGGCGCCACAATGGGTGCGATTGCGAAGCGGGAGAGCGGACTGGACCCCACCGTTCACAACGGGAATGCGCAAACCGGCGACGATTCATGGGGTTTGTGGCAGATAAATTGGCTTGTTCCGCAGGTCAAAGCCTTGCTCACCGCCCACGGAATCACGGAGCCAGTCCAACTCCTGGACCCGGACACCAACGCAAAGGCCGCGTTTCTACTGTGGGGCGGGAAGCTGGAAAACCTCAACACCGCTTGGTACATCAATCGAGTTGGGATCTATCAGACGCGGTACGAGTCGCACCTACCCGAAGCACAGGCCGCAGCGCTGGCGTCATCGTTCGGGAACTGATTCGAGCCCCTTCCATTTCCGCCATCGTTCAACAAAGTAAGCCTTGGCCGAGGCGGTCTCGATCTTCGCAAGGCATCCTGTAGTGATTTGGTCGAACACCTCCGTGATGTCGTCCCAGAGCGACTCGCAAAGGAATCCCTGACCGCACCGCAGCCCGTCGCGAATGTTGACGCAATCCATGCACGTTCGATAAGTGTAGAAGTCTCCTTCGTACTTCATCACGCTCTTTTCGTATGGCTTGCCCTTGGGCACTTCGCGCTTGCACTCGCAGCACAGAAACGGTTTGCGGCATGCCTTGACGATATCGGTATTCGACCACTCGGGCGCGTCATAATCACTGGTTCCGATGCACACCCCGCAATCGCTCATGCCGCCTCCCTGACCCACGCGCGCTCATTCTCATACCGCTCGTTGAGTTCCTCGATCACCTTCACCCGGTCGATCCCGAACCGCCGCCAGAATTCCTTGCCCAGCGTGTGAATCGACTGGGAGCTGTTGCGGTCGTGGTGTCTCCAGCACAGCGGGATTGCGGTTCTGTCGTTTGCTTTCTGGGCGAGTCCCCGCTGGCCGGCGTGGTGCGCATAGCTGCGGTTGAACTGGGCGACGTGCTGCGATTCGCAGACTACGCACTGCTGGGAGCAGATCCAGGATAGGTATGCGAAGTCTCTGGGACGGTCGCGGTACCGCATCTTATTCGCCTCCGGCGTGTTGTGTGGCTTCGGGCGGTTGTTCGTTGGCGGTCCCCGGAAATTGACGGACTCTCAGGTCCTCCCGCCACTCTTCCATGTCCCCGCCCTTGCCGTCCTTCAATTTCAGGTACAGGTTTCCATCAGTCGATCGGTGATGAATCTGCTTGTGGTAGGAGTGCCCGACGAATGCGCGCGCGCCGAGTTGCTTAATGAAGCACGCCACACCGGCAGTTTTGCACTGGGCGATGATGTCCCGCGCCCAGGCAATATCGAATGGTCGCGCGCCGGGGCCGCTCTCGCCGCCTACAATTACCCAATCTATTCCCGGCTGATATCGTGGCTCCTCCCATGGGCGCAGGAGATTTACCATCGGGCCTCCATTCCGGGGCCGTCCCCGTCCAACATATCGCCAGAGATCCACTGGCCCGAGCGCGGGCTCGTAGCTGATGAACCGCACAGCAGCAGGAGTACTCAGCAGTAGCGGAATTCGGTCATCGGCGGTTTTCTGATCTTCCACAGAGACGCCCAGCCACACATTTGGAAGCGGCCAACGCCCATCCACATTTGCGTGGCACCACCCAAACGTGCCCGCTGCATCATCCACGTAATCTTGCCTGACACGCTTGTCATTCTCATACTGGAACCATTGCAACATTCTCCACGGTCGTTTCGTCAACACTTGGAACGTGTGTTGTGGGCTCTGCGACATGACCGCGAATACGCGATCAATTTCTTCATCCAGAAGCGCCTCGTGGAATAAGTCACTCATGGAATTCACGAACACGCGCTGTGGTTTCTTCCATGACAGCGGGTCCGTGAGGTGCGATTCCACCAGTTCGACCTTGCCTGTCCACTGCGGGCCTATCCCCGTCTGGATTCTGACGAAGCCATCGAAGGGACGATGGGGGCCGCTGAATCGTGCGGCTTGACGCTCCGCGTAGCAGTGTCGGCACCCCTCCGAAACACGCGAACACCCGCGCACCGGGTTCCAAGTCTTATCCGTCCATTGAATTGAGGTGTCGCCCAAGGGCCTGCTCCTGCAAACGCCAGCCACGCGGCGCAAAACTGCTTCACCGGAGGCAACCCAAGATTATCACCCCGCAGCAGCCAATCCAATGGTACTTTAGTACCTGAACACCCAAGGACTTCACAAATTTATCGTTTTGCTGTATTATCCTTTCCATGCCGAGAACCCCAGCGGGGAACCGCTATTTGACATCCCGCAAAAAAGCACCGCGACCGCCAAGGATCACCAGAACAGCCATGCCCATGCTCACCGCAGAAGACTACTTCGCCCGCCGCGAAGAGAGAATCCAGCACGACAAACAGACCGCGTTCGACCGGCTGAAAGATAACCCCGCCCAGCCGGAGATCCTCAACACAGCAGCCATCGAGGCATCGGAGATCTACCAGAAGGGCGCGCTCGCGCAAGACCGCGCGAACTTGAAACGGGATCTACCAAACCTAAGCGTCAACCAGTGGGTGTGCTGGATCATGCTGCTCCCCGCCGGCCCTACGCGGAGTCGGGATCTCACTGTGAGCATGTCCGGCTATGTGCTGGCGGTTGATATGAACCGAGGCCACGCAACGGTGAAGATCCAGTGCAACCCGGAAGGCATCGACGAATACGAGTACGGCAAAGACGTTGTAGTCCCGATGTCCGCGATCACGCAGGTGATGAACCCGCAGCCCGTGGTGCAAGGCGGGCCAGTGTTCGAAGAGGCCAAAGGTCCCGCATTTGGGAAGGGCAAAGCGGGTGAGTTTGTGAAGGGGGGAATCTGATGCAGGAAGTTCGGATTCGCTTCCTCAAGCCGTGGGGGCATCCCACGCGAGATCTGATCTGCGGGACCGGAGATGTAGCGAAGGTTTCCCAGTGGATTGCCAACAACCTGATCAACTCGGGCTATGCGGAGCCGTATGAAGCGCCGGGTACCGCCAACGCAACTAGCGCGGCCCAGACTGTCGCGCCGGAGGCAACGAAGTGAAGCTTTGGCTCGCAACCTTCCTCACCATGACCATCTCGGCGATGAATCTCACCATCGCGTTCTTCGCCGCCGAGCGGCCGGAAACTCAGCAGACCGCGTTTGTGTTTCTGTTCGCGACAGTGATAACTCTGTCCATCATGCTGGTGCTCGCGACTGTGCGCGATTCGAAGCGGCTCACGGTGGACCGTTCTTTTCCGTTTCCCCTGATAACGCTGGGGACCGCCAACGCCAGCTCCACATCCCACAACCCTACGCCGGAGGCAAAACAATGACCAGCTTCACCCTCAACGCCCTTACCCAGGACACATTCGACAAACTACTGTCGGAGATGCGCAACCAAGGAACCGCGATCGGAGACCCCAGCACAGCCCCAGGCAACTGCGTGCAATACCTGATCGAAGGCCCCACCCCGCTGGGCAACGTCAAAGCCACGGTGCTCTACTACCCTGGCGCCCAGATGGCAACGGTGAATATCCTGAACAAGCCGATGTTTGTGCCAGCCTCCGCGATTGAGCAGAAGGTGCGGGACGCGGTCGCGATCGCACGGGGCTAGCCGTGGCAGGGGCAGGTACACTTGAACACGAGCTTTTGCGACGGGTCCTCGTGGTAGCCAGCCTCGCACGCTGGGCAGACTGAGCTGCTGTAGTCGATTGGGCCTAAGTGCCAGTCTGTTGGCTGCTGTTTTTCCGTGGTGTTCATGGTTTGCCTCCGGCGGGCGCTTCAGAGACTTCCCCTCGACGTTGGCGGATCTGAATTTCGATCTTCGTTTCGAAGTTCCCCCCGAATCCGATATGGGTGGCCGCTCCGAATGTTTCCATGAAGCACCACATTTGCATCTCGATCCAGTCCTCTCCCCGCCAACCCCTGACCAGTGAGTCCAAAACAGTCTCGACGTTTTCATGCCCAAGACTGGCCAGCCACGCAAACTTTTCGCGGAGCATCTGCCGACCCTTGGCCGTGATCTTGAACCGGATGTATTCGTTCACGTTGAAGGGGACCCATTCCTGGGGACCGCCCACGTCAACCGCGCGTCCCTCGCTGTTCGCCGGAGGTAAAGACATCACGCAAACCTCCCGTAAGAGCTTCCAGCCACAATCTCATCAGCAGACAGGGACGGAGCAGCCGGAGCAGGCTTATTAGCTGCGCTTATGGCATCCTGGGAGTAATCCAATAACCAGGAAGGCTTCTTTGGCCTGGCGGTCTTTTTGGCGGCCTTGCGGCTCACAGAAACGCCGCGTACGGCGTCCACCGCATCAGCCACCCAGTATAGCCACCCGCCCACCTTCCGCGCAAACAGCAACGCGGGAACAAGGACGGCAAGTGCTCCTGCGACCAGACAGGCCCGCGAGTCGCCGCCCAGGCAGAATATCGCGATGGCGGGTACCAGGGAGCCGGAGATGAAAGCAAGGGCCATGCGGTTCATAGTTTGCCTCCGGCGTGCGGTTTGGCTTCGGTCGGTTGTTCCTTGTCGGTCCCCAAAGCTGCATGGGCCTTCCCAGCCGCTATTAACGTGCGAAATGATCCAAGACGGGCACAGTCATCAGAATAGAGAACGTATCGAATCCCTGTCCCGAAGTCCCTTTCGATAAAGGACCCGTCTGAATGGTCCCAATGATACTGATCGCCCCGCGCCTTCCACAATGGCATGGATTCGAGTGCTTTTGCTTCGTTCATCGGCCTGCTCCTCCAAACGGCGCGAGCGCGGCTTCCTCAGGCTTCGCCGGAGGCGACATACCAACAATTCGATCAACAAGAGCTTTGTGCTTCCTCACCTTGAGCTGCTGGTACTCCCAGACAACCCAAGACACCAGCACAACAGCCAGCGCAACGTATTTCATTTGAAAGCCTCCATCAGGTATTTCGTGTAGGACTCAACCGCCGCGCCGCCGTAGCCCAAAACAATCAGCCGGAACCAGCCGTTGGCGATCAGCAGCGTAATGTTTCGTCGTTCCACGGTTCCAACTATGAGCCCGGAACTTGGATGTTTCAATGGGCCAGATACCTTAAAAATTTACTTAGCCGTTGCCTCCGGCGAAGCGCTTAGGGCCTCGTGGGTTTCGTTGGCGGTCCCCAGTTTTTATCTTGTCGAAGTACGCCCGACACAATTTACACGGGCAGTGCGAATCCAGCATGTAGGGCGGGTGACTTTCCCACTCAAGTAGTTTTCTCAACGTCATCGACTCCTTCGGGCTTCACAAACGGTTCCCCCAATGTGATCACCACTTCCTCGGGAAATAGCTTGTCTACCGCATCTTTGAGGTTAGGCTTGGAGACGGATCGAATGAATCCAAGCACCATGGGTATCATGCCTGCCACAAACATCTTCTCATCAAGAGAACAGCCTTGTAGGGCGCTGGTTACTACCAGATTTCCGGCAGTATCAGCAAGCATCTTATCCAACCCCGGCAACTTGTACGCTGGGTTGGGACGCCCATTTTTGTGGCCGCGTCTAGGTTTTTGATTTTTCTTTTTCATTGCGATTCCGCCTCCAGCACCGCCAGAGCCCGCCCGCGTGCCACCCGCGCCATTTCCATGTGAATCGTCTGCTTGTACAGCCTGTCGTCGCCTGTGGCCCAGGGCAGGTTGGTTACCGGAACATCCACAACCTTAAGCCGCGCCTGATTCAGCGCAGTGAAGATTCGCCCAGGCTCCCGGTAGTTCACCGGGTCCACGGGAAACAGTTTGTTGTACCGCTCGAAGGTGGGACGGATCAGCGAGCGCGAGAACACGGACCCGAAGCCCATCAACTTATCGGGCTCCTTCACATAGTTCGCCTGGTGCGCTTGCGGCATGTTGCAGACGATCTTTCCGACTTCCCAGTGCTGGCAGATTTCCGCCGGGTCTGTGACGCAGTCGTCATCCTGGAAGAACACTACGTCGGAACAATTCGCAGTCGTCGCTGCGACGTACTGCCCGAATGGCCCGAAGTTCAGCAGCTTGGAATTGTCCCAGATGACGATATCGTCCCACACGATCTGCTCCGCAGCCGAGCGCGACCAGTGGCCGTTGTTGAAGGAGCGGAGGATCTCGGACAGGTCCACGTTTCCCCGCGTCACTAGGACGGGGGTTACTCGCATGTGGCGACCTCAATGCTTACATGCGTGTCAATTCCCGTGATTTCCCCTCCCGCTTCGCTGTATTCGTATGAACGCGCCGTAGCTGTGATTTCCAGTTCCTTCCACTTATTCACGGTCCTGCAATTGCGTCCTCCGCATGCGGGCCACTCTTCTGGTTCCTTCTCCCAGAAGTAAAGCAAACCGCAGGCTGTACAAATGTAGATCACCGGCCTCCTCCTACAACCGGCGCGGTCGCGGCCTTAAATGCCTCGCGGGACGCAACGTATGCCGCCCACTTCGACGAGTCCAGGCTCACATCCTCCGGTATCTTGAACATGGTCCAGTCTGTGCGGTTGGCTGCCGCTATATGTCTAGGCATAGGTCCAGTAAACCTGGCCATGGCATGAGCACTGAGCCGCCGTCCCCCGATGTGCAGTATCCCAGTGATCTCAGATTCCGCCGCCGCGATCACATCGGGCACAATCTCCGGCAACCAACGCGAACTGCTCCACGCATCGACGTACGCGACCGGATGCGGCCACGGCGCAACCCGAAACGGAACCCGCAAAATAAGGTGATTCGGGCAGAACTTCGAGACTTCTTCTCCGCACCACTTTGTAAATCCGTAGTAGTTGATAGGGTCCGGCTGGGACTCTTCGTTGTAGTTCCCTTCCCGGCCAGAGAACACATAATCGGTCGAGATGTAGACCAGCCGTTTGCCCAGTTCCTTGCAGACTCTCGCGACATTTTCGGACCCACGCACATTCACGTTCCAGGCTTTCTGGTGGTTCTGCTCCGATTCGATGGAGAGCACCGACGCCGCATGGATCACAACGTCGTATTCGAGCACTTGGGCCGCGACTCGCGCGATGTCGTCAACCGGGCACGCCTCGTGGGACAGCGGGGTCACGAACGGCGAGAGCGACCGGCCCAGCCTGCCCTTCCCGCCTGTGCAGCAGATCCTCATATGACCGGCCACTTTCGCGTTTGGTTGAAGTGGTACATCATGACTTCCCGGTCTTGGAGAAGATCGAGTATGGCTCCATCTTTCTGGATCACCACGTGCGGGTAGCTTGCGTGTCCACGCGTCATGTGATCATGAGACTGAAAGAAACCCCATCCAGCGGTGATGTGTCCTAGGGCGACCGCCTCGCGAACCTGCGTATTAAAGGCAATCTCATCGTATCCCTGAAAGGCCCCCTGCTTCAAGTTGTTCCGCCAAACATCAGGATCGCCCCACTTGAACAGTTCATTGATGTTTGGGCAATTCCGATACACGCTGAAAGGCCCGCAGATTTGCCCTGGGTCGTTTGCGAAGATATCGCAGTTCTCAAGAAACGCGTCCGGTATCCACTTCTCCAAACGCCCATAAACGCAGTCCAGATTGAAGTGTCCCCAGTAGTCGTAGCCTTTGATGAGATCCGGGAAGATCACCGCATTGTACGGGTCGTAGTCGCCCGCCTTGCGCGTGTCCAGCTTTTCCGGTATCAGAACGCCTGTTCCCAACTCCACCCGTTTGCGGAACTCTTCGAAATCGTTCCAGATGAGAAAGTCCCAGCCGAACTCCTTGAGTCTTTCAACGTGGGCCTTGAACTGTTCTGTCCAGGGTGGGAGGGGACCGAACCAGGTACGGATCATCAACTTTCGTAACATTTTATGTTTTGCCTCCGGCGCGGCGCTTGGGGGCCTTCGATTTGGCGTTGGCGGTTCTCGGGACTACTTCGACCTTCAGGGACACTTTCACGATCTTGATCTTGTCCCAATACTCCGGGGCGTCATCCTTTTGAGCTATAGCTTCCGCCTTGCAGCGCCGCAGCCACCGCTCAGCCTGATCGGCAGATCTGTTGTAATCCACGAGAGACCGCATTTCCGCGATGAAATGCCCAACAGTTTCGGTCGTCGAGAACCACATCATGTGCCGGGGACTGCCAACGGCTTTCATCCTAAATAGCTCCCGATGACTTCGAACTGAGACAGGAAGAACTTCCAGTCTTCCAGCTCATAGTGCTTCGTCTCCCACGAATTTACTTTGTGCAGATCACCGCCGGTGCTGTCGTCACCACAACATCGCCAGATCTTTCCATCGATCATAAACAGGTTACCCACGTTGTTTTGCATCGGCCTGCTCCTGCAAACGTCAACCGCGCGTCTCTCCACCCTTCGCTGGAAGCGGTCCTCCACGAATAGCTGCCGCCGCGATTTCTTGAATTACGCCATCACGTTTTAGCCACGCTCCGTTTTGTGGGAGAGCGATTATATGCTGGAGCGCGGCTTCAAGCTCTAGGGCGTACTCTGCGACTCCGGCATCTCCACAATCCCTTGGGTCGCACTCATGATGTACCCTTGCGCGATCTTCCAAATTAGGCCGCAACTGCCGCCTTTGCTGGGGACCGCCAACGTTATTCACGGTTTCTCTCCACGCTTCGCTGGAAGCAATTCATATTCCCGCAGATCATTCCCATAGAACCACTCAGCAGTTCCCAGTCTGGGATCGAGCTGCATTTGGGATTTAAAGCACGCGAGCGCTCTGAGCTTTCTTGCGATGGCTTCACCGGAGGGGGGCGGGACTTCGACGGCGGGGCCGAGATGGATCGCGACACAACCAGGAAGATGACACCGATAATGCAGATCTCTGCTTTTGCCTCCGGCGCGTGTGTACGTCAAGTACCGGTGTACGTTGCAGGTCCCCTCGAATGCGTTGCAGGCGAACGCAACCAGGTTGTGTTGTTCGTGGCCACCCTCTTCGAAGGCCGGCACCCAGATGTCTGTCACCTCTTCGCGCATCTCCACCACACGTGTGGCAATGTCGGCCGCAATGTATTTCGAACTCTGGATGGTATCATCTCGGTAGCCTAGGAACTGTTGACGCCCGGTCCACGCGAAGATTTCACCGTACCGCTCCGAGCCTAATTCCTCCATCGCGTTTAGGTGCTCAAGCCGCCGGGCTGCCGCTCCGCATCCGTCCGCACCACGCGCCGATTGGATGTAAGAATCGAAGACGACAAGCACATAGGGCCGCTCACGTTGGATGGTCCAGGCCGCGAACAACGCTCCGTCATCGCCGTGAACGTCGATTAGCAGCTTCAACGTTGAGGACCTCCAACGCTGCCCACGCGCCCGCTCTCATTTTCGCCGGAGGCAAAGGCTGGCCTCCACCAATCCCACAGAGCAGAATGTAGCACCGGGTGATACCATCCCCACACACGACGCTGCGATCCCTCATTCTCGTACTTCTTACTCAGGTGCATGAAATACGGAGATGGCAGGTGGTCCAGCAGAAACACCGGCAGGGGCGGGTCGATGAACGCTTTGACCATGTCTTTGTGCGCCCACTGCCACTCGGTGAAGCCATAGCGCCCATCTTTTGTGTTCGGAGTGGGCCGGCCGAACCGTTCGAACGCCGAGCGGCGGAATACGCCGATGCCGCCGATGTGTGAAACGATGCGCGGCTCCGCTGGCCAGTACGGCAAAACGGGATTCGGTCCCGGCTCGCGCTTGTATACCTCGAATGGTTCAACCCACTGCGGGAACAGCTTCGTATCCGGCGTCCAGGGCTCGATGCCGAGCAGATCAACTTCGGGGTGACGGCGCATGATATCTAGGCAGGCGCCGAGCCATCCTGGAGGGCATACAACATCGTTATCCGCCTTGAAAATATACTCTGGCCTGAGATTCAAAGAATTTAGCAAATCCAGGAAGCCATTAAGGCATGCCACCGGACCTCCGAACGGTTCGATGATTTCGCAGCCCGTCAAACCCTGCGATTCGTCGCCATCGGTAAAGACCCAGAATGTTGCGTTGGGCGTGTTCTTCTGAAGCGCTGCCCAGGATTCGCGGGTAAACTCTGGGCGACCCTTGGATAGGAAAAGTATGTCCGTCATTTGTTGCCTCCGGCGTGCTCTGCGGTTTCATTCGGTCCTTCGTTGGCGGTCCCCGGAGGTGTCCAATCCCAAAGACCAAGTGAACCCTTCGCCGGTACGGCGGGATGAATCTGCTGTGGGTTCTCAAAGACCCAGCCGTACTTTCCTTGAAAGAATGGGGATGGATGATGTTTTACGCAGCCGGTCATGCTAACAATTCCAATCACTGCACCCATGACAAGCCTATCCGGTTGAGGAATCAACAGCGCAAGCGACTCATCGAAGTGCTCCACGAAAAGCAGGGCGTCTTCATATTCTGTCTTGGTCATGCCTTTGGATGCGTGAATACCCAGCGGTCCGCGATAGCCGGAATACCAGTCACGATTCTCTACCGGCTTGCCGCGAAACAGCATCCAAGCCCACGGTTGGCGAACAGAAAGACATTTCATAGGAAGGAGTACGTCCGTCATTGTTTGCCTCCGGCGTTGGCTTGTGGCAACCGTGGCTGTTCGTTGGCGGTCCCCAGCAATAGCTGCGGCCACTGCTGCACCGAGATCAAACGCCGCAACTTCGCCTCGCGGGTCTGCCGATTGATGATTGCCAGCACAACTCCCCGCGATGTGATCCGGTTACCGCGAGCAAGCAGGGTCGGGATTTCTGTCCAATGGGAGGACTTCACCAGACGAACCATTCCCGTTTCGGGCCTTTCTCCATGAAGTCGCGCTCCGTGTTGGCGGCACGCACCCTACCAGAGTCGGGGAAAGCAATCTTGGCCTTGGCGATGGCTTCCTCCAGAGAGAAGGCAATTACTTTGCAACAGTACACTTGATTGAGATCCGTCAACTCGGCGTCGAAATACACATTATAAAGAATTGCCTCGGTTTTGCTCACATGTTCCATTGGTTGTGTTCCTACAAACGACGCCCGCGCGTCTCTAAACCACAACGCGGGACGCAAAGAATTTAGGCGGAACGGGAGGCCACCTCCCCCGAGACTGACACCCCAGCCCCGCCCAAGTTCGCGCATCCTGGGGCACCAAGCTACGCGACAAAGCCGATACGTTGCCTCCGGCGAAGCTATGTCGCTCCGGCTTCGGATGCGTTACAGGTCCCCACGGTTTCATCACGCGGGACACAGGTGCCGTTCGCGCCGAGCTTGTAGCGCTTATCCCATTCCACTGTTGCTTGATCGGCCCATTCAGCAGCATGCTGCTCAACCCGCGATGATGCCCAGACTTCAACGAACGTTCGCTCCCAGAACCTCCCGCCGCGCGTCAGCGTAATCTTTCACTGGTTCACCGCCCGCGCGAACTCGTGGCCGCTTCTCAGCCGCTCTACTTCGTCCCAGAGATCCAGCCAGCACTTCAGCCGGGCCTGTTGACAGGCTTCGCGAGTGGGGAACGTGCCCGGCAGTCGCCCGGTGAGGCGGTTGAAGATTCGCGCCCCACTTGCCGAGATCAGCGTACTGTTTGTTGAATCGCTTTGCGCGATGCGTGACCCTTTTACGCATTTCGACGCCTCCAGACCAGCGCAAGTAACCCGGCCCCACAAAGCGCAAACGTTGCAGGCTCCGGCGCTGCGGCGGGCGGATCGCACTGTTCCGCATAGAACACATCCACCGTATCGTCAACCTTCAGCCCCGCAATCCCGTCTCCCGGCAGCGGCGTGTCCAGCACATTCTCTCCCACGTGGACGAATGGCAGAATGTTCAGAATCGTGCTGTTGGTCACGTCGCCCAGCGCGATGCCGTTGATACTCGCTTCGGTTGGCCCGTTGGTTTTGATCGACAGCGCGACTCCGAACACATCCCAGTCCGCCGGAATGAAGAACGTTTGCTGGTAGATCTGCGGACCCGAAGCAACCGGCGTAACAAACACAGAACCGGGAAACACCACTTCACCCGGTGGCGTGCTGATCGGCGTGGTTGCAGCGTACTGGGCAGTAGGAAGCGAAGGGAACGAGATCAGATCGGCGCGGCACAGCCCAGCGAGCGCGAACAGCAGCAGGCTATTCCTGAACATCATCACCTGCCTCTGTATTTTCCGGCAACGCGGGTTGCTCGAATTTTCCAGCAATGAACATGTCGAATTCGATGGCGGCCTCGACCATTGCGTGCATCGTAGCTGGCTGGATCACGGGGCCATTTTCCCGTCTCGCTTCGTTGTGCATCTCCCGGAGATAGTCCGCGTCCTTGATGATGATATTCTGATACGCATTGATTGCCAGCATCAGCGCCGTGGTCCTACGTTTCTCTGCCTTGGTTAGATCGACAGTCATCTGCGTAGGGTCATATGCCACATCGTTCTGATCAAGGACAGCCGTGTCAACCGGCAACCCATCGGGATGTTCCGCGATGAAATGCGGGTCAGCGACCAGAGTTTTTGTTTCCATTTTGCTTCTCCTTCGATCGGGCGACGAGTTCGCGGCGAAGCGCGCGCTCTACAAGATTCGCCACCCGCTCGCCGTTCTGCGTGCAGCGGGCCTTTACGTCCCTCCATAACCTGTGCGGGAGTCCCTGCAACAAAATCGGTTTGGTTTCTACTTGCTCTGGCATGTTAACGTACTTTACCTTATCCGGCTAATCCGTGTCAAGCAGATTCGCCATTCCCCAGGTGCATATCGAGTAGCGGCAGCGGTCGGGCGAGATGCCGCTGGCGAGCGCGTCTCGCGGCGAGTTCACGTGTCTCTTTAGCGTGACATGGAATACATAGTGTTCGAAAGTTTGCAAGCCCGCATTCCCCGCCGTTTTCGACTACAGGCACAATATGATCCGCATCCCACCAATCCGAACATACTCGCCCCCACGGTATACCGTGTGCCTTCATGAACTGAATCGAGGGACTGTTTTGATCGCGCTTACTCAGAAAACTGCTCTTCTCGGCGCTTCGCAAGGCTTCATATTCTTTCTTCAAAGCAACCGTGTCAACTCCACAATGCGCACAGATCCCGTGGTCTCGATTGAAAATCACATACCGCATGTAGCTGGGGGACGTTTTGCCGCGCCACTCCTCTGAACAGGCGGGCGAGCAGTTAAACGGCCTCCCTTTTGGCAGTGGTCCCCCGCAGTTGTAGCAAATTTTCTCCCCGTTGGGTCCGAGCGGACGTTTACGCGAATGCACGCCGTTTGTCCTGCGGAGAGTGCTCACCGGTCTGCTCCTGCAACCGGCGCGGACCCGGCCTTCTCATCTCCCGCTGGAAGCAACCACTTCAAAATGCCGCTCTGCATCTTCATCCGCATCTCTCATGGCAAGTAGCCAGCATGGTGTTGTTGCGTCCCGCGTGTTTTGCTCTTCGACAGGCGGCTGGTTTGCAGGGGTCCCCACCGGTTTGAACACTCGAGCAATGTGAGATGCCAGCGGTAACGGGATCTTGGCGATTTGGGCGGATGCGGCCTTGCGATCGGGAGACTTGCTGGAGTGCCGACGCGTCAGTGAATCGGGATCGTGCCACCAGTTCCCGCCCTGCTTCGTCCCTTCGCGATGGGCCGCTACGTTCCCTTTGGGGCGCTCATCAAAGCGCTTACCATTGCAGTCGCCCCATTTCAAACCCTCTGCGCAGGCATCTTGTCCCTGTCTTCCGTCTTTGAACCAATCACCCCCCGGTCCTTTCCGCCCCTCATCAACGCTAGCCGTCTGGAAGCTCCGGCCACTTCCATCGAATCTGAACCCCGGTACGTTGGTGGCTTTCATGCGCAGCGGCATCAACGCCGGCACGTCGCCCCAAAGGTAATAGCTTCCGAAGTGCCACCGCGCCGGCCCAACCCACCGCTCGGCGCCGCGGACATTCTCCACCACCAGTGGCACGCCAGCCTCTTCAGCGATGCGGAAGCACGCTGCGAACCTGTCATTGAGAGACCGGTCTGTCCACCACGGAGACGTGCGTTGCCAGTTTTGCCAAGCTATCTCTCGCTTAGCGCGTTGCCACGGCATCGCCATGTAGGAATACGCCTGACATGGCGGGCTCGCCACAATCACCGCAGCGTTGCGGAACTGCGAGCCGTGAAGCGTCAGAACATCCTGCAACACGAGCTGCCCAGGATATCCGCCCGTACCGTAATCGTGCCGTTCGATGTCGAACCCGACAACATCGTACCCCTCTGCGAGGAATCCTTCCGCCCAGCCACCCAGCCCGCAGAACAGATCAATGCACAAGGGCCGGGGACCCACAGACGGCACGGTCGCGGCGCTCTCGACTTTCGCGGGACGCGGCATCAAAAACTCCCCCGATAGACTTCCTCCACCGATCTCATCGGATCATTCCCAGAGGTTCTCTTCACCAAAACCTTCGTGTTCGAAGTGACGACCCGCAGTATCCGCTCCCGTGCGGCATTCGCCTGGCGAACCTTCTCCGCGGTCTCATCGAGAGATCCCAGCGGACAGAAACACTCAGACCATTCCGCATCGTGCTTTGTTCCGATATGCCCGCCCCGAACTCCGGTTCCGTTGCATTGCTTGCAGTGGTTGCGTGACGGCGCCGGGGCCGGCGGCTTGATTTTTTCGTTTTCATCCCAGATGAACTTGCGCAGTTCCGCCGGCTTGGGGCACTCCTTCGAGTAGCCCACCCAGTTGTTCACCGCAGCGACGGCGATTGAATCGGTTGCGGAGGCCATCAGCGCGAACAGCAAATCATTTTCGCCCGATGGGGTGTTCGGATACCAGTCCAGGATTTTCAAGCGCTCTATTTGCTCAAGCCCGAACTTTTCCTCTATCATGCCCGTGCCGCCTGTTCAAACGCCTGATAAGGCTTCGGATACTCCATCCAGTTGATCCGTTTTTCCTTTTCCATTCGCGTGGGCGCCTTCTTTAGCATGGCGAAGAAGTCGGCTCGAAAGATCTCCCGTAACTTCTTGACGTAGGCGGCCGGATTATATGCAGCCGCGATTGCGTTGCGTCTGCATTCAAGCCTGTGGGCTATGTACCCTTCCTCCGTTTGGTCCTGATAAGTGGGTGGCGGAACAGATTCGGTTTGGAGCGCAGGCTGCTTTCTCTCAATTCTATCAGGTGTTGCTTCACATAATGAAGGTGCCACGGAAACTCCGTCATTCTGTCCATCGCAATCTCCTTCATCATGTGACAAAAAAATACTCAGCCTCTTGGGGATAGGGTCACCTGGCCGCAAAAATTGACAACCCTTTCTGCCATGCATTATGGTCATCAGTAGACCCTCTTCGCGAAGTTCATGCAGCGCTCGTTCGACCATCACTTCAGAGATCGGCACCTTATATTTTTCGATCAAGCGCCGGCGAAGATACTTCTGTCTAAAAAGGGCAATCCTGTTGTTCTTCCAAAACCCCCGGATGAACTGGTAGATCTTTCCCACTAGGGAGCGCAGCGTCATTTTTTTGGTTTCTCCTGATTCCGTGTTGTAGCCCGTGGCAGTCGCCACAAAGTGTTTGAAGGTCCCCGAGATGCAAATCCTCGAAGCCGCGATGCAAATAGGTCAAATGATGCACATGCAAATTGGTTTTACTGGCACACCGAACGCACGCCCAGCCGTCACGAACGTGTGTGAGGTACCGGCAGCGAGCCCAGTGAGAACCGAAAAGGTAAGATTCGTAGGGCAAAAACTTTAAATAAAACGTAGGAAGTTGGTGCTGCGCGTCTGGCAAGATAAGTTCTCCAACGCCCCAAGCTGGGCGTGAAGATAGTATTTGCCAAAAGCTAAGATTCTGTCAATAGGCAATTCGTTTCGGATGACTCCAGGGCTTGACAGAACTATCGGCCTAGGTTATACTTTCAACTGACGAGATAAAACACTCCGAAAACCAAGCTACAAGGGGGCCGCATCTCTGCGGCCCTTTTGTTTTTTACGGCTTCACCAACCCGCTCTCATTCACGGGTAATCCCACGTCCAGCTTGTGCCCCTTGGCCGTGAGCTGCTGGGCCAGCGCTGCGTCGTCGGGCGTTTCCGGAATGATGCGGAGTAGCTGCAACCTGCGCAGGTCGTACTGCTCCTGCATAAGCGGGTCTGCTGACAGGTCTAACTGTTGCAGTATTAGGAAATGTGAAAAACGCGCCGCAACCTGCGTGCTGGGGACCATCAGGTCTTTGTGCGCGTCGTTCATGTGCTTCATGATAGAGTTCGAGAGCTGCCTCCCGGTTGGGTCCAGGCCCAAGAACTTCATGATGAATGCGGTGTTGTCTGGGTTTCGGTCCCCTACTATGGGCAGGGGGTTTGGGATAAGCAGAGCTTCTCCGCAGATCTTGCACTTAATGGCTCCTAATACTGTTGTTGCCTCCGGCGTAGGCTGGTCGGCCTTCGGTGTGCGTGGGCGGTCCCTCATTGTGCCTCCATTTCGCGTTGGAGTTTCGAAATGTATTCGTTCATCTGTTCGAGTCGCTGTCGGATACCAATTCCGACTGTAGCCTCCATCATTTCGGACATCGGGTCCCCGAGCGATCCCATTTTGCCGGCGATTCCACCAAACGCTTCCTTGGCGCGGTCGAGCTGGTCAATTTGTGCCTGGACTTGGTCCCGCTCCGCACAAAGCTGAGCCAAGCCGTTCCAACTGGCGTCGGCATCTTGCTTCGCGGCCTCTTCGAGCATCGCGACCTGTTTTTCAGATCCCGCGCACATCAGCCCCACTATTGATTTCTGCAATCGTTCGGCTATTTCCATGGGGTCGCCTGATCGACCGGGACCCAGCATAAGATTCAGCACAACATCCGATATGGCGAATGAGAGCTTCATCCATGCGGCGTCCTGGGCGCGGATCTGTGCGATCAATTCGTTGTTATCTGGCGGGTAGTACCCGCGTATCGGAATTCCTGGTGTCACTTCTTGCCGCCTTTCTTCGCCGGTTTCGCGGGTGGGATAATTTCGGTCACCTTGCCGACCGGGACATTCGGATCTGGTTCCTCCGGCTCGTCGTCGCCTTCGGCCTCCTCTGGCTTCCAGGTCATGAGTTCGTTCAGAAATGCCCGGTAGGCGGGCTCGACCGGCCCGAGTTGCGCCCAGGCTTGCGGGACACTGCGCATCACCTCGATGATTTTCTCGGTTCCGATGGTCTTGATGCGCTCGACCATCAGCGGTCCCGGTCTGTACGCGATACAGT